>ENA-OQHA01000047-OQHA01000047.1-human-gut-metagenome-genome-assembly--contig:-NODE-47-length-59788-cov-6.119442_pt1 | contig 59788 bp, 67 predicted proteins | sample MGYA00242558_ERZ504707 | MGnify/ENA primary metagenome ERZ504707 (study PRJEB26092, sample SAMD00036197) | human gut metagenome | host: Homo sapiens | study: EMG produced TPA metagenomics assembly of... | reverse complement strand
AGGACACTCCGGGTGTCACAAGAGACAGAATCTATGCAGATGTATCATGGCTTGATTATAATTTACCATGATTGATACAGGTGGTATTGAGCCGGAATCCGGAGACGTGATACTGTCACAGATGAGAGAGCAGGCACAGATTGCTATAGACACCGCAGATGTTATTATTTTATTACAGATGTGAAGCAGGGACTTGTTGATTCCGATTCAAAGGTGGCAGATATGCTTCGCCGTTCACACAAGCCGGTTGTATTGGTTGTCAATAAGGTGGATAGCTTTGAAAAGTATATGACTGATGTGTATGAGTTTTATAACTTAGGAATCGGTGATCCACATCCTATATCTGCAGCTTCGATGCTCGGACTCGGAGATATGCTTGATGAGGTTGTAAAGCATTTTCCGGATTCATCTAAGCAGGACGATGAGGATGACAGACCGAGAGTTGCTATAGTAGGTAAGCCTAATGTAGGTAAGTCATCGCTTATCAACAAGCTTGCCCGTGAGGACAGAGTAATAGTGTCAGATATAGCAGGCACCACAAGAGATGCTATCGATACAGCCATAAAATATGATGGTAAGGAGTATATATTTATCGATACAGCTGGTCTCAGGCGCAAGAATAAGATAAAAGAGGATATAGAGCGATACAGTATTATACGTGCAGTTTCCGCAGTTGAGAGAGCTGATGTTGTCATTGTAGTGATAGATGCTACAGAGGGAGTTACTGAGCAGGATGCTAAAATTGCGGGTATTGCACACGAAAGAGGCAAGGGAATTATCATTGCTGTCAATAAATGGGATGCCATTGAAAAGGATAATAATACCGTAAAGCAGCACACAGAGAAAATCAGACAGATATTAAGCTTTATACCATATGCAGAGATACTGTTTATTTCGGCAAAATCAGGTCAGAGACTCAACAAGATATTTGAGCTCATTGATGTTGTTATAGAAAATAACTCAATGCGTGTTGCAACAGGAGTGCTAAATGAGATCGTTACGGAGGCAGTTGCCATGCAGCAGCCGCCTACAGACAAGGGAAAGAGACTTAAGATATACTATGTGACTCAGGTTTCGGTTAAGCCGCCTACCTTTGTAATCTTTGTAAACGACAAGAATCTTATGCATTTCTCATATACCAGATATCTCGAGAACAGAATCAGGGATACATTTGGTTTCAGAGGAACTGCACTTAAGTTTATTACAAGAGAACGAAAGGAAAATGAGTAAAATGATACTGGCTAGGATTTTAGCATTGGTCGTAGGGTATTTCTTTGGAACCTTTCAGACCGGATATTTTTATGGTAAGGCGCATGGAATAGATGTAAGAGAGCATGGAAGCGGTAATTCAGGCACCACCAATACGCTTCGGACACTTGGATGGAAGGCCGGTGCAGTTACCTTCTTTGGTGATTTGTTCAAGGCAATCATAGCGGTTTTGATATTTTATTTCATATATAGAAATACATATCCACAGGCTGTTAAATGCATAGAGCTGTATGCAGGCTTTGGAGCGGTGCTTGGACACAATTTTCCATTCTTTCTCAATTTCAAGGGAGGAAAGGGAATAGCATGTACATCAGGTGTGATACTTGCTGTATGTCCGATTGCGGCTCCGATATGTCTGGTATTGTTTATTCTTGCTGTAGCCATAACAAGATATGTCTCGCTTGGTTCTATACTGGTTGTTATATCGTTTCTGATTCAGGCAATTGTGTTTAACCATATGGGGCTGCTTGGAGTAAGTGGCAATTATGCGGTCGAGTTTGATATACTTGCTGCTTGTTTTACGGCGATGGCTATCTGGAGACACAGAGCCAATATCAAGAGACTTTTAAGCGGAACTGAAAATAAATTTGGTCAGAAGGCAAAGTAAATAATAGTTTTTGATTATAATAATTATATAAAATACGAGGCATAGAAAATGAGTAGAGTAGGTATTATAGGTGCAGGAAGCTGGGGTACAGCATTATCCCTGGTGCTTGCAAATAACGGACATTCTGTTGAAATATGGTCAATCGTGGAGAGCGAGATTGAGATGCTTAAAGAAAAGCATGAGCATATTGATAAGCTTCCTGGAGTAAAGCTTCCGGATAGCATTACCTTTACAACAGATATAGAGGAAACAATCAAAAATAACGATATACTTGTACTTGCGGTACCTTCTGTATTCACCAGAAGCACAGCAGTAAAAATGGCTCCGTTTGTGAAGGAAGGACAGATAATTGTCTGTGTGGCAAAGGGAATTGAAGAAAACACTCTTATGACCATATCTGATGTGGTAGAGAGTGAGATACCTTGCGCTGATGTGGCTGTAATGTGTGGACCTTCACATGCAGAGGAGGTCGGACGGCTGCTTCCTACGACTGTTGTTGCAGGAGCAAGGACACAGAAGACCGCTGAGATAGTACAGGATCTTTTTATGAATGAGGTATTTCGTGTGTATACCAGTCCTGATGTGCTTGGAATGGAGCTTGGAGGCTCCCTCAAGAATGTCATAGCACTTGCAGCAGGCATGGCAGACGGACTTGGCTATGGAGATAATACAAAGGCAGCGCTTATTACCAGAGGAATTGCAGAAATATCTGTGCTTGCGATTGAGATGGGAGCAAAGGCGGAGACACTTTTTGGACTGACAGGTATCGGAGACCTTATTGTTACATGTGAGAGTCGTCACAGTCGTAATAGAAAGGCCGGAATGCTCATAGGTCAGGGCTACACAATGATGAAGCAACAAAAGAAGTCAAGATGGTTGTAGAGGGCATCTATTCAGCAAAGGCTGCACTTGCCCTTGCAGAAAAATATGATGTAAGGATGCCGATTATCGAGGAAGTAAACAGAGTGCTTTTTGAGGATAAGCCGGCAAAGGAGGCTGTCTCAGAGCTTATGCTTCGTGACAGGAAGATTGAGCACTCAAGTCTGGAGTGGAAATAATTAGTTAACAGGTTGGGTAATAAATGGCTATAGACAGTCATATATAAAATTACATCAGGGGAAATTATAAAATGAAAATAAATATAAAAAAATTGACAACCACAGCCAAAATCTACAAGGGGAAGTGAATATGCAGCAGGCTATGATTTATATGCCGACATTACTAAGGAGCTTGTCATTGAGCCACACGAGACAGCAAAGATAGGCACGGGGCTTTCGATAGAGATTCCCGACGGATATTTTGGGGCAGTTTTTGCCAGAAGTGGTTTAGCTGCAAAGCAGGCACTTCGCCCGGCAAACTGCGTGGGTGTGTGTGACAGTGATTACAGGGGAGAGTATATTGTGGCTCTTCACAATGATGGAACGCAGGCACGCACTATTAACCCCGGAGATCGTATAGCGCAGCTTGTGGTCATGCCATATCTGGCTGTTGAGTTTAATGAGGTGTCAGAGCTTTCTGATACGAAGCGTGGTGCAGGTGGATTCGGTTCTACAGGAGCTAATTAATCACAAATGAGTTACAATTAAAACTAATCTTTACTTAAAAAGGGGGACTTATCATGGAAAATCGTATTGTAAAATTTAAATCAAAGGAGAGTGCAGGCTTAAACTTACATGCTATACCGGGACATTTCGCTACAAGTCATTCGCATATTAATTATTATGTAGATGTGACAAGCATCAAGACCCGTGTGTCCGAGGCAAAGGAAGCTGCAAAGGCTCTTTACACCAAGGTACCGCATCATTCATATATAGATACAATCGTATGTATGGATGGAACAGAATGATTGGTGCATTCTTAAGCCAGGAGATTGAGAGAAACGGACTTATGTCTGTGAATAAGCACGAGACAATTTACGTTGTATCGCCTGAGATTAACAACGGACAGATGCTTTTCAGGGATAACAATAAGGGCGCTATAGATGGCAAGCACGTTGTACTTCTTCTGGCAACTACCACAACAGGTGAGACAATCAGAAGAGCTATGGAGTGTATCAACTATTATGGCGGTATGGTCACATGTATTGCGTCCATATTCTCAACCATCGATGAGGTCAATGGAGTAAAGATTGATAAGCTGTTCGATGACGATGATGTGGTAAACTACCAGACATATCCTGTTACAGAGTGTCCATTCTGCAAGAAGGGGCTGCCAATTGAGGCTATGGTCAATGGCTTTGGATATTCTAAGCTGTAATTAGTACGTTTATTGCAGTAATTGCCTTGTAATTGTTTCGATATCAGACTGTGTTTCGTCATAATGACAACAACACGTTAAATTATTTGGCGGATTGACTATAGCCAATTGACGATATGTTTTGTATTATAAAGATACAAAGAAACAAGGTAACAGACAGTCATGGCACTGAACAGTTACATATATGTACATAATACTTAGGAGGTATTTTTAAAATGGCAAGTTTATCATTAAAGAACGTTTGCAAAGTTTATCCAAACGGATTTGAGGCAGTTAAGGATTTCAACCTTGAAGTAGAAGATAAAGAGTTCATCATCTTCGTAGGACCTTCAGGATGTGGAAAATCAACAACACTTCGTATGATCGCAGGTCTTGAGGAGATTTCTTCAGGAGAGCTTATCATCGACGGAAAGGTTATGAATGACGTAGAGCCAAAGGATCGTGATATCGCAATGGTATTCCAGAACTACGCTCTTTACCCACATATGACAGTATTTGACAACATGGCATTTGGACTTAAGCTTAGAAAAGTTCCAAAGGATGAGATTAAGGCAAAAGTTGAGGAGGCAGCAAGAATCCTTGACCTTGAGAAATTATTAGACCGTAAGCCAAAGGCTCTTTCAGGTGGACAGAGACAGCGAGTTGCCATGGGTCGTGCAATCGTTCGTAATCCTAAGGTATTCCTTATGATGAGCCTTTATCAAACCTTGATGCAAAGCTTCGTGTACAGATGAGATCTGAGATTTCTTCATTACATAACAGATTAGGTGCAACAATCATCTACGTTACACATGATCAGACAGAGGCTATGACACTTGGAACAAGAATCGTTGTTCTTAAAGATGGTGTTATCATGCAGGTAGACAGCCCACAGAAGCTTTACAATCAGCCAAACAACCTGTTCGTTGCAGGATTCATCGGATCACCACAGATGAACTTTATAGATGCTCAGTGTGTTGTTGAGGGAGCAAAGGCATTCCTTAAATTCGATAAATACCAGGTTGAACTTCCAGAGGCAAAGGCTAAGAAGCTTATCGATGGCGGTTATGCTGGAAAGAACGTAGTATTCGGTATCAGACCTGAGGATATCTACGATTCAGCAGAGCATCTTGATAAATTGCTACATGCAAGATTGATTCAGATGTTACAGGATATGAGTTACTTGGTGCAGAGGTATTATTATACTTCACAGTTGCAGGCGCAAATATGTCAGCAAGAGTTGATTCAGATACACCGGCTCGTTACGGTGATCACATTGAGCTTGCATTTGATCCACACAAGATTCATGTATTTGATAAAGAAACTGAATTGACAATTACCAACTAGTTCGTTAAAATTAAATAGTTGTAAATTGACAGACCGGGTGTATAATTTACACCCGGTTTTCTTTTGCGAATGTGTGTGAGGTTATGAAAAGTTAAGTTACGGTGTTAAATTATAGCAGGGTTACAGCTTATGACTTGTGGAAGCTTTTTACTTGCCTGCGTCAGAACAGTAATGAGAGGATAAGAATATGATTACGAATCAGAAACTGAAAAAATCACTTGAGGAAATAAAAAATATTACTTCGTTTGATGCGATTTTATACTCAGCCAAGGGAAAGCATCTGACAGGTACGGTGGAAGAGCCGGAACATAGCGACATTTTTGTGAAGGAGTTTATAGTATCCGAAGAGGATGTTAGGGAAAAAACGATGCAATCGCATTTGCGGTTGAAATTGATTCAGAGCTTGAGTATGTGCTCGTAATGTTCTGCCCGTATACGAGTGAGAATCTTGTAATAGGCAGGATGGCAGTTTGTCAGCTTCGTACACTTGTGCTCGGTGAATCAGAGCGATATGACAGAAATAATTTTATTCAGAATATTCTTCTTGGCAATATGCTTGGTTCTGATATAATAAACCGTGCCAAGAAATTACATATAGAAAACAGAAAACGAGTAGTATATGTTATAGATACCGGAAAGAACAGCAATGAGATAGCAGTTGAGCTTGCAAAGAATCTGGCAGATATCAGAAGCGGTGATTTTGTGGTGGCGATGGATGAGCATAATGTAGTGCTGGTAAAGGATGTTGAGGACATAGATTCACCAAAGCTTCAGGAAAAGCTTTCATCTATTGCAGGAAGTCTGGTTGACAATCTGCTTGCAGAGGCTATGATTAAGGTACGGGTGGGCTATGGCAATCCGACGGATGTTCTTCCAAAGATTACAGAGTCTTATCAGGAGGCAAAAATGGCGCTTGAGGTTGGCAGGCTGTTTTACGTGGAAAAGGAAATTATGGCATATGACAGGCTGGGCATAGGAAGACTTATTTATCAGCTTCCAATGAGTCTGTGTGAGATGTTTATCCGTGAGGTTTTTGGTGATGAGGTGCCACAGATACTTGATGACGAGGAGGCAATGTCTACAATCTCCAAGTTCTTCGAGAACAATCTGAACATTTCAGAGACTGCAAGACAGCTTTATGTGCATAGAAATACGCTTGTGTACAGGCTGGAGCGTATTGAGAAGTCGATAGGTCTTGATATCAGAACCTTTGATGATGCTATGATATTTAAAATAGCTACGATGGTGTTAGAGCATATCAAGGATAGCAGGCAGGCAGATAATATAATTATTACGCAATTTAAAGAAGTAGGAGACAAGTATGGCCAAGAAGCAAACATACGATGAGAAAAGCATAGCAATTTTAGAAGGACTTGAGGCAGTCAGAAAAAGACCGGGTATGTATATAGGAAGTGTCACAACCAAGGGACTAAACCATCTGATATATGAGATTGTGGACAACTCCGTAGATGAGCATCTGGCAGGTGCCTGTGATACCATAAGGGTAACTCTTGAGAAAAACGGTTCGTGTACGGTGGAGGATAACGGACGTGGAATACCTGTAGGTATGCATGCTAAGGGTGTATCTGCGGCGCGTGTTGTATTCTCGACACTGCACGCAGGAGGTAAATTTGACAATTCTGTATACAAGACAAGCGGAGGTCTGCACGGAGTTGGTTCGTCGGTTGTAAATGCATTATCCACATATATGGATGTGGAGATAAGCAGAGATGGCTATATCCACCATGACAGATATGAAAAGGGTGTTCCTGTTGTGGAGCTTGAAAATGGCCTGCTTCCTACTTTAGGCAAAACCAAAAAAACAGGAACAAGGATTAATTTCCTGCCTGACCCGGAGATTTTTGAGAAGACAAGATTCAAGGAAGAGGATGTAAAGAACAGACTGAAGGAGACTGCATATCTCAATCCGAAGCTTACCATCATATACGAGGATAAACGAGGCGATGCGACAGAGCATATTGAGTATCATGAGCCTGAGGGTATTGTTGGTTTTGTAAAGGATTTGGATAAAAATATTGAAAAGCTGCATGATGTCATTTACTTTACAGGAGAGAGTGAGGATATAAAGGTTGAGGTGGCTTTTCAGTATACAAGCGAGTTCCATGAGAATATTCTAGGTTTTTGCAACAATATATACAATTCTGAGGGTGGAGCGCATATCACAGGCTTTAAGACTGCGTTTACAGGTATTATCAATTCATATGCCAGGGAGCTTGGTATATTAAAGGACAAGGATGCGAATTTCAACGGAGCAGATGTCAGAAACGGCATGACTGCTGTAGTGTCAGTAAAGCATCCTGACCCTAGATTCGAGGGTCAGACAAAGACAAAGCTTGACAATCAGGATGCAAACCGTGCAACTGCCAAGGTGACAAATGACGAGGTACCGCTTTATTTTGACAAGAATCTTGAGTCTTAAAGACGGTAATATCATGTGCTGAGAAGGCCGCAAAGATTAGAAAAGCTGAGGAGAAGGCAAAGACCAATCTGCTCACAAAGCAGAAGTTTTCCTTTGATTCAAACGGAAAGCTTGCAAACTGTGAGAGCAGGGATGCTTCTAAGTGCGAGATTTTCATAGTCGAGGGAGATTCGGCCGGAGGCTCGGCAAAGATGGCAAGAAACCGTATGTTTCAGGCAATCATGCCGATTCGAGGCAAGATTTTGAATGTTGAAAAGGCAAGTATTGATAAGGTACTGGCAAACGCTGAAATAAAGACAATGATAAATGCGTTTGGCTGCGGATTTTCGGAAGGGTATGGAAATGATTTTGATATAACAAAGCTTCGTTATGACAAAATCATCATTATGGCCGATGCCGATGTGGACGGAGCTCATATCTCCACACTGCTTTTGACTCTGTTCTTCAGGTTTATGCCTGAGCTTATTTTAGAGGGACATGTATATGTTGCCATGCCTCCGCTTTACAAGGCTATTCCGTCAAAGGGCGAGGAAAAATATTTGTATGACGATGCGGAGCTTGACAAGTACAGAAAGACACATACAGGCAAGTTTACGTTGCAAAGATATAAGGGTCTTGGAGAGATGGATGCGGATCAGCTCTGGGATACCACACTAAATCCCGCAACAAGGATGCTAAAGCGTATTGAAATAGAGGATGGACGCCTGGCAAATGATGTGACATCACTGCTTATGGGTAGTGATGTGCCACCGAGAAAAGAGTTCATATACGAGCATGCGCATGACGCGGAGCTTGATGTATAAGCATGACGCAGCAGCTTTTGGTTCTCAGTGGTTCTGAATAGTTAAGCAGTATTTATAATCGGAGAAAGACATGGATAGAAATATAGATAACAATGTAGACAACAATATAATTCAGACCGAATATTCGGAGCTGATGCAGAAATCATATATTGACTATGCGATGAGTGTCATTATAGCAAGAGCCTGCCGGATGTGCGCGATGGGCTTAAGCCTGTACAAAGGCGTACACTTTATGATATGCATGAGCTGGGCATCAGGTACGACAAGCCATATAGAAAGAGTGCGCGTATAGTCGGTGATACAATGGGTAAATATCATCCGCACGGCGATTTATCAATCTATGATGCGATGGTTGTTTTGGCACAGGATTTCAAAAAGGGCATGCCGCTTATCGATGGACACGGTAATTTTGGCTCAATCGAGGGAGACGGAGCCGCTGCCATGCGTTATACTGAGGCAAGACTTCAAAAAATCACACAGGAAGCATATCTTGCTGATCTTGACAAAAATGTGGTTGATTTCATTCCAAACTACGACGAGACAGAAAAAGAGCCAGAGGTGCTTCCGGTCAAGGTGCCGAACCTTTTGATAAATGGAGCTGAGGGTATAGCAGTCGGCATGGCTACAAGTATTCCGCCACACAATTTTGGCGAGGTGGTGGACGGTGTGATTGCTTATATGAAAAATCCTGATATCACCACTGCCGAGATGATGCAGTATATAAAGGGACCTGATTTTCCGACAGGAGGCATTTGTTGCAAATCAGGATGATCTTGCAGCAATATATGAGACCGGACAGGGAAAGATAAAAATCCGTGGAAGAATCGAAATAGAGAAGGGTAAGGCAGGAAAGGACAAGCTTGTCATTACGGAAATCCCATACACAATGATTGGTGCCAATATAGGAAAATTCTTAAATGATGTCTATTCACTTGTCGAGTCAAAAGCGACAACGGATATTGTGGACATAACCAACCAGTCATCGAAAGAGGGAATAAGAATTGTCTTAGAGCTTAAAAAAGGTGCTGATGTTGAGGCACTTAAGAACCTTTTGTATAAAAAGACAAAGCTGGAGGACACTTTCGGTGTAAATATGCTGGCCGTCGCAAATGGAAGACCTGAGACGCTTGGTCTTGTACCCATCATAAGGCACCATGTCAATTTCCAGTATGAGATTGCAAAAAGAAAGTATGAGACACTTCTTGCAAAGGAGCAGGAGAAAGAAGAAATACAGCAGGGACTCATAAAGGCCTGCAACGTGATAGATCTGATTATTGAAATATTAAGAGGAAGCCGTGACCAGAAAATGGCAAAGGCATGTCTCATAAACGGAGAGACAGAGGGGATTAAATTCAAGTCAAAGGCTTCAGAAGCATGGCAGCCCAGCTTTGCTTTACTGAGCGTCAGGCAGCTGCTATCCTTGAAATGCGTCTGTACAAGCTGATTGGACTCGAAATTGAGGCTCTGATTAAGGAGCACGAGGAGACCAGGGCAAAGATTGCAGAGTACAGCGATATTTTAGAGCATCGCTCATCCATGGCAAAGGTCATTATGAAGGAGCTTAAAGCGTTCCGCAAGGAGTATGCAAGGGACAGACGCACGGAGCTTGACAATCTCGAGGAAGCTGTTGTGGTCAAAAAAGAGCTTGAGGTATCGGATGTAGTGCTGCTTATGGACCGCTTCGGCTATGTGAAGACAGTAGATACTTCAACCTATGATAGAAACAAAGATACAGCTGACGCAGAGAACAAGCTGATATTAAAGGTCAAAAATATAGATAAGCTGTGCATTTTCACAAACAACGGAAACATGCATCTTGTCAAGGTGTTAGACCTGCCTTACGGCAAATTCCGTGACAAGGGTACACCTATTGACAATGTAAGCAACTATGACAGCAGTAAGGAGGATATAGTATTTATAGCACCTCTTATGGATGTTGAAAAGCACAAGCTTATATTTGGAACGAAGTCAGCCATGATAAAGCTCGTGGATGGTGCTGAGTTTGTGGTGACACGAAAGACCTCGCAGGCCACAAAGCTCATGGATGATGATGAGCTGTTGTTTGTTGACATGCTTTCAGAGAATGCTACAATGGTAATGCGTTCAAAGAAGGAGATGTTCCTTCGAATCGACTGTGGCACTATTCCTGAAAAGAAAAAGGCAGCAGTAGGTGTCAGGGGAATGAGGCTTGACAGAGAGGATGAGCTTACTGACATTTATCTGCTTTATGACCAGGAGGAAAAAGAGGTCGAGGTAAAGGGTAAGCAGGTGGCGCTTCACAGGCTGCACATTGCAAACCGTGACACCAAGGGCGTGAAGAAATAATATATCGCATGACAATATAACGTAAAGCATAAACTGTGTACGGTTTTGAGTATGTATGGCCTGGAGCAGTTAAAATATCTGACATGAAAGGAAGCGATGAGCTTGTTGGACAAATTAAGAGAGCTTGGCATTTCAGAAAATCTGATTAAGGAAATTGAAAAGTTTCGCTCGCAGTATCCGGTGGACAAGGAGTATGAGTCAAGAATCCCCGTGCCTACACAATTTTATTACGGAAGCGATGTGTGGGAGCAGGCTATAACCGCCGTTTTATGTGGAGAAAATCTGCTTTTAGTAGGAGAAAAGGCCACAGGAAAGAATCTTTTCGCAGAGAATCTGGCAGGTGTATTTAACAGACCACGCTGGGATGTGTCATTTCACGTAAATATGGATGCAGCATCACTTATCGGAACCGATACGTTTAGCGCCGGAGAAGTAACCTTCAGGCCGGGACCTGTGTATACAGCGGCAAAAACAGGCGGCTTTGCGGTGCTTGATGAGATAAATATGGCAAAAAGTGAGGCTATGGCAGTGCTTCATGCCACACTTGATTTCAGACGTACAATAGATGTGCCGGGCTATGACAGACTGTCGCTTCATCCGGCAACAAGATTTATTGCCACGATGAATTACGGTTATGCAGGTACAAAGGAGCTAAATGAGGCTCTTGTATCACGTTTTGCGGTAATCCGGATGCCTATGATTTCAAAAGAGAGCCTTGTGAAGCTCATAAAGGAACATTATCCTGCAATACGTGAAGCGGGAGCAAATGAGCTTGCGGAGGTATTTCTTGAACTGCATACCAAGTGCAAAAATGGCGAGATATCATCAAAGGCACTTGATCTGCGTGGTCTCATCGGTTCAATTGGTATGATGGAAAAGGGCTTAAATATATATACAGCTCTGGATATGGGAATAACAAACAAGAGCTTTGATGAATATGAGCAGACGCTTATACGTGATACAATCCGTGCAAGAATCTCAAGGAAGATGAGCAGAGAGCAGCTGTTTTGTTGATATAAGCTTGTGACATATGAAGGAATGGAACATATGGAAGAACAGGATATAAAGGAAGCAAAAAGAGCAAGAAACTTCATATGGATGGCGGCCTGTGATTATGACATAGAGCCGTTTTTTCTGGCATTTGCACCGGATGGCACTGCGGATATTTACCTTAATCTGATTATTGGGCTTGAATACAAGTGGTATGAGCATGATAAGATAGATGCCTTATTCAATCAGCTGACAGGAAAAAACGCCATGCTTTATGAGGGTCTTTTATGGATAGGTTTGGAAAATGCCCTGTATGAAAAGGAGAGACAAACGAGGCCTGCCTTATATGATTTAAGGCTTGAGTACGCGAAAAAGAGCCTTGCAGGAGTCAATAAAAACAGGGAGTATTCGAGGATTGATATAATCAGAAATGCACATTGCAGAAGGATACTTGGAAAACCATCAGGTCTTTGCAAAGAGGATGAAGAGATACTGCATGCTTTTTGTTTTACACCTGATATGACAACGGATGAGATTATAGTGAAAACGAGAGAAAATCTGTGGAAGTATTTCTCGTATAAGCCGATAAAGGTGGCAAAGCCACAGGGCATATATTTTTTACAGAAGGTAGCAGGAGCATTTCACTCAATAGGAAAAGTCAGCACACAGTATGTCAGAGCGAATAGCTTTTATGATAAAAATATGGCCTCGGACACAGCAGCTTTGTTTATGGAGCATTCAAAGAGATATCTGCTGCAGTTTGCACTGCAGAAAGATCCAATAGAAGCGAAGCGGTATGTGACAGCCTGCTTTGGAAAAAGCATGTATTCTGACAGGCAGCAGGCCGAGATGGAGAAAAAGCTCTGTGTAGGAAATCACAAAAACTGTCACTTGCTTTTTACCAGAGGTATTTCATCGGAGAAAAAGCAGACTGTACCTGATGAGATTGACAACAAAAGAGAGCGCAGGGAAATTCTTGCATTTAAAAAAGAGACAGCCATGCAATATGACAAGAATAAAGAGCATTTTGAAAAAAACATGGCAGTGTATCAAAACAGTATAAGGAGACTTACAGAAAGCCTTAGAATGCACCTGGAGACAGCAGATGAGACATTTATGGATGCTTCAACACACGGCCGTATAAAGCCTTCGAGAGTATGGAAGGCCCTGTATCTGGACAATCCGCGTGTTTTTGAGCGAAAAGATGAGGTGGAGACGCTGGGCTTTTCTGTCGACATACTGATGGATGCGTCTTCTTCCAGAAAACAGATGCAGCAGAAGATAGCAGCACAGGCATATGTACTGTCAAAGAGCCTGACTAATTGTGGCATACCGGTGCAGATTTACTCATATTGCAGCATAAGAGGCTACACGGTGATGCATATTTTTAAGGAATATGACGATTATGGTGTGGAGGATGAATTATTTCATTTTGTTGTGGCAGGAAATAACAGGGATGGCCTTGCTCTGCGCGCGGCATCACATCTGATGGAGCTAAGTCCAAAGCCAAAGAAGTTACTTTTCATGTTTTCGGATGCAAGTCCCCAGGATGATCAGATAGCAGGGGAGGGAGCCTTTTATAAGGACCGGGAGTACACTGATGCTCTTGCTGTTAAGGACACCGTAAATGAGGTGCAGAGGCTTAAAAACCATGGAATAGACGTAATTGGCATCTTCATGGGAAGTGCACATGACAGTGAGCTTGCAACAAAGATATTCGGCAGAAGTCTCGTGAAGATAAAGAGTATCAACGAGTTTGCCGATGCTGTCGGACGAGTGTTAAATGAGATACTGACCTAGCATTTTAATTAAAAATACAATAAATTTAAAGCAATGGAGATAACAAATGAAAGCAATATTATTTGATTTGGACGGAACGCTGATTGACTCATCAGAGGGCATCACAAAGTCGGCACAATATGCACTTTCACACTTTGGCATAGATGAGCCTGACAGAAACAGTCTGTTTTTCTTTATAGGACCACCGCTCATAAACACATTTATGGAGCATTACGGATTTACTAAGGAGAGAGCACTTGAAGCGGTCGAAAAGTACAGAGAACGCTATAACAAAATAGGTATATTTGAATGTTCGCTTTTTCCGGGGGTAAAGGAATGCATAGAGGCGCTTAAAGCAGCCGGCTATAGGATAGGGCTTGCATCATCAAAGCCGGAAAATCGTGTGAGCGTATTTTGGAGCATTTTGGAATACTGGATATGTTTGATGAGGTGGTCGGAGCTACATTTGACGGCAGGATAGATACAAAGGAAGAAGTACTTAACGAGGTAATGCGCCGGTGGTCAGACATTCCAAGGGATGAGATGTGTTTAATCGGAGATACTATGTTTGATATCGAGGGAGCAAATCGTGTCAATGTGCCAAGCATAGCGGTAAGCTTTGGATTTGGAGATGTTAACGAGATGGTGAGTGCCGGTGCAAAAGCTGTGATAGATGATATAAGGCAGCTTCCTGATGTACTTTCCAGGCTTTTCGATTAGCTTTTATGAAAATGCAATGCATTGAGACCTGAGGTTATAAACAGTAGATAGGAATGGGATTTCATGAATAAGAATTTAAAATTAAGAGCGATAGTGTGGGAGATAATTGTCCCGATTGTGCTTTACTACATTGTTTTTCTGAGCGCAATGTACTTTATTTTTGCGTTTATCGGACACACAGCTTCGACATACATGATAGCGCAGATAATATCTGCAGCAATTACAATACCATTTATGTATTTTGCAAGCTATAAGCCGACACAGCAGATGTTTGTTAAAAAACCAAAGATAGACAGGGCACTTTTTATAAATGTGCTCTGGGTGATTGTGATTACACTTTTCATTTCATTTGCGCTCAATAATATCATCACAATGTCACCGCTTATCGGGCTCTCAGAAGGATATGCCAGGGCGAATGAGAGCTTCTATGCAAGCACTCTTGTAATTGAGATGATTGGCTCGGCAATTCTTTCTCCGATTATGGAGGAGCTTGTTTTCAGAGGCATTGTATTTGGAAATATGCGCAAAATAATGAATGTGCCACAGGCTGTATTTTTGTCGGCGCTTTTGTTTGGGCTCATTCATTTTAATATAGTGCAGTTTGTCTATGCTTTTTTACTTGGCCTTGTGCTTGCAGCTTTTATGTATAAGTCAGGGCATGTGTATGCGGCCATGATTGGGCATATCACCGCAAATGCGTTTGCAGTCATAAGGACAGAGACCGGTATTTTGAAGTGGACTGTTGATGGCAGTGTAATGGCATGGGTGGTATCTGTCATGTGCCTTGGTATTGGTGCTGTGATATTTTATTATTATGTAAAACACTCAGAGTGAGTTGTTTAGCATGAAGCGAAACGGAGCGCAGACAAAGTACAAGTATCGTGCAGCTTTATGAATATGAGCAATGCGATTTAGGATAGTTACCGGATGTTTATAAAAATCAGCTATACAATAAAAAGTATAGCTGATTTTTTTATGATATAAGACATGAAAAGCTACTGTAACGCATACACAATTCAGACACAATTTGTTATAAGAACTTTTTTTACATGAGTTATTGAAAAAAAGTTTTGAAATTTAAAATAGTAAATTGTGCGTATAACCTTATAAATAAGATAAAAATACAATTATAGTCAGAAAAATAACTTTATAATATTAAGTTATCAAATAATCAGACAATAGCGAGAAAAAAACTATTTACATTGGGCTTTCATCGTTGTAAAATCATAAACAGGAAATGATTCACTTCTTAATAAGTTATCCGTTAACAAATTTACACTAGGAAAGGAAGAACCTATGAGTAAACAATGGAATGAAAGCACAGCCACAGCTAAGGGATTATATGATCCTCGCTACGAGCATGATAACTGTGGAATTGGTGCAGTAGTAAATATCAAAGGTATCAAAACACATGAGACAGTCGAGAATGCTTTAAAGATTGTTGAGAACTTAAAGCACAGAGCCGGAAAAGACGCTGATGGTAAGACCGGAGACGGTGTAGGCATCCTGCTTCAGATTTCTCATAAGTTTTTTAAGAAGGTTACAAAGCCACTTGGAATAGAGCTTGGAGACGAGAGAGATTACGGTGTGGGAATGTTTTTCTTCCCTAATGATGAGTTCAAGACTATTCAGGCAAAGAAGATGCTTGAGGTTATCGTGGAGAAGGAAGGTCTTGAATTTCTCGGATGGAGAGAAGTGCCTACAGAGCCTGATAAGCTTTCTAAAAAAGCCAGAGACTGTATGCCATGCATCATGCAGTGCTTTGTAAAAAGACCTGAGGATGTTGAGAGAGGACTTGAGTTTGACAGAAAGCTGTATGTTGCAAGACGTGTTTTCGAGCAGTCAAACGACAATACATATGTGGTTTCCTTCTCAAGCAGAACAATAGTATATAAGGGAATGTTCCTTGTAGAGCAGCTCAGACAGTTCTTCATGGATTTACAGGATCCTGATTATGAGTCAGCAATCGCCACAGTACATTCAAGATTCTCTACAAATACAAACCCAAGCTGGGAGAGATCTCATCCAAACAGATTTATCGTGCACAATGGTGAGATTAACACTATTCTTGGAAACTCTGACAAGATGTCAGCACGTGAGGAGAACATGGAGTCTCCAAAGCTTAAAAAAGAGTTCCAGAAGGTTTTGCCGGTTATCAATGCGGCAGGATCTGACTCAGCAATGCTTGATAATGCGCTTGAATTCCTGGTAATGAGTGGTATGGAGCTTCCACTTGCCGTTATGATAATGATTCCTGAGCCATGGGCAAACAATTCAATCATGACTCAGAAGAAGAAGGATTTCTACCAGTATTACGCTACAATGATGGAGCCATGGGATGGTCCGGCTTCAATCGTATTCTCAGATGGTGATTTAGTCGGAGCAGTGCTTGACAGAAACGGACTTCGTCCATCACGTTACTATGTGACAGATGATGATTATCTTATCCTTTCATCTGAGGTCGGAGTGCTTGAGATTGACCCTACAAAGATTGTGAAAAAGGATCGTCTCCGTCCGGGAAAGATGCTCCTTGTGGATACTGTTGCAGGAAAAATCATAGATGATGATGAGCTCAAGGAGAGATATGCAGACAAGCAGCCTTATGGTGAGTGGATTGACAGATACATGGTAAATCTTAAGGATTTAAAGATTCCTAACCAGAGAGTACCTGAGTATACAAAGGAAGAGCGCCAGAGAATGCAGAGAGCCTTCGGTTACACATATGAGTCACTCAAGGATTCAATCCTTCCTATGGCTAAAAATGGTGTTGAGGCACAGCAGCCATGGGTACTGATACACCGCTTGCAGCTTTATCCGGTAACAGGGAGCCATTATTTAACTACTTTAAGCAGCGCTTCGCACAGGTAACAAACCCGCCTATCGATTCAATCCGTGAGGAGGTTGTCACATCAACCACACTCTATATCGGTGAGGCCGGAAACGTGCTTGAGGAGAAGCCGGAAAACTGCCGTGTACTTAAGATTAACAACCCAATCCTTACAAACACCGACCTTATGAAGATTAAGAATTTAAAGGCCGATGGCTTTAAGGTAGAGGTTTTACCTATTATATATTACAAGAACACAAGTCTTGAGAAAGCTGTAGACAGACTTTATATAGAGCTGACCGTGCATACAGGGACGGAGCCAATATTATTATCCTCTCAGACAGGGGTGTTGATGAGAACCACGTTGCAATTCCTTCACTGCTTGCAGTTGCAGCATTGCAGCAGTATCTTGTAAAGACAAAAAAGAGAACATCTCTTTCTCTCATTCTTGAGTCAGGAGAGCCGAGAGAGGTTCATCATTTTGCTACACTGCTTGGCTTTGGTGCAAGTGCAATCAACCCTTATCTGGCACAGGATACAGTTAAGCAGCTTGTTGACGAGCATATGCTTGACAAGGATTATTATGCAGCAATCGATGATTACAACCATGCAATCATCACAGGTATCGTAAAAATTGCAGCAAAGATGGGGATTTCAACCATCCAGTCATATCAGGGCTCAAAGATTTTTGAGGCAATCGGTATTGACAAGAGTGTTATTGATAAGTATTTCACAAATACAGTAAGCCGTATCGGTGGAATTACATTACAGGATATCGAGAACGATGTGAATGAGCTTCACTCTGCGGCCTACGATCCGCTCGGACTTGAGACAGATGTTACACTTGACAGCAAGGGCAGACACAAGATGAGAAGCGGAGCTGATGACCATTTGTACAATCCGGCTACAATCCATCTTCTCCAGCAGTCGACACAGCGCGGTGACTACAATCTGTTCAAGCAGTACACAGCACTTGTGGATGAGGAAGAGAAAAATACAAATATCCGTGGACTTATGGATTTCAACTATCCTAAGAAGGGTGTCAAGCTCGAGGAGGTTGAGAGCGTTGACTCAATTGTGACACGTTTCAAGACAGGTGCTATGTCATACGGATCTATTTCGAAGGAAGCACATGAGACACTTGCAATTGCCATGAACCATCTGTACGGAAAATCAAATACCGGCGAGGGTGGAGAGGACAAGGATCGTCTCACAATCGGAAAAGACGGAAAGAACCGCTGTTCAGCAATCAAGCAGGTTGCTTCAGGACGTTTTGGTGTCACAAGCAGATACTTAACAAGCGCACAGGAGATTCAGATTAAGATGGCACAGGGCGCTAAGCCGGGCGAGGGTGGACACTTACCTGGAAAGAAGGTTTATCCTTGGATTGCAAAGACAAGACTTTCAACACCGGGTGTTGCACTCATCTCTCCACCACCACACCACGATATTTATTCTATCGAGGATTTGGAGCAGCTTATATTCGACTTAAAGAATGCAAACAGAGATGCAAGAATCTCAGTCAAGCTCGTTTCTGAGGCCGGTGTAGGAACTGTTGCGGCAGGCGTTGCAAAGGCCGGAGCACAGGTAGTGCTTATCTCAGGCTACGACGGAGGAACAGGAGCCGCACCTAGCAGCTCAATCCATAATGCGGGACTTCCATGGGAGCTTGGACTTGCAGAGACACACCAGACTCTTCTTATGAATGGTCTTAGAAATAAAGTAAGAATTGAGACAGACGGTAAGCTGATGAGTGGCCGTGATGTGGCAATAGCAGCGTGTCTTGGAGCCGAGGAATTCGGTTTTGCGACAGCTCCGCTTGTAACAATGGGCTGCGTAATGATGAGAGTATGTAACTTGGATACATGTCCGGCAGGAATTGCTACACAAAACCCTGAGCTTCGTAAGCGCTTTGCAGGAAAGCCGGAGTACGTTGAGAACTTCATGCGTTTCATCGCTGAAGAGCTTCGTGAGTATATGGCAAAGCTTGGCGTAAAGACAGTGGATGAGCTCGTTGGACGTGGAGATCTCTTAAAGAAGCGTGATAATCTAAGCGAGAGACAGTCAAAGATTGACCTTGACTGCATACTTAATAATCCGTTTGACGGCAAAAAGCAGAGTGTTATATTCGATCCTAAGCAGGTATATGACTTTGAGCTTTCAAAGACAAAGGATATGACTGAGATCATGACACAGCTTAAGAGCGCACTTGAGAGCGGACAAAAGCGCGCGATTGAGATTGAGGTAACAAATACAAACAGATCTCTCGGAACAATATTTGGTTCTGAGATTACAAAGAAATATGACGATACGCTGGATGAAGACACATTTGTTATCAAGTGTAACGGTGCAGGCGGACAGAGCTTTGGAGCATTTATCCCTAAGGGACTTACACTTGAGCTTGTCGGAGATTCAAATGATTACTTCGGAAAGGGTCTTTCAGGTGGAAAGCTCATCGTATATCCACCTGCAGGAGTAAAGTTTGAGAAGGATGATAATATCATCATCGGAAACGTGGCACTTTACGGAGCTACCAGCGGTAAGGCCTTCATAAACGGTGTTGCCGGTGAGCGTTTCTGCGTAAGAAATTCCGGTGCAACAGCAGTAGTTGAGGGTGTCGGCGATCATGGCTGCGAGTACATGACAGGTGGCCGCGTAGTTATCCTTGGAAAGACCGGAAAAAACTTTGCAGCAGGTATGAGCGGTGGAATAGCATATGTGCTTGATGAGGACAATGACCTTTACATGAGAACCAACAAGCAGATGGTATTTACTGAGGAGGTCTCAAACAAGTACGATGTATTAGAGCTTAAGGAAATGATAAAAGAGCATGTAACACTTACAAACTCAGAAAAGGGTAAGGAAATCCTTGATCATTTCAGTGAGTATCTTCCTAAGTTCAAGAAGGTTATTCCTTACGATTACAACCGTATGCAGATGGCTATTGTACAGATGGAAGAAAAGGGTCTTAACGCAGAGCAGGCACAGATTGAGGCATTTTATGCCAGCACAAGAGGCTAAGGAGGACGCAGATAATGGGAAAACCAACAGGATTTATGGAATATGACAGATGCGAAGCAGCGTCTGTAGAGCCAAAGGAGCGTATTAAGAACTTTAACGAGTTCCATGTGTTCCTTTCAAAAGAAAATCAACAGAAACAGGCTGCCCGTTGTATGGACTGCGGAGTTCCTTTCTGCCAGTCGGGAATGACAATAGCAGGCATGACATCAGGCTGTCCTCTGCACAACCTGGTTCCGGAGTGGAACGACCTTGTATACACCGGCAACTGGGAGCAGGCATATAATCGTCTGCACAAGACCAATAATTTCCCTGAGTTTACATCAAGAGTCTGCCCGGCATTGTGCGAGAAGGCATGTACATGCGGACACTGGGGCAGTCCGGTGTCAGTCAGGGACAATGAGCATGGTATAATAGAGACTGCATATGCAAACGGATATGCAGCTCCAAAGCCACCAAAGGTCAGAACCGGCAAGAAGGTGGCAATCATTGGTTCGGGTCCTTCAGGACTTGCGGCAGCAGACCAGCTTAACCAGAGAGGCCATGATGTTACAGTATATGAGAGAGAGGACCGCGTCGGTGGCCTGCTCATGTATGGTATTCCAAATATGAAGCTTGATAAGAGCATTATTGACAGAAAAGTTAATATAATGAAGGAAGAGGGCATTCATTTTGTCACAGGCTGTGATGTCGGAAAGGATATAAAGCCGGCAGAGCTTTACAAGAAGTATGACAGGGTAATCCTTTGCTGTGGTGCTAAAAATCCAAGAGACATAAAGGCAGACGGAAGAGATGCAAAGGGTATTTACTTTGCTGTTGATTACCTTACCCAGAATACAAAGAGTCTTTTGAACTCTAACCTGACAGATGGCAAGTTTGTATCTGCAAAGGGCAAAAATGTAGTCATTATCGGTGGCGGTGACACAGGAAACGACTGTGTCGGAACTGCAATCCGTCAGGGCGCCAAATCAGTCACACAGCTTGAGATGATGCCTTGTCCGCCTACAGAGCGTGCCGCAAACAATCCGTGGCCACAGTGGCCGAAGGTCTTAAAGACAGACTACGGCCAGGAGGAAGCCATTGCAGTATTCGGACATGATCCACGTATCTACAAGACAACCGTAAAAGAGTTCCACAAGGACAAAAACGGCAACCTAAAGGAACTTACAATTGTAAGTCTTGAGAGTAAAAAGGACGAGAAGACAGGCAGATTCATGATGGTTCCGGTAGAGGGATCAGAGAAAAAGCTTCCGGCAGAGCTTGTGCTTATAGCAGCAGGCTTCCTTGGAACAGAAAGCTACGTGGCAAAGGCATTTGGTGTAGAGCTCAATGCCAGAACAAACGTAAGTACACAGGAGGGACATTACGCTACAAACGTAAAAAACGTATACGTGGCAGGTGATAACCACCGTGGACAGTCCCTTGTAGTATGGGCTATCAGAGAGGGACGTGAGGCTGCCAGAGAGGTTGATGAGAGTCTCATGGGATATTCATATCTCTCAGTACAGTAACAAATTATTGTAGCAATTCTTCTTAATAAATTTTATTTCATACATTTTATAGCAAAATCCCGGTGCATTGCACCGGGATTTTTGACATACAAAATTACTGCTTTCTAAAGGTGTTGGCACTGTGGATAAACTGATTGAAATTTGACTTATAAGATGTTAAGATAGCAGTGTTTGACATGATAATAATAATATTAGGAGCAGCAAATGAGTAAAACAGTATTTTTTGACATAGACGGAACAATATGGGACGATGACATGGTAATTCCTGAAAGCACAATAGAGGCTGTGGCAGCCCTCAAGGCAAACGGACATCTGGCATTTATATGTACAGGACGTGCCAGAGCCAGTGTGAGGTCAGAGAAGCTATTAAATATGGGTTTTGATGGAATAATTGCGGCATGTGGCAACTATATTGAAATGGATGGCAAAGTAATATACGAAAATGACCTGAGCGCAGATATGGTACAAAAGGTCATAAGGGTGCTTTCTGAGTGTAAAATGCCTGTAGTGCTTGAGGGCTCCACAGACTACTGGATAGATGACGAGGGCTTTGAGAATGATCCGTATGTGGATTACCTTTTTGAGTCACTTGGTGAGCATGCACATATAATAAGAGGATATGACGGCGAGATAAGAATTAATAAATTCTCCGCTGACGTGATAGATGGTACTGATTATGAACGTGTGAAGCAGAGTTTGCCGATGATTTTCTGATACTCGAGCATGTGGAAAATGTCGTGGAGTTCGTGCCGAAGGGAACCTCAAAGGCAACCGGCATCAAATGGCTGTGCAATCATCTGGATATCCCGCTTGATGAAACCTATGCGATAGGCGACAGTGTAAATGACCTTGAAATGCTTGAGAGTGTAGGACATGGAATCGCGATGGGCAACTCAATGCCACCGGTTAAAGAAATTGCGGAATATGTCACATCGGATATTTCAGATGATGGAGTGAAAAATGCGTTAAAGCATTACGGATTGATATAGAAAATGTAAAATAAATATTAAAATGAAATATCACTGTTGACATTGAAATGCAATAGTGATATTTTATTTACAGAAAGAAATTAGCACTCGAAAGAAATGAGTGCTAACAGAGATAAAAGGAGGCAATACAATGAAATTAGTTCCATTATCAGACAGAGTAGTATTAAAGCAGTTAGAAGCAGAGGAAACAACAAAATCGGGAATCATCCTTACAAGTTCAGCACAGGAGAAGCCACAGGAGGCTGAGGTTATCGCAGTAGGACCTGGCGGAATGGTTGACGGCAAGGAAGTTAAGATGCAGGTAACAGTCGGACAGAAGGTTATTTATTCTAAATACGCAGGCACAGAGGTTAAGCTTGACGGAGAAGAGTACATCATCGTTAGACAGAATGATATTCTTGCAGTAGTAGAGTAAGATTAATTTACGGATAGAAGCTAAAGATCCGGTACGTTTTACATATCCGGTCGTAGCTGCTTACATTTTGGAATTAAATATCAAATATATAAATAGAAAGGTCGTATAAATCATGGCAAAGGAAATTAAATATGGCTCAGAAGCCAGAGCAGCACTTGGAGCTGGAGTAGATAAATTAGCAAATACAGTCAGAGTAACACTTGGACCAAAAGGAAGAAACGTAGTACTTGACAAATCATACGGTGCACCACTCATCACAAACGATGGTGTTACAATCGCAAAAGAGGTTGAGCTTGAGGATGCTTTCGAGAACATGGGAGCACAGCTTGTCAAGGAAGTTGCCACAAAGACAAATGATGTAGCAGGAGACGGAACAACAACAGCTACAGTTCTTACACAGGCAATGGTTCAGGAAGGAATGAAGAACCTTGAGGCAGGAGCAAACCCAATCGTGCTTCGTCGTGGTATGAAGAAGGCTACAGACAAGGCTGTTGAGGCACTTAAGGATATGAGCCAGAAGGTTAAGGGCAAAGAGCAGATAGCTAAGGTTGCAGCTATCTCAGCAGGAGATGAGGAAGTTGGTAATCTCGTAGCAGACGCTATGGAAAAGGTTACAAACGATGGTGTTATCACAATTGAAGAGTCAAAGACAATGCAGACAGAGCTTGACCTTGTAGAAGGTATGCAGTTCGACAGAGGATACCTCTCAGCATATATGTGCACAGATATGGACAAGATGGAAGCAGTACTTGATGATCCGTATATCCTTATTACTGACAAGAAGATTTCCAACATCCAGGATATTCTTCCATTACTTGAGAAGATTGTTCAGGCCGGTGCAAGACTTCTTATCATCGCTGAGGATGTTGAGGGCGAGGCTCTTACAACACTTATCGTTAATAAGCTTCGTGGTACATTCAATGTAGTAGCTGTAAAGGCTCCTGGATATGGTGACAGAAGAAAAGCAATGCTTGAGGATATTGCAATCCTTACAGGTGGTCAGGTAATCAGCTCTGATCTTGGACTTGAGCTCAAGGATACAACAATCGATATGCTTGGCCGTGCTAAGTCAGTTAAGGTTCAGAAGGAGAACACAGTCATCGTTGACGGTGCCGGAGACAAGGATGCTATCGCAGGCAGAGTAAGCCAGATCCGTGGTCAGATTGATGAGACAACATCTGAGTTTGATAAAGAAAAATTACAGGAGCGTCTTGCCAAGATGGCAGGCGGTGTAGCAGTTATCCGTGTAGGTGCTGCAACAGAGACAGAGATGAAAGAGGCTAAGCTTCGTATGGAGGATGCCCTTAACGCTACAAGAGCAGCAGTTGAAGAGGGAATCATCGCAGGTGGTGGATCTGCATATATCCATGCATCAAAGAAGGTTGCAGAGCTTGTTGATACACTTGAGGGAGATGAGAAGACAGGTGCAAAGGTTATCCTTAAAGCACTCGAGGCTCCACTTTACTATATCGCTGCAAACGCAGGACTTGAAGGTGCAGTAATCATCAACAAGGTAAAGGAATCAGCTCCTGGAACAGGCTTCAACGCAGCTACAGAAGAGTATGTAGATATGGTTGATAACGGAATCCTTGATCCTGTAAAGGTTACAAGAAGTGCATTACAGAATGCAACATCAGTAGCTTCAACACTCCTCACAACAGAGTCAGCAGTAGCTACAATCAAAGAGGACACTCCAGCAATGCCAGCCGGTGCCGGCGCCGGAATGGGCATGATGTAATCGTAGACAATGAGGAAAATAAAAATCAGAGGCAAGCTCGCTTGCCTCTGATTTTTTATTTGACGAATGTCCGGATATGAGCAAGTAGCATATCTGCGGCTGTAAAAATATGTGGTGAATTAACATGCGAATATACTTGCTTATATTTAACGATAATAGTATTATATAGAAAAGGAGATGATTTTATGCCAAATATTAAACCAATATCAGATTTAAGAAACTACACGGATGTATTAAAAGAAGTTGATATATCCAGCAGAGTATATTTGACTAGAAATGGCAGAGGAGAATACGGAATTTTAACTATGGAGGAAATAGACGAGCTAGACCGGTTAAAAGCAATATATACTTTGAATAAAAAGCTGCAGGAAGCAGAAGATGAAGCTGAGAGAGAAGGCTGGATTAGCGAAGAAGATTTGAAAAAAGAATTGGGGTATAGAAAATTGATAATAAAATATTCACCTGTGGCAAGGAAGAAGCTTGCACAGATGAAGAAAACAATAGGATCAGATAAAGTAGGTATTATAGTAAAAGCTATTAGTGATTTAAAATTTAATCCGCTGAAATGTCCGTCAGTTGAAAGAATGTTAGGAATATCAAGCAGATACTACTTTTTGCACATAGAACACAACTATATATTTTATAGAATTGAGCAGGAATGCATTTTTATAACTGATATATATAATGAAAAAGAGGATTTTATGTGGAAAATGTTCGGAATAAAACTGAGAACAGATGAAAGTATAGATTATTGGGGCGAATAACATATATTTAAAAGGAGACAACAACCATGAAAAAAGATTATATAAAAGTGATAAAGACAAAAAAGTTTGTGGAGTATGTGGAGGCATTGCCAACTATTTTGACGTAGATCCGACAGTTATCCGTCTTGCGTGGATTATATTTACCTTAGCAGGTGGAAGTGGACTTATCGCATACATTATAGCAGCAATTATCATGCCGGAAGATCCGGGATACATTGATATGTAGATTGGTCTTTAGTAAGCTGTACAGCCTATGTTCAAAGCAACTCTATTTATATTTAATATGTAACATGGAAAGTAACACAACAGGAGACATGCAAATGATTTCAATACGCACAGCAACAGAGGATGACGCAGAAGAACTGCTTGCCATCTATGCACCATATGTAAAGCAGACCGCTATCACCTTTGAGTATGATGTACCATCGAAGAAAGATTTTAAAAGCCGTATCAGTCATACATTGGAAAAATATCCTTATCTGGTGGCAGAAGAGGATGGAAAGATAGTAGGCTATGCCTATGTCAGTCCGTTTAAGGAGAGAGCAGCATATGACTGGTCTGTTGAGACATCAATATATGTAGATATGATACAGAAGCGAAAAGGCATAGGCAGACTGCTTTACGACAGGCTAGAGGAAATACTTAAGAAACAGGGAATATTAAATGTCAATGCATGTATAGGCTATCCTCAGATAGATGATGAATACCTGACAAAGGACAGTGTGTATTTTCATGAGAAACTTGGGTATCATATAGGTTGGAACATTCCATCGAGTGCGGATACAAGTTTGGACGCTGGTATGATATGGTATGGATGGAGAAATTCATTGGAGAACACAGCATGCAGAGAAATCAGCCGGATGTTATCCCATTTAGCAATATCAGTTGTGAAATGCTTTATTAGTGTAGTGTGTGCATTTAGCAATATCACTTGCACCGGCAAATAAAAATTCACTGAAATATATAATACTGACAGACATATTACAGTTTCCACTCAGCATAGTGTTTACGAGATTTATGAATTTATTTTCAGGTGCGATACCGGATTTTTCACCAAAAGCCGCGGGAGTGGAGATATAATATTTGATGATAATTTAGGTCTTGTAAGCTGTCGGATTTTTATGTATTATGGTTTATGCTATTTGCAAGATTTTAGTTACATACTATCAATGAAAAAGAGGAATTTGTCATGTATAAATTCGCTATAGTAGAAGATAATGAGGCTGCTGCAGAAAAGCTGGCCGGATTTCTTGAGCGTTATGCAAATGAAAATAACGAAGTATTTGAAATAATTAAATTTCATGATGCTCTGGATTTTTAGATGGATATCGTACAGTATATGATGCTGTTTTTATGGATATAGAGATGCCGGGAATAGATGGGATGGAAGCGGCACACAGGCTTCGCAGACTGGATCAGAAGGTAATACTTGTGTTTGTTACAAATATGGCAAGCTATGCAGTAAAAGGATATGAGGTAAATGCAACTGATTACATAGTAAAACCTGTATATTATGGTGATTTCGAACTTAAATTGAAACGTGTCCTTGCAGGATATCAGGCTGCGTCAGAAGCAATACTTGTCATGAGGCAGGGCGGGTATGTGCGTCTTTTACTCAGAAAGATACATTACATTGAGGTTCAGGGACACCGCCTCATGTATCACACTGAGGATGGAATAGTTGAGGGCAGTGGAACTCTTCTTGAGACAGAAGAAAAGCTTAAGGATAAGGGATTTTTGCGATGTAACAAATGTTATCTCGTAAATCAGAGACATATAGTCGGAGTAAACGGCTATACACTTATGCTAATGGGCGGAGAAGAATTACAAATCAGCAGACCAAGGAAAAAAGCATTTATGTCAGAGCTGGCAGAGGCTATGGGAAGGGATAATGTGCTATGAATATGATACATTCATTTTTTTCTGCCAATGGTTATGTATTTGAATTGCTTTTTGCGACTGCATTTTATATATGGGGACAAAAACACAGAAAAAATTTTGTGATGCGTGTGTTTACTGTGGTTATCGGAATGCTTATGGTGTCTATGCTGTGGCAGCTTCTTCCAATTAAAAATCCATTGACAGACAGTATGCGTACCGCAGTATTTTTTGTGCTTTGCACTTTAGGGGGTGACATTCTGCTTTCATGTGAACTTTATGGAGTCAGCTTTTTATAATACCGCAGCTGCAGCTACACAGCATTTATGCTTTAAGGCAGCAAGCTCGGTTGTTATGCTTTTTACAAGAAACGGAATAGAAATCTCTGTTTTGAATGATATTGTATACGTGGCAGCGATAGTGGTATTTGAGGCTGTATGCGGTCTTTTCTTTGGCAACAAATTAAGGAAGGAAAGTCTGAAAACAACACATACCAGCTCACCGACAGTACTGCTTCTTCTTATCGGTATGCAGCTTTGTACAAATTGGTTCCAAAATTTATTTGACAAGTATGATGTCGGTTATAAGCCATATACGGTTTTTGTGATGTTTGATATGATTTGCTGTCTGTTCCTTCTTATGCTTCAGTGCGAGATTGTCAGAAATCAGAAGGAGCAGGAGAGTAATGCAATCATGCAGCATCTTCTGTATCAGCAGAAACAGCAGATGAAGCTTTCGCAGGAAACTATAGATCTTATCAATGTCAAGTGTCATGACATAAAAATCAGATAGCGACGCTCGGCAACAATATACCTGAGGATGAGACTTGCTGACTTAAAAGAGCTATAGATATATATGATACGGCTTTTAAGTCAGGAAATGAAGTACTGGATGTACTTTTAATGGAAAGTTCATGCAGTGTGAGAACAAAAAGATACGTCTTGACTGTATGATAGATGGAGAGTTGCTTTCATTTATGAAAAATCGGATGTCTACGCGCTGTTTGGAAATGCGATTGATAACGCTATAGAGGCGGTGGATAAGATAAACGATGAAGAGAAACGCTGCATTAACATCCGTGTTAAGAAAAGCCGGGGAATGATACTGATCCATGTGGAAAATCAGTATCTTGGAGAGCTTTCTTTTGAGGAAGGATTACCTCAGACTACAAAGAAGGATAAACGGTATCACGGTTTTGGAATGAAGAGCATACGCATGATAGTAGAAAAATATCATGGCTTTTTGTCAGCCGGATCAAAAGATAATATATTTTCACTTGATATTTTACTTCCTGTGCCAAAATGATGGTATGGGAAGTTTTTTATTATGAGGGACAAAACAGGTACCAAAAATGACAGTTCACGCAAAATCCATTGTGCGGTTTTAGAAAAATTGATACCCTTTGATTATCAACAGAAAAGGAGAAGATAAATATGTTTAGAAAAACAAACATGTGGCGAGGTATTTCTATGACATCAGCGTTGTTTCTTACAGTTTCATTACTGGCAGGAAATATTCTGGAGACATATCGTACATCAGTAGATGCGTTTGTTGGAACCAGAAGTCAGGTAACAGTGACAGATGATGCAGAAGATTCATGGACATATCAGTCAGAATTTACATCAGCCAAGGAGGCTTATGAGGCTTTCAGGAATTGGCTATCCGCACATCTCAGGAGACATTTGCACTTCTGAAGAATGAAAATGCTTCTTTGCCACTTAAAAGTGATGCAAAGATTACAATGTTCGGTATCCGCAGCTATGCACCGGTATACAGTAATTCAGGTGGAAGTGTGGCAGATGGAAAATCTACAGTACAGATATTTGATGCATTCAAAGAAAGAGGCTTTCAGATCAATCCATCAATGATGGCAGCATATGAGAAATTTTTGAGGGAAAAGAATGGGCAGTACCACAGTTTGGTGGTGGAATCTTACCTGAGTATTCAGATATCACTGCATATGATGATCCTCATGAGCTGACACTTGATGAGTTAGCCAAGCTTAACCCTGATTACAACTCACAGTATGATGAGTACAATGATGCAGCTATTGTAGTAGTTGGAAGAGTCGGTGGAGAAGGCGGTGACGGTTACTATCCGGGAGAAGAAGGCCGCGCTGATGGAGTTGAGACAGTTACAGGCAACATTTTAAGCCTCAGCGATGAAGAGATGGCAATGGTAAATGAGGCAAAGGCAAATTTCGATAAAGTAATCGTGCTTGTCAATGCAACAAATCCTATGGAGATTGCAAATTTACAGGATGATCCTGATATTGATGCAATTATGTGGATAGGATATCCGGGAGCTTACGGTTTTTATGGTGTTGCAGATGTGTTAAACGGAACTGTTTCACCATCAGCATATTTGGGAGATGTGTTTGCTAAAAATAGTGCTCTTGCACCTGCAATGCAGAATTATGGAAACATTCCATGGACAAATGCAGGTGATTTCTCAGAGAGTGCAAATGTAACTCTTATCTTGTAGAAGCTGAGGGTATTTACACAGGCTATCGTTATTATGAGACGAGGTATGCAGATATTGTTCTGGGAAATGGAGGCGCAGAGGCATCGGCAGGAACATATGCAAATGCAGACGGAACCGTTTCAGAGGCAGATGGAATCTGGGATTACAGCAATGAGGTTGTATATCCGTTCGGATACGGACTCTCATACACAACCTTCGAGCAGACACTTGATAATGTTGTGATAGCAGATGATAAGAAAACAGCACAGGTTACAGTGACAACAACCAATACAGGTGATGTGGCAGGTAAATCTGCAGTACAGGTTTACGCACAGACACCATACACGGATTATGATAAGCAGTACAATATTGAAAAATCTGCAGTACAGCTTATAGATTTTGAAAAGACACAGACACTTGAGCCGGGAGCAAGTGAAACAATCACACTTAATATTGATCTGTCTAACCTTGCAAGCTATGACTCTGAAAATGCAAAGACATATATCGTAGATCCGGGAACATATTATTTTGCGGTTGGAAGCAATTCACACGATGCACTGAATAATATTCTTGCATCGCAGGGAAAAACAACAGCTGATGGTATGACAGCAGATGGAAATGCATCACTTTCATACTCTTGGAGCTGGGATGGAGATGTTGACAGTACAACATTTGCAACAAGTAAAAACGGAACTGAGATTACAAATGCAGTTTCCGATGGGGATTATTCAATGGATATCAATTCATTTATCCCTGATACGGTAACATATCTTTCAAGAAGTGACTGGAACGGAACTTTCCCTAAGACAATATCTGGTCTTACAGCAAATGACGAGCTTTCAAAGCTTCTTGGAAATGACTTTATAGAGCTTAAAACAGATGATGATACATCGGATCTTGTATTTGGTGATACATCAAGTGATCTGACAATCATGGACTTAAAGGGCGCTGATTATGACGATCCTCGCTGGGAAGAGCTGATCAATAAGGTAACAATTGATGAATTCCTGGCTTTTGCAGCAAATGCATTTCACAATATCGAGGCAATCCCTTCAATAGGACTAATGCAGTATACAGCAGATGATGGTCCTAACGGATCTGATTCACATTATCTTACAGAGGGATCTTATCAGGGAAAAGCATATGAGGATGCAGCAGATTATGATTATGCAACAAGAGTTGGAGTATCCCCACAGAATATTGCTTATAGCTGGAATAAAGAACTTGCATATGAGAATGGTGAGATAACACTTGGAGAGAGCACACTTGTACTTAATCTTCCTATCATGATCGGACCTGGAATGAACATCCACCGTCATGCATACAACAGCCGTGGAGCTGAGTATTACTCAGAGGATCCTATCCGAACAGGATACATTGGAAGTGCTGTTGTGCAGGGAGCACAGTCAAAGGGTACTCTGGTAAATATCAAACATGCAGCATTCAACGATCAGGAGATTAACCGTTCAGGAATCGCAGTATTTATGAACGAACAGAAAGCAAGAGAAGTAGAGCTTAGAGGACTTCAGCAGGCATTTGAAGGCAAATGGAAAACCGGCATCATTTGAATCTGACGATACAAAAGCAGATACATATACACAGGGAGCACTCGGAGTCATGTCATCATACAACCGTATCGGAGCAGTTGCATCAAGTGCAAATGTCGGTGTACAGGTTCAGATTATGAGAGATGAATGGGGCTTCAACGGATACAACGTAACAGACTTACAGGCGTATCACTCAAAGCGTCCCCTAAGGAGTCAATTCTTGCAGGAACAACAGCATTTTGTGGATTTGGAGCAGGAGATGAGATTAAATATTGGAATGCTAAGTCTTTAAGCAAAGACAGGGATGTATGTCTGGCAATCAAGCAGGATCTTCACTATGCATTATATGCGCTTGCAAACAGTGCAGCCATGAATGGAATTAATGAGACTACACATAGTGAGGATGTCATGACATGGTGGAGAACAGCATACAAGACTTGCACAGGTGTATTTGCAGTAATATGTGCATTATGCGTGGTATTTTACATCATAAGCCGCATAAGAAGAACAAAAAAACAGGAGGCATAAGGAAAGAATGAACATGAAAAAAGTCATTAATAAATCCAATTTGATTCTTTGGATCGTAGCAATAGCCGCTCTTATCGGAATGATCATATATATTGTGACTTCAGTAACAGGATACCTTACAGATGCAGTTATGAATCCAATGCCTGTTATTTGTACAGTTGTAGCAATTATTGCAGCAGTCTTTGCGGCTATAGGTGAAGAAAAGGTAAACGCTATAGTATACGATATATTGATAGTTGTGGTAAATATCCTGCTTTTAGTAAGCTTTTACTGGTTTATATTAGGCCGGGTTTCACTGGCAGCAGATGTATATTTTATTCCGGTAAACTATCCGGCTGCAGAGGCAGATACATTGCACATTTCAATTGTTGGTGCAGTATTCTATCTGGTCGCAGATATTATGATGATTGTAATGGCATTTATCAAAAAGAAAAAATAGACTGACTTTATCAGGAAAAGTATCCATCCGAAAATAGGAAGGATACTTATTCCTGATTATGTTATAGGATAGTCTGGCGATATGATTTGATTGAAAGGATAGTAATATAATGAGAGCAGTTTCATGGAATGACGGATGGACAGTAAAACATTTAGATGAAACAGGCGAAGGAACACCGGTCAGAATACCTCATGATGCAATGCTTGCGGAGAAAAAAAGCGAGGATGCACCCGGTGGTACAAATACAGGGTGGTATGAGGGTTATGATTACCTATATGAAAAAGATTTCATACCGGGTGATGAATATAAAAACAAAAAAATGATATTGGAATTTGAGGGAGTCTATCACGAGGCAGAAGTCTGGATTAATGATATAAAAGCTGCGTTCAGACCATATGGATACACTAATTTTTATGTTGATGTTACAGAGCTTTTTCACATAGGCAAGCATAACCACATCAGTGTGATTGCCAGAAATGCCAATCAGCCAAACAGCCGTTGGTATTCAGGTGCAGGGATATACCGCCCTGTCACATTATGGGTGGGAGATGATATATACATTACGGTAAATGGTGTAAAAATCCGCACGGTGTCGATTGAACCGGCAAAAATTGAAGTGAGTGTACAAACCAATGCAGCCTCACCTGTAAGCATAGAGATAATTGATCCAAACGGTAATGCTGTCTGCACACGCAAAAGCGAATGTGCGTACGAGGTTACAGAAGTCATTGATGTGCCGGATGCAAAGCTTTGGAATGTTGACACTCCATTTCTTTATAAATGCCGTGTTAAAGCGCAAAATGATGTGGTAAGTGAGACCTTTGGAATAAGAGAGCTTTCCTGGGGAGAAAAAGGTATCTGTATAAACAAAGAGCGTATCATCATTCAGGGCGCATGTGTTCATCATGATAACGGACTGCTTGGAGCAGTGTGTGATCCGGATGCCATAGAGCGCAAGGTGCGTCTTATGAAAGAAAACGGTTATAATGCCATAAGAAGCGCACACAATCCATGCTCAAAGGTATTTCTGGATGAATGTGACAGACAGGGGATGCTTGTCATGGATGAATATATTGATCACTGGTACATTCACAAGACAGAATACGACTATGTCAATTATTTTGACAAATGGTGGAAGCAGGATCTTACCGATATGGTGGAAAAGGATTATAACCATCCTTGTGTCATATTGTACTCTACAGGAAATGAGGTAAGTGAGACTGCGCAGCAGAGAGGAATAAAGCTTACCGGTGATATGACAGAGTTTTTACATGGGCTGGATGATTCACGGCCTGTTACATGTGGTGTTAATATATTCTTCAATTTTTTAAGCTCTATAGGCTTTGGCGTGTACAGCGACAAAAAAGCCAAAAAAGAAGCTGAGAAGAAGCCGGGAAAGAAGAAGGCTGTCGGAAGCCAGTTCTTTAACAATCTGGCAGGTCTTTTAGGAGATGAATTCATGAAGCGTGGAGCCACACTTCACGGCTGTGATGTAAGACGAGAGATGCTTTTGCCAATATGGATATAGCCGGATATAATTACGGTATTTACCGCTATAAACATGACTTAAAGAAGTATCCGGGCAGACTTATACTCGGAAGTGAGACATTCTGCAATGATGCCTACAAATTAGAGAGATGGCGAAAACAAATCCGCGGCTTGTCGGTGATTTTGTATGGGCTGGAATTGATTATCTCGGCGAGGTAATGGTTGGTTCATGGGAATACAGTGACTATGCCAAAAATTTTAACGGTGAGCTCGGTTGGGTATCTGCAGGCTCGGGAAGAGTAGATCTGACAGGAAAGCCTTTGTGTGAAGCTTTATATACAAGAGTGGCATTTGAACAGGAGATGGGACCATTTATTGGAGTGTGTCCTGTAAATCATACAAATGACAGGCACAGTCCGTCAGCCTGGAAGATGTCAAATGCACTTGAGAGCTGGAGCTTTGGCGGCTGTGACGGAAGCAAAGCCAATGTCGAGGTATATGCGAGAGCAGCCAGAGTCGACCTGTTTGTAAACGGAAAACAGGTGGGCTCAAAGCAGCTTAAAAATGACTGTATTGCAAGATTTTCATGCACATATGAAAGCGGCAGTATAGAAGCAGTATCCTATGACAGCAGTGGAAAAGAAATCGGACGAAAAGAGCTTAAGACAGCAGGAAATGAGACTGTTATCACAATGGAGGCAGAAAAGAGCAGCGTTAAACATGGACATCTGGCATATGTACGACTGCGCTACACTGATAAAAATAAGATCACAAAACCGCTTGAGAGAGGAATGATACAGTTAACTGTAGAGGGCGGAAAGCTTGAAGCCTTTGGTAATGCATGTCCTTATAATGAACTGGGATATCTTGGAAACAAAGCAGAGACTTATTATGGTGAGGCACTTGCCATTGTACGTGCAGGTGATGAAAACGAGATAAGAATAACTGCTTTTGATGGCAATAATCAGTCAGAGATACTCGTTCCTGTTGTTACTAAGTAAGAGCCTTGTTCTATCGAGAATAATTGATTAGGAGGAATAAATGGATTTAATAAGAGAAAAATGGAATGATTTTTCAATAAAACATAAATTGATAGCACAGTTTGTTAAGTTTTATGCTTTTTCGCTGTTTGTGACAGTTGTGCAGTATCTTTTACTGACATTCCTGCCATCTGTTTTTTACAAACTGACAGACTGGTGTGATATACCATGTCAGCTTATTCATCTGGCAGTAGGACCGGTTGATACATACGTATTCAATTATCCTGTTACGGGAGACGCTACAGGTGGAATGGGATATTTTGCAGCTTTTGCGGTAACACTTTTTATTGCACAGTGCATCAATTTTCCTATGCAGCGCAACGTTACATTCAAATCAAAGGGAAATATATGGTATACAAATAGCGTGGTATATAGTAGCTTTTGTTTTAATTACAATAGCATGCAGTTTTCTTATGGGTATATATGTACCTATCTGTAAAAATATGTTCCGACAGCACTTTATAATGTACTTATAACGGTTATTAATGGTGGTGTGCAGATGGTTATATATTTCCTATTTATAAGATTATTTCCCGGAGGAGAGGCATAAATGAAAATGACTTTAGACCAGAAATGCGCACTTTTATCAGGTAAATCTGTATTTCAGACAAGAGAATATAAAAATCTTGGAATCCCATCAATATGGCTTTCGGATGGACCACACGGACTGCGTAAACAGGCAGGTGCTTCTGATCATTTAGGATTAAATCCAGCGTGGAGGCTACATGCTTTCCAACGGCTGCAACAATAGCAAACAGCTGGGATGAGACACTCGGTGAGAAAGTAGGAGAAGCGCTTGGAGAAGAAACAGCGACTCTTGGAGTAAATGTTTTGCTTGGACCGGGACTTAACATGAAAAGAAATCCGCTCTGCGGACGAAATTTTGAATATTTCTCGGAAGATCCGTATCTGGCAGGAAAAATGGCAGCCGCATATATCCGTGGGATACAAAAGAATGGAGTAGCAGCATGTCCGAAGCATTTTGCGGTAAATAATCAGGAAACAAGAAGAATGGCATCGGACAGTATCGTTGATGAGAGGACTCTGCGTGAAATATATCTGACAGGCTTTGAGATTGCGGTAAAAGAGGGAAATCCGAAATGCATTATGTCCAGCTATAATCTTATAAATGGGACATATGCAAATGAGAATGAGCATTTACTATCTGAAATATTGAGAAAAGAGTGGGGCTTTAAGGGTACTGTTGTGACTGACTGGGGTGGCTCAAATGACCATGCACTCGGGGTAAAGGCAGGATCAACACTCGAAATGCCTGCACCGGGAGGCGATTCGGCAAGAGAGCTGATTGCAGCGGTAAAAAGCGGCAAGATAGAAGAGAGCGACATTGATGCAAGAGTTAATGAGCTTTTATCACTTATATTTCAACAAGCAAGGCTGTAAAGGAAGCCACTAAAAATGCAGTGTTAAAAGACGGGGAGGCTTAATCTTCCCGATGATATAAAAAAGAAACATCATGATCTGGCATATCATGCGGCCGCGGAAAGTATGACTTTGCTCAAAAACAATAATGGTATTTTACCACTGAAACGCAATACAAAGGTTGCGATTATCGGAGATTTTGCAAAAAATCCAAGATATCAGGGAGCAGGCTCAAGTATGGTAAATACTACAGCTCTTGATAATCTGCTTGACTGCATGGAAAAATCGTCTGTAGAGGTAGTCGGATATGCAAAGGGCTTTGACCGTCTCGGACAACCGGATGATGTGGCTGTAAAGGAAGCGCGAGAGCTTGCAAAGTGTGCTGAAATAACTATTCTTTGTCTGGGACTTGATGAGGTGCAGGAGAGTGAAGGACTTGACCGGCAGATGATGAAGCTCAGACAAAACCAGATATCACTGCTTAAAGCACTTCACAGAGACGGCAGAAAGATAGTCGTAGTACTGTCTGCAGGAAGCAGTATTGAAACACAGTGGAAATCATATTGTGATGCGATACTTTATGCCTGCTTAAGTGGACAGGCTGGAGCACGTGCTGTGCAGATGCACTGACAGGTGTCATAAATCCAAGCGGAAAGCTGGCAGAGACATGGATAGAGAAATATGAGGACACCCCTTCCTTACATCATTTTGCCGGTAAAAAGAGAACTGTGGAATACCGTGAAGGCATATATATAGGATACAGATATTATCAGAAAGCAGATGTGACTACGGCTTTTCCGTTTGGATATGGATTGAGCTATACAACATTTAAATATTCGGATATTGATGTTGAAGCGGATAGTGTAAGCTTTACAGTGACAAATACGGGAAGTATTTTAGGAAAAGAAATATCGCAGTTGTATATAAGTGCTCCGGGAAAAATGGTTTTTGCACCTAAGCGTGAGCTCAAAGGATTTGCAAAGACATCACTTAAACCTGGCGAGAGCAAAAGAGTGACAATTCCTTTGGATGACAAGGCTTTTCGTTACTGGAATGTTAAAACAAACAGATGGGAGCAGGAAGAAGGAGTCTACAAAATATCTGTCGGAAGATCATCTGAGGATATAGTATTAAGCGATGAGATAACCCTCAAAGGAACAACAGATAAGAAACCATATGATATGAGAAAGTTGCCGCATTATGAGTCAGGTGATGTACAAAATGTCGGTAAAGATGAATTTGTAAAATTACTGGGACATGAAATACCGGATGGAAAACCTGATATCAGCCGTAATATGACTCTTGGAGAGATGAATCACGCAAGAAGCCCGTTGGATGGCTGATATGGGCAATACTCACAGGGATGCTTAACCGAAGCTTAAAGAAAGGCAGCCCGGACTTAAATCTTCTTTTCCAGTTAAATATGCCTTTGCGTGGACTTGCTAAAATGACAAGCGGAATGATAAGCATGGGAATGGTTGATGGAATTGTGCTTGAGCTTAGAGGCTTCTGGTTTGTGGGGATTATCAAGGTACTTGTAGAATTTGTTAAGAATATTATACAGAACCGGAGATTAGAAAAGAGACTGTATAATTATAAATAATAGAATAAACAGCGTATACATTTTAGCGTCCTGATATTGTAAATATTATCAGGGCGCTAAAAACTTCTTTTCAAACAATTACACCTATGGTATAATGGGCGGTGTTGGAAAAAATACGACAACGAATATTTATATCGGAGTGAGAATTAATGAGTAAGGTTATAGTAGTTACCGATTCAAACAGCGGTATCACACCTGACGAGGCAAAGAAGCTTGGAGTTGAGGTGATTCCAATGCCTTTTTACATCGATGAGCAGATGTATTATGAGAATATCGATCTGACGCAGGAGCAGTTCTATGAGAAGCTTACGGCAGGCGGCGATATCAAGACATCTATGCCTTTGGTTGGTGATGTAACAGATAAATGGGATGAGTTTTTAAAGGAAAATGATGAGATTGTATACATTCCAATGTCATCAGGTCTTTCAAGCTCATGTGAGACAGCATATATGCTCTCGCAGGATTATGACGGCAAAGTGCAGGTAGTCAATAATCAGAGAATATCAGTTACAATGCGTCAGTCGGTTATAGATGCGAAGAACCTGGCAGAAGCAGGAAAAAATGCAGCTGAGATAAAGCAGATATTAGAGGATGCAAAGTTTGAGTCTTCCATATATATCATGGTAGATACTCTTAACTATCTCAAAAAGGGTGGTAGAATCACACCTGCAGCGGCAGCTCTTGGCACACTTTTAAAGCTTAAACCGGTGCTTCAGATTCAGGGTGAGAAGCTTGATGCATTTGCAAAGGCACGTACCGTAAAGCAGGCAAAGAGCATCATGATAGATGCCATGAAGTCGGATTTTGAGAAGCGCTTCAATAATCCGGATGGCAGCCAGATAAATCTTGAAATGGCATACACGCATGATATTGCAGCAGCGGAGGCATTTAAGGAAGAGGTTCAGGCAGCATTTCCAAATAACGAGATAGTCATGAATCCGCTTTCACTTTCGGTCTCATGCCATATAGGACCGGAGCGCTTGCAATAGCCTGCTCTAAGAAGATAGAGTATTGTAATAAATAATTATTAATAGTTACAAAGCATAATAAATATACCACTAAAATCAAGCAGTAACATGGCACAATGTGTCGTGTCAGAAAATACAAGGGAGGCATGTAAAATGTCAAAGGTAGATGTAGTAATAGGATGTTTCTATGGTGATGAAGGAAAAGGTAAGGTAATTGATTACCTTGCAGCAGACGCTGATGTAGCAGTAAGATGCACAGGCGGAGACAATGCCGGTCACACAATCAAAGCAAACGGTGTTAAATATGCAATGCACTTATTCCGTCAGGTCTCTTATCAGGACATACAATCGGAGTGATCGGAAACGGAGTAGTTTTAAATCCGCAGGTTCTTTTAGAGGAAATCAACAACCTGAAGGAGCACGGATATGATGTAGATAAATACTTAAAAATCAGTGACAAAACGCATGTCATTTTCCCATATCACAGTAAGCTTGATGTAGCGCTTGAGAAGGTGAGACAGGCAAAGAAAATCGGTACTACAGGAAAGGGTATCGGACCTTCATACTGCGATAAGTATGAGAGAAGCGGAATCAGAATGGAGGATTTATACGCACCTGATTTCAAGGAGCGCCTTAAGGAGCAGACAGAGCTTAAGCTTGCACTTCTTAAGGTATATGATCCTGAGACTGATTATACAAAGGAGCTTGATTTCGACAAGATGTTTGCAGAGTACAGTGACTATGCAGCACAGCTTGAGCCATATGTATGTGATACAATCACCCTCTTACACAAGGCACTTGAGGATGACAAAAAGGTGGTTGTTGAGGGAGCACAGGCTACACTCCTTGACATCGACTTTGGTTCATATCCATATGTTACATCATCAAATCCTACAATCGGTGGTATTCTCACAGGAACAGGTCTTTCTGCTTCAGATATCGGAAATGTATATGGTGTCATCAAGGCATACTCAAGCCGTGTAGGTGAGGGACCATATGTGACAGAGCTTCTTGACGCAACAGGAGACAAAATCCGTGAGCTCGGACATGAGTACGGCACCACAACAGGCCGTCCGAGAAGATGCGGATGGTTAGACCTTGTCACCTTAAAATATGCTAAGCGTCTTAACGGACTTACAGCACTTTCTGTAAACCATCTCGACACAATCGGCAAGTTTGATACAATAAAAGTCTGCATCGGCTACGATGTAAACGGTGAGGTAACAGAGGATTTTACCACAAATCTCAAGGTTTTAAACAACGCAAAGCCTGTATATGAGGAGCTAAAAGGTGGCTGGGGAGATGAAATTGCAAGCTGTAAGACTTTCGAGGAGCTTCCTGAGAATGCACAGAAATACATCAGCTTCATAGAGAAATACATCGGAGTACCTGTTAAGTTCATCGGAACAGGTGCTGAAAGAGAAGCTATGATTGTGCGCGCAGACAATTAGTACCCAGACAATTAGTACAGCTAAAATATCATAGTATTAAAATTATAAATAATGTACAAAAGAGTGTTCAGAATTCACAAATTGAACACTCTTTTTTTATACTCTGATGTCATAACAATTTAGGAAGGAGCATTACTGTGATAGAAATTAGTAATCTCGTAAAGAAATATGGCGACCATATAGCCGTAGATCATCTTTCGCTGACTGTTGAGCCGGGAAAGATATACGGACTTTTGGGACCAAACGGCGCCGGAAAGTCAACCACCATGAATATTGTTACCGGATATATCGGTGCTGATGGTGGAACAGTAAAGATAAACGGCTATGATATATTTGCACAGCCTGAGGAGGCAAAAAAATGTATCGGATACCTGCCGGAGATACCACCGCTTTATGTGGATATGACGGTATATGAGTATCTCAAATTTGTAGCAGAGCTCAAAAAGCTCGACAGGAAAAAGAGAAAAGAAATGATAGCAGATGCCATGGACATGACCGGCATCACGGAGGTGAAAAACCGTCTCATAAAGAACCTTTCCAAGGGCTACAGACAAAGAGTGGGTTTCGCCCAGGCACTGCTTGGCTACCCGGAAATCATCATACTGGATGAGCCTACAGTTGGACTTGATCCAAAGCAGATAATAGAGATTCGTGAGCTTATTAAAAAGCTTGGAGAAAATCATACGGTGATACTGAGCTCACATATTTTAAGTGAGATAAGTGCGGTGTGTGATCATGTGTTTATCATATCAAAGGGTAAGCTTGTAGCAAGTGATGCCACAGAGAACCTGATTAATCTCATGTCAAAGAACCAGGAAATTAACCTTGTCCTCAAATCAGACGAGATTGGTGCAAGAGGAATGCTTGAGAAGATAGTAAATGTTGATAAGGTCACATTTGAAAAGTCTGAGGAAGAGAAAACAGTGAAGGCTAAGGTTATAGCAAAAGCAAACTGCGATATACGTGAGGAAATATTTGAGCTTGCAAGTGCAATGCATATGCCAATCCTTGAGATGCATACTGTTGTGAAGTCACTCGAGGACGTATTCCTTGAGCTTACAGGGGAAGGAGATGAGAAATAATGCTTGCAATATTTAAAAGAGAATTCAAATCATATTTCCAAAACGTTATAGGATGGCTGTTTGTTGCAGCACTTCTTGCAGTTTATGGCCTATATTTTTATGTATACAATCTGAAAAACGGTTATCCGTATATCTCATATGATTTAAATGGAATAGGTTTTATTATGATGATTGCAGTGCCAATTCTCACGATGAGATCGCTTTCTGATGAGAAAAAGACAAAGACAGATCAGCTTATGCTGACATCGCCTGTATCTGTCGGAAAGATTGTAGCAGGAAAATATTTTGCAATGGCAGCAGTATACACCATAGACATAGCACTTTTTGCACTTTCACCGCTCGTGTTGTCAATTTACGGCAAGGTGGCATTAAGTGAAGCCTATGTGGCTTTGTTTGGCTACTGGCTTTACGGTTTATCATGCATCGCCGTGGGACTTTTTATATCGTCCATATCTGAGAGTGTGATAATATCTGCAATACTTACATTTGCGGCATTATTCCTCTCATACATGATGCAGTCCATCACCGGGCTCATCTCGTCAAGTGGGAATCTGCTCACAAAGGTGCTTAATTGCTTTGATTTGTACACACCATTTGAGAATTTTGTGAGTGGCTGCTTTAGTGTCACCTCGGCAGCTTATTATGTGACGGTTATCCTGCTTTTATGCTTCCTTACGACGCAGTCTATCCAGAAGAGAAGATGGGCATTTTCAGCAGGAATGATTGTCATAATGTGTGCAATCTGTGTGGTTGTAAATCTTGTACTGACAGCGCTTCCTGCCAAGTACACATCAATTGACTGTTCGGCTACAAAGCTGTACTCGCTCACAAACGATACAAAGGACAGGGTAAGTAAGCTCGATGAGGATATCACAATCTATGTTTTGAATTCCAAGAAATCAAAGGATGCAAAGATAGATGAGACAATCAACAGATACAAGGATCTTTCGAGTCATATAAAGGTAAAATATGTAGACCCGGCGACAAGCCCGAAGTTTTATCAGGATTACACAGACACGACACCTACAACAAACAGCCTTATAATAGAGAGCAAAAACCGTTCAAAGGTGATTGATTACAATGATATATATGAATATGACAGCTCTTCATATTATTACGGATACCAGTCGCAGTCTAGCATCACAGGCTATGATGCCGAGGAACAGATTACAAGTGCTATAGAGTATGTCACAATGGATGCAGATGAGCTCCCGGTAATTTATCAGATAACAGGACACAATGAAACGGAAATAGGAAGCAATTTCCAGAGTGTTGTAAGCAAGGCAAATGCAAATCTTAAGAGTTTAGAGCTCTTTAACGAGGAAAAGGTGCCGGAAGATGCAACAGCCATTATCATTAATTCCCCGACTGTTGATTTCAACGATGAAGACGCTCAGAAGGTGATTGATTATTTAAATGGCGGTGGAAAGGCACTGATTGTCGGCTGCTACGCATATAATGACGAGCTTGCAAACTTTAACAAGATACTTTCGGCTTACAATGTCAGCTTCAAGACCGGTGTGGTAGCTGAAAATGACAGCTCAAAATATTATCAGAATCCTCTCTACCTGCTTCCAACGGTTGAGACGACAGATTACACCTCAGATGCAACAGACGGATATGTATTCCTGGCAGGAAGCTGTGCAATCAGTTATCCTGAGGATACAGATGATGTGACATATACAAAGCTGCTTTCTACATCAGACAGCGCAGTTTTAAAGAAGGACTGGAAGAATATCACCACATCGAAGGCAGAGGACGCAGATGAGAACGGACCGTTTACTACAGGTCTTGCTGTAAATGATTCAAGCACCGGCGCATCGATTGTTGTGTTTGGTACGCCTTATGTGGTTGATGATTCATATGACAATGCCGTTTCCGGCAACAATGCAGACATGTTCAAGGATGTTATCACATCAATGACCGGAAATGTTGAGCTTGCATCAAGTGTGATACCGGTGAAGGATTACACCTTAAGCAATATCACTATAAATACGCTGCAGGCGGTTGTTACGGGACTTATCATAATGATTGCTGTACCGATACTGCTTATAATCATAGGAATCGTTGTATGGGTAATGAGGAGAAAAAAGTAGATTACAGGCAAAAAAGCGTATAGGAAATAGGAGAAATAATGAATGAATAAGCAAAAACGCACTTTTGTGATACTTGCGATAGTTCTGGCAGCCTGCCTGGCGGGCTACCTGGGGCTTCTAAATTACAATAAATATAAAAGTGATGATGATTCAGAGAGCGAAAGCGACAGTGTTGAGGCACTTTCGCTTGACTCATCGGATGTCAAATCGCTCTCATTTCTGATTGACGGTCAGGAGTATAGCTTCAGCCGTATAAAGTCAGAGGATACCTCCGATGAGACTGAGTCAACGGAGTCTGAGAAAACAGATACCAATTCCGAAAGCAGTACAGACGATGATGACCAGTGGGTCTGCGATAATGACACCTCTCTTAAAATCAATACAAGCAAGGTTACATCACTGCTTGGAAACGCTACAAGCATCACAGCTTCAAAGAAATTTGATTCAGATGCGGATACATCTGATTTTGGACTGGATGAGCCACAGAATGTCGTAAAGCTAAGCACTGCGACAAGACATATACCATAACAATCGGTGAGAAAAACGCTATGCTTGGTGAGTACTATATCAAGGTAAATGATGATGTATATCTTTCAAGCACCACAATCCTTGGAACAATTCCGGATTCTATAGATGATATGATTGCAACGGAAGACAGTGAGAGTACTGAGACTGAAAGTGAGTAGCAACGGATTGATAAGTTACAATTTGAAAAGAAATTAAGAAATAGTTCATCCTTTTTTAATGAAATAGGTATTGAAATCATGCTTATGTTGTACATTATTATTGTGTAGAATAATAATGGACAAACGGTGAATAGCATGAATCAGATGAACAAAGACAGCTACAGCATAAATATCACAGGCCTTACCGATGAAGAGGTAAGGCAGAGAGTGGAGGAAGGACTTACCAACAGAGCTGATATATCTACAGACAAGACAACAAAGGAAATTGTGATTTCAAACGTTTTCACATATTTTAACCTTATATTTCTTGTCATAACGATACTTCTCATAATGGTAGGTTCTTTCAGAAATCTGACATTTCTGCCTATAATTATTGGAAATACGGTAATCGGAATCGTTCAGGAAATCCGCGCAAAAAAGACTCTTGAAAAAATGAGTTTACTGAATGCTCCGCGTGCGGATGTCATCAGAAACGGCAGCGTAAAGCAGATTAGTACGGAGGAACTTGTAAAGGACGATGTGATTTACTTACCGCAGGAAAGCAGAATTTGTGCGGATGCGGTTGTGGATATCCGGAAATATACAGGTAAATGAATCACTGCTAACAGGTGAAGCTGATGAGGTAGAAAAGACAGAGGGCAGCACTCTCATGTCGGGAAGCTTTGTTGTATCGGGAGAGTGCTATGCACGGCTTGAAAAGGTCGGTAATGAATCATATATCTCAAAGCTGAGCCTTGAGGCAAAATCAATGGGCGGCAAGGAGCAGTCAGAGATGATACGCTCCATCAATTGATTGTCAAATGGGTTGGCATAGTTATTATTCCGATTGGGCTTATATTGTTCTGGCAGAGCCATTTGTGAATGGCGAGTCTATCACAAAGAGCGTTACATCGACAGTTGCAGCGATTATAGGAATGATACCGGAGGGCTTATATCTGCTGACACAGTGGCGCTTGCCTTAAGCACTATGAAGCTTGCAAGGAAAAAGGTTTTGCTTCATGATATGAAAAGTATTGAGACGCTTGCGCGTGTGGATGTGCTTTGTGTGGATAAAACGGGCACAATTACTGAGCCTGATATGAAGCTTAAGGAAATTTTTCTCTGTAAAAACAGTGGAGCAGATGGCACACAGACAGCTTTGACATTAGATGAGCTTAAGAGTCTTATTTTAGATTATGCAAATGCCTCGGTTGACAACAATGCGACTATGCTCGCACTAAAAGCATATGCGGCGGATACTTTGACAAATAATACATCTGCACTGCATCGTACAGCGGTTTCACAGCAGGCATTTTCGTCGAGCCTCAAGTATGGCAGCGTTACCTTTTCTGACGGAACATATCTGCTCGGAGCGCCGGAGTTTATCATGCACGAAGACTTTGCGCGCATTGAGGAAGAAATCATACCATACGCTGACAAAGGCGACAGAGTACTTTTATTTGCAAGGTACAATGGGGAGAACGTGGAGAATGGCATAAATGGCAGCGTTACTCCGCTTGGATTTGTGGCACTTGCCAATCCTATCAGAGCAAATGCAGTAAAGACCTTTGAGTATTTCAAGAGTCAGGGTGTTGCGATAAAGGTTATTTCAGGTGACAATCCGCGTACTGTTTCAAGGATTGCCATACAGGCAGGAATAGAAAGTGCAGAAAGCTTTGTCGATGCGGCTACACTTGATACTGAGGATAAAATAGCCGATGCAGTGAATAAATATACTGTATTCGGACGAGTGACACCAAAGCAGAAGAAACAGCTTGTAAAGGCTTTACAGGCTAAAGGTCATACAGTTGCGATGACCGGAGACGGAGTCAACGATATACTTGCCATGAAGGATGCCGACTGCAGTGTGGCTATGGCATCGGGAAGTGAGGCGGCAGCCAGGCAGCCCAGGTTGTCCTTTTGGACTCTGATTTTGCACATATGCCGGATGTGGTATATGAGGGACGCAGGGTAGTAAACAATATCCAGCGCTCAGCCAGTCTGTTTCTTGTGAAAAATATATTCTCACTGTTACTTTCACTGTTTTCAGTTATTCTTATGGTTACGTATCCGCTTGAGCCGGCACAGGTATCGCTCATCAGTATGTTTACCATAGGAGTACCGGGATTCTTATTGGCACTGGAGCAGAATAAGGACAGGATAAAGGGGCACTTTATCACCAATGTCATGCTAAAGGCACTGCCGGGTGGACTTACGGATGTAATAGCTGTCGGAGCGCTTGTCGTATGCGGAGAAGTATTTTGTATATCAGATGCAAGCATAGGAACGATAGCGACGCTTGTACTTTCGGTAGTGGGCTTCATGATTCTCTTTAAAATCAGTGAGCCACTCAATGGAATGAAATATGCTGTTATTATCGGAAATATAGCAGGTCTGGTATTTTCGGGTTTCTTCTTAAAGAAACTGTTTGCACTGACAGATTTGTCAAATATATGTATTCTTCTCATGATAGTGTTTGGCTTTGCGGCTGAGTCACTGTTTAGGAATCTGACACTTCTGGTTGAAAAACTGAGAGGCTCATATGAGAAAAAGAAGGGCTTCAATGTCTGATATTAAAAATCTGCATGGCACCATAGGTGTGTGGCAGCTTAGGACCAGGGGCCTTTCTTGATGGGCACGACAGATTTTTACAGTTCGCGCAGGTATTACAGAGCTCTTTGATATTTTTCTGCTTTTGTGAGTCAAGCTTTATTATGAGGGCGGCTGTCTTAAGTGGCATGAGCATATTTGAACCGGTGAGATGTATACCATCAGGGCTTACGTGCTCAAAAATCTCAGGCAGCAGCTCAAGCGGATATTCATCGCCTAAAAATGACAGCTCAATGGCATAAAGAGAGCTTTCTTCTTCGACAGCCTTTGCAAACTGCTCATATGCGTTTGACAAAAGCATGAGGCTTAAACAGTCTGCTATGTATGCTTCCTCAAGCTGCTCATGGTTTAAATACAGCTCTGACAGCTCGTCTACACCGTTTCCGAGTGTCACGAGGCCGTAGGCATAGTGTGCCAGGGATACCCCGGGCAAATCCTGTTTTATGGAATAATATGCAAAGGCATCCACCAATGGAAGCATTGCGGTGTATATTGCCCGGATAAGCGGCAGTTTATCGTTATCAAAATGAAAACGGCTGCAGAATTCCTTCCAGTCTTTAGATGATAATTCAGGTGTGATTTTGCGTTTCATGGTTTTTTGGTTACATCATCAGATTCTTTATCAGAACCCTTTAAAAGTCTGTATACAAATGAATACGCCCAGATAAGCACCGGGATAATGATAGTTGCGGCAACGGCAGCCTTCCAGTAGCGCATGTCACTTGTGTGATCGAGCACAGTGGCAACAAATGCCACAACATATAAAAGTAATAAAAGGATGGCGCCAATCAGTGCCAGAATACGTTTTGTCTTTTTCATGAATTGTTCTCCGTGGTTTTAGTAATGTAACGATTCAGAACCATCCCACGCACATTCGCAAAAACGCACGATACTCGTGCTGTCTAGCTGTTACACAGCTAATTTTGCTCATATGTGTGGGGTGGCTCTATTCGAGCCACCCTGAGAACAAGAAAAGCTGCTGCTTACATGCGAGCATGACGCATCAGTTTTTCTTGTTCTCAGTGGTTCTGAATAGTTTTTTATTTATTATAATATAAAAAACAAAATTGACGTCAAGCTGTTATTTTGGTATAATATATCCATATGTGAAGCTGAGGCTGTTTGGCTCATATCAGTTTATAAAAGATAAAGGTGGTAGTAAAAATGGCTTTATTAGAAGAGTGGCACAAGATTGCTACAATGACAAAGCAGATCAGGGAGAGTTACAGCGTTTTTGGCAGCATTATTTCCTCTTGGAGAAGGGCGTATATGAGAAGCTCCTTGCAAATCCGGATGAGGCAGTAGAGGGAACAGTCAAAGAGCTGCTGAGAAATATGAGTTATCAATCATGGAGATGACAGGCTTCTTAGACGGAATCAATGACAGCCTTGTCACACCAAACCCAATCGAGGAGATGGATGAGGACACAAAGGTAAGCCTTGCTTTCGATAAAGAAAAGCTCTATAAGAACATGGTAGATGCAAAGGCAGACTGGCTTTACAATCTCCCGGCATGGGATGAAATCTTTGACGCAGAGACAAAGCATGCGCTTTACCTCGAGCAGAAGAAGTCAGGAACAGTTGTAGTAGGTAAGAAAATCGGCCGAAATGACCCATGTCCATGCGGTTCGGGCAAGAAATATAAAAAATGTTGCGGAAAAAATGCATAAAGTACTTTACATATTAGAAAAATAAGTATATTATCATTTTTTGAAAGGAACATTAGCATAATAACAATACGTTGAAGAGCACAGTAAGTATATTAAAAGCAGCAGAGAGGGAAGCCTTGGAAGACAAGAATCAAAGTCCAAAGAGTGGTGAAAGCTCCCCGGTGGATGATATACCGAACACCAGCTTGGAGTGGCTCCAATAAAGCCCGGTGACACCGTTATAGTCAAATGAGTTTCTGTCGGATACAGACAAGCAGTATGTTTTCAGGCGGAAAGAATGTGGGTGGAACCACGGTAACAAAGCTTATCGTCCCCGATGTCGCAGCAATGCGGTGTCGGGGATTTTTATATTAAAAATAAAGGAGAGATAACCATGAAGATAACATTGAAGGATGGCTCATCAAAAGAGTACAGCGAAGCAAAAAGCGTATATGAAATCGCAAAAGATATAAGCGAGGGACTTGCAAGAGCAGCCTGCGCAGGAGAGGTTGACGGAGAAATTGTTGACTTAAGAACAGTTCTTGACAAGGACTGCACACTCAATATAATCACAGCAAGTGATGAGGAAGGACTTCGTGTTATCAGACATACAGCATCACACGTGCTGGCACAGGCAGTTAAGAATCTGTTCCCGGATGCAAAAATCACAATCGGACCGGCAATTGACGATGGTTTCTACTATGATTTCGATTCACAGCCATTCTCAAGAGAGGATCTCGATGCACTTGAGGCAGAGATGAAGAAAATCATCAAACAGGGTCATGAGATAACAAGATTTACACTCCCTAGAGAGGAAGCAATCAAATTCATGAAGGAAAAGGATGAGCATACAAGGTAGAGCTTATCGAGGAGCTTCCTGAGGGTGAGGAGATTTCATTCTATGACCAGGGTGGATTTGTAGATTTATGTGCAGGACCACACCTTATGAGCACAAAGGGAGTAAAGGCTTTCAAGCTCACAGCATCATCAATGGCATACTGGAGAGGTGATTCAAACAAGGCAAGACTCCATCGTATCTACGGAACAGCCTACAATAAGAAAGAGGATTTAAAGGCACATCTTGAGAGAATGGAGGAGGCTAAGAAGCGTGATCACAATAAGCTTGGCCGTGAGATGGAGCTTTTCACAACAGTAGATGTAATCGGACAGGGACTCCCGCTTATGATGCCAAAGGGCACAAAGATGATTATGAAGCTGCAGAGATGGATTGAGGACCTTGAGGATAAGGAGTGGGGCTATGTGCGTACAAAGACACCACTCATGGCAAAATCAGACCTGTACAAGATTTCAGGACATTGGGATCATTATCTTGACGGCATGTTTGTTCTCGGAGATCCTGAGAAGGACGGCGAGGAAGAGGTTATGGCACTTCGTCCGATGACATGTCCGTTCCAGTATTATGTATACAAGGCAAAGCAGCACTCATACAGAGATCTGCCTTACAGAATGGGTGAGACTTCCACATTGTTTAGAAACGAGGATTCGGGAGAGATGCACGGACTGACACGTGTCAGACAGTTTACTATCTCAGAGGGTCACAATGTTATCCGTCCTGACCAGTGTGAGGAGGAGCTCAAGGCATGCTTCAATCTTAACAGATATGTCCTTAAGGTGTTGGGACTCGAGAATGATGTGACATACCGTCTTTCAAAATGGGATCCAAAGAACACAGAAAAGTATTTAGGAGATGATGAGTACTGGAACTCAACACAGGAGGTTCTTCGTAACATCCTTATTGAGGAAAATGTTCCTTTTGTTGAGGCCGATGGCGAGGCTGCATTCTACGGACCAAAGATTGATATCCAGGCCAAGAACGTATACGGTAAAGAGGATACCATGGTAACAATACAGCTCGACTGTGCTATTGCTGAGAATTTTGATCTGTACTATATTGATCAAAACGGCGATAAAATCCGTCCATACATCATCCACCGTACATCACTCGGCTGCTATGAGCGTACACTTGCATGGCTTATCGAGCACTACGCAGGCAAGTTCCCTACATGGCTCTGCCCTGAGCAGGTTAGAGTGCTTCCTATCTCAGAGAAGTATGCTGATTATGCTAAAAAGGTAGCAGATGAGCTTAAGCGCAATGATGTCGATGTGACAGTTGACAACAGAGCTGAGAAGATCGGATATAAGATCAGAGAGGCTCGTATGGATAAGCTTCCATATATGCTTGTTGTTGGAGCTGACGAGGAGGCAGACGGCACAGTATCGGTAAGAAGCCGTTTTGAAGGAAATGAGGGTGTTAAGCCACTTTCAGATTTCATCGACCAGATTTGCAAGGAAATCCGTACAAAGGAAATCAGAGTGGAGCTTCCGGAAGAGGAAAAACACAGATAATCAATTAAAAAGCATAAAAAAATCAATCAGGACATACTAGCCTATGCATAAGCAAAGGAGGCAAAAGTATGACAAGACTTGATTGTAATGTTGAAAAATGTGCGTATAATGCAGATAACTGCTGTAAGCTCAGAGAAATCGATGTGAAAGGAACTAAGGCAAAGAAAGCCTGCGATACACAGTGTGGCAGCTTTTCAAATAAGGCCTGTGACTGTGAGGTATCTGCAGAGTTAGCTATTCACAAGGAGACAGATGTGCACTGTGATGCAGCAAAGTGTAAGTACAATGACCACAATAGCTGCATGGCCAATCAGATTGGCATCAAGAAAAACTGTACACCAAACAAGTGCAGTACAGAGTGTGCAAGCTTTGAGTGTCAGGCGTAGACTAAGAAGCGCATAATGACAGTTGCCCGGAGTATCAGGTTTATGGTGCTCCGGGTACATATATTTTCGTAATTTGTGATTGCTGCTGTATATATTACAGTGTGACAGACAGCAATTACAGTCAGGAAAGGAAAAATATGGATTATAATATAAATTTCCCACATCTTCATATATATCTGCAGCATGTGATAAAGAGCATATCAATAGGAAGCTTTGATATTGCGATGTATGGCATAATAATAGCATGTGGTATGCTTGCGGGGCTGGGCGTGGCCTGCTATGTGGCCAAAAAATCAGGACAAAATCCTGATACATACTTTGATTTGGCACTTGTGGCAATCATATGCTCGGTGATAGGCGCAAGAATATACTATGTGGTATTCAGGTGGGATTTGTACAAGGATGACCTGCTTAGCATATTCAATATCAGGCAGGGAGGACTGGCAATTTACGGAGGCGTGATAGCAGCAATTATCACCACATTCGTTTTTGCAAAGGTCAGAAGGCTGTCGTTTCCACTGTTGTGTGATACGGCGGGGCTTGGACTGATACTGGGACAGGTGATTGGCCGATGGGGAAACTTCTGCAACAGGGAGGCATTTGGCGATTATTATGACGGACTTTTTGCCATGCAGCTTCCGGTATCAGCTGTCAGGACATCGGATCTGACTGAAAAGCTTATGTCACATACAACTGTGGTAGACGGAGTGGAGTATATCTCGGTGCATCCTACATTTTTGTATGAATCCTTTTGGAACCTGTGCTTATTTATTTTGTTGATGCTTTATTTTAAGCACAGAAGGTTTGACGGAGAGGTGTTTCTTCTATATTTGCTAGGCTATGGTGTCGGAAGATTCTGGATAGAAAGTCTGCGTACAGACCAGCTTCTCATACCGCATATCAATTATCCGGTGTCTATGGCACTCGCCGCCACTTTGGTGGCAGTATCAGCCATATGGATAGGAATTGTCAGATATAAGCAGAGGAAAATGGGCAAAATGGTGGACACTCCACCACAATCCACCACTAAAGAGTAAATTTCATATCATTTTATAAAAAAGGCGCAAAGTCCACGAAAAGACTGAGCGTCTTTTTTGTTGCCTTTTTATGGGAATTTGGCTTAAAGCCTTGATTTTGAGGGCTGTAAGGTGTAATATTGTAACCAAGTGGTGGAAAGTGGAGCGAAATACCATATAAGTGGAGTGAAGTGGTGGAAAACTTCAAAATGAGGAAAAGGAGGATGGATGCCATGTTCATGGGCGAATATAATCATTCAATAGACGCCAAGGGCCGTATGATTGTCCCGGCGAAGTTCCGTGAACAGCTTGGCAATGAGTTCGTAGTTACCAAGGGCTTAGATGGCTGTCTGTTCGTCTATTCCAATGAAGAATGGCATCGCATTGAGGAAAATCTTCGCGACAAACCACTCACATCAAGAGAAGCAAGAAAATTTATGAGATTCTTCTTTGCAGGAGCAGCCACCTGTGAGCTGGACAAGCAGGGCAGAATCCTCTTACCGGCGAACTTAAGAGAATACGCAGGTATAGATAAGGAAGTTGTATCTGTCGGAGTATACAGCAGAGTAGAAATCTGGAGCAAAGACAGATATCTTGAAAACTCTGATTTTGACGATATGGATGAGATAGCCGATCATATGGCAGAGCTTGGCATAGGCATTTGATATTAAATGGAGAGACCACATGGAATTTAAGCATTATTCAGTCTTAAGGGACGAGACAATTGAAAATTTAAACATCCGTCCTGACGGGATATATGTGGATGGTACTCTCGGAGGAGCCGGGCACTCATATGAGATAGCAAAGAGACTTTCGGACAAGGGCAGGCTGATAGGCATAGATCAGGATGCAGATGCCATAAAGGCGGCAGGAGAGAGACTTGCGGAGTTTGGAGACAGGGTAACGATAGTCAGGAGCAATTATTCTGATATGAAGAATGTGCTTCATTCACTCGGAATTGAAAAGGTGGATGGTATTATGCTGGATCTTGGAGTGTCATCCTTCCAGCTTGATACACCAAAGAGAGGCTTTACCTACAGGAGTGAGGATGCACCGCTTGATATGCGTATGGATGACAGGAATGCCCTTACTGCAAGGGATATAGTAAATACCTACAGCGAAAATGATCTGTACCGTATCATCAGGGATTACGGTGAGGACAAGTTTGCAAAGAATATTGCAAAGCACATTGCAGCAGCAAGACAAAAGCAAGAGATAACGACAACAGGAGAGCTCAACGAGATAATAAAGGCAGCGATACCAAAAAAGGTCAGAGCTACCGGTGGTCACCCGTCAAAGAGAACATATCAGGCTATAAGAATTGAGCTGAATCATGAGCTTGATGTGCTAAGGGACAACCTGGATGACATGATAGATTTACTTAATCCGGGCGGCAGGATATGTATAATCACATTCCACTCGCTTGAGGACAGAATAGTAAAATCCAATTTCAAAAAAAACGAAAATCCATGTACATGTCCACCGAGTTTTCCGGTATGTGTATGCGGTAATAAATCGAAGGGAACGGTTATCACCAGAAAGCCTATCCTTCCGTCAGAAAAGGAACTTGAAGAGAATTCACGCTCGAAGAGTGCAAAGCTTCGTGTGTTTGAAAAGAATGAATTGTAGAATGACAGCAAAAGGAGCAGCTAAATGAATAAAACTACTTATTATATAAATGGGAACGCAGTAAGAGAGCTTGACGAGGCAGCACCGGTCAGAAGACCACAGAAATCGACAAGAGAGCTTGAGGAAATAAGAAGAAAGAAAAACAGAAGAAAATCTGCAAGAAGAAATCAGGAGAGAGCACTCTCAATGAACAGGGCATTTGTAGCCTTTCTCACAGCGTGTGTGGCAGCTTCAGCCCTTGTATCTGTTTCACTTATTCAGATAAGGTCAAATGTGACACAGCAGATGAATGAGGTTGCAGCACTTGAGAGCCGGATAAATGATATGAAGGCTGATAATGATGCCAGATACAAGCAGATTACTACATCTGTCGATTTAAATGCAATCAAGGATGCAGCTATCAACAGACTTGGCATGAAATATGCTTCACAGGATCAGATAGTTTATTACTCAATTGATAAGAACAACTATATGGATCAGTACAATGATATTCCGGAATAAATTGGAGGAATCATATTGGCAGCCAGGACAAGAAAAAGACCGGTAAGAAAAATTGGACGCAAAATGAAAACAAAGCTGTTTGCGTTGTTTATGTTAATAGTTGTAGCCATGCTTGGACTCATTGGCAGGCTGATGTTTATTGAATATACAAGCGGAGACGCATATACTAAAAAGGTACTATCATTACAGTCATATGACAGCAAAACAATACCGTTTCAGAGAGGAAATATTGTGGATTCAAACGGCACAGTGCTTGCTACGAGTGTGGCTGTTTATAATGTCGTACTTGATTGCTCGGTTATGACCAGTAAGAAAGAGTATATAACTCCGACGATAGATGCACTGACACAGTGCTTTCCGGATTTAGACAGGGCAACACTTGAGGATTATGCAAATAACAGCGAGGATAACAAATATATTGTACTGTTAAAAAAGCTGTCATATGATGCAATTCAGCCATTTGTACAGCTGCAGGATGCAACAGACGAAAAGGGCAATCTGAAGAATCCAAACATCAAGGGTGTGTGGTTTGAGACAGAGTATCAGAGAAATTATCCGTTTAAAACACTGGCAAGCTCAGTTATCGGCTTTACCTCAGCCGGAAATGTAGGTACAACCGGACTTGAAAACTATTACAATGACACTTTAAATGGTGTAAATGGCAGGGAGTACGGTTATCTGAATGCAGACAATGATTTCCAGAAAACAGTAATTGCTGCACAAAACGGAAATACACTGTACACAACTATAGACGCAAATATCCAGTCGATTGTTGAGGATAAGATAAAACTGTTCTCAGATACTTATGCAAATAATGCAAGAGAAGGACTTGGCGCAGAAAATATTGCAGTCGTTATAGAAAATCCTAAAAATGGTGAGATACTGGCCATGGCGAATTATCCAAATTTTGATCTGAACGATCCGAAGAATATGAAGGATTACTATACACAAGAGCAGCTTAATGCAATGAGTGATGATGATACATTAAATACTCTGAATAAGCTGTGGCAGAACTTCTGTGTTACACATACATATGAGCCGGGGTCCGTACAGAAGCCTTTTACCGTGGCATGTGGACTGGATACAGGCACGCTCACTACTGATATGACATTTTTATGTGATGGATACGAGATGTTTGGCAGTGAAAAGGTATCATGCGTCAACCGTAGCGGACATGGCATAGAGACACTTGAAAAGGCACTCATGGATTCGTGTAATGATGCACTCATGCAGATGTCATATAAGATTGGTGCAGAAATTTTCTGTACTATCAGAGTGTATTTGGCTTTGGTCAAAAGACAGGTGTTGACCTGCCGGGTGAGGCAAATACATCAACGCTCATGTATACACTCGACAATATAAAGCCTGTCGATTTAGCGACAAACGTATTCGGACAGAACTATAACTGTACCATGATAGAGATGGTCAGTGCATTTTCTTCACTGGTGAATGGCGGAAATTATTATCAGCCGCACGTAGTAAAGAAAATCGCAGATGACAACGGCAATACAGTAAAGACAATTGAGCCTACACTGCTAAAAAAGACAGTGTCAGAGAATACAAGTGCGACACTTAAAAATTACCTGCAGAACGTAGTTGCAAACGGAACCGGTAAGGTGGCAAAGGTTGACGGATACTCAATGGGAGGCAAGACAGGAACAGCGCAGATGTATGATGAGACAACGCACCTTAGAAAGAGGGGCAGCTATCTTGTATCATTTATAGGCTGTGTGCCTGCGCAGGATCCGCAGCTTGTTATTTACACTGTAATCGACCAGCCGAATGTACAGGATCAGCCTCACAGTAACTATGCACAGAACCTGACCAGGGAGATATTAAAGGAAGTACTTCCGTATATGAATATATACCCTGATGAGGAACAGACCGGTGTAAATGCTGACCTTACGATAACAGGCACAAATCCTCCGACAGGAGAAAAGGTCACCCAGGAGGGTGAGCAGGGCGAATAGAGAATAGCCTCAATATTTTTTGCATATATTAGTGTAAAAATATTGAGGCATTTTTGTTCATGATACTTAACAATACGCGCTACAGAAGAAAAATATGCGTATTTTGCAGTATACTGACAGCTGTTCTTATCGCCTTGTGTTTCAGACTGTTTTATCTCATGATAGTAAAAGGTGATTATTACAGTAAAAAGGCAAGTGCGCTTCAGGAAAGAGAGCGTGATATTGCAGGAATACGCGGAGATATAGTGGATAGAAATGAAAGGATAATAGCGACAAATGAAACTGCATATAACATAAGCGTTATACACAATCAGATAACCGACAAGGAAGCAGTCATCTCTGTTTTAAGCAGTGAGCTTTCGATTGACGAAAAGACTATCCGCAGTAAGGTGGATAAGGTTACATCCATTGAAAAAATAAAGAATAATGTCTCTAAAAAACAGGCGATAAAATACTATCATATGGCTTGGCAGGGATAAAGGTTGACGAGTCAAGTGTCAGGTACTATCCGCTTGATGAACTGTTTTCAAAGGTTATAGGCTTTGCAGGAGCAGATGGTCAGGGTGTTGTTGGGCTTGAAACCACATATGATGAAATTCTGCGTGGCACACCCGGGCGGATATACACTGTATGTGATGGCAGAGGTGTGGAGGTGAAGGGCTATAAGGAGAGAAGAGAAGCTCCCAAAAAAGGAGACACACTTGTCACCACACTCGACATAAATATACAAAGAGTATGTGAGAAAAATGCAATGATGGCATATGCACAAAACCTGGCAGACAGTGTGAGTATAATTGCCTTAAACCCTAAAAATGGAGAAATATATGCCATGACCGACTACCCGGAATATAATTTGAATGATCCTTTTTCATGTGAAAACCATGATGAAGCCTGGAGAAACGGATGTGTAAGTGATACATATGAGCCCGGTTCCGTATTCAAGATAATTACGGCAGGAATCGCACTGGAGGAGGATGTGGTGAGCCTTGATGACAGTTTTTACTGCCCGGGATATATTACTGTGGAGGACAGACGCATACACTGCCATAAGAGAACAGGACATGGAAGTGAGACCTTTGTGCAGGGAATACAGAATTCATGCAATCCGGTCTTTATTGATTTAGGCCTTAGAATAGGCAGTGAGAGGTATTATGCTGATTTTATGAGGTTTGGTCTGCTTGATAAGACAGGTATTGATTTGCCGGGAGAGGCCTCCACCATAATGCATCAGCCGGATAAGATAGGCCAGGTGGAGCTTGCAACAATTTCATTTGGACAGTCATTCCAGCTCACACCCATCGAGCTTATGACAACAGTATCATCGCTTATAAATGGTGGTAACAGAATTACTCCTCATATAGGTAAGGAGATTCATGGCACCGAAGGTACGGTAAAAGAGGTGCTGTCCTTTGAACAGACGTCAGGTATATGCAGTGAAGAGACCTCTGATACACTGCGAAAGCTTTTGGAGGGCGTGGTAGCAGAGGGCTCAGGAAAAAATGCAAAGGTTGAAGGTTATGCGATAGGAGGAAAGACTGCTACATCGCAGACACTTCCGAGAAGTGACAATGTATATATAGCCTCGTTCCTTGGGTTTTATCCGGTGGATGATCCGGCACTTATGGTGCTTGTGAAAATAAATAATCCAAAGGGCGGTGCATACTATGGCGGAACAATCGCTGCACCGGTTGCAGCTGAAATATTTAGGGAAATCATACCGTATGCACAGGAGATAGGAGTGTTTAACTGATTTACGGGCTCTTGCGAAATAGAACCAAATAACGTATACTATAATTTAATGATTAAGCAGTCGTTTGGAGAATTTGATTTGTTAAACATATCCATACGGATGGCTGCAATAAAAGATGGAGGAATAAAAATGAGCTTACAAGGAAAAAAGGTACTTGTTGTCGGAACAGGAAAGAGTGGCATTGCAGCGACTGAGCTTTTGTGCGCAAATGGCATCGATACAGTATTGTTTGATGGAAATAAAGAACTGGATTCAAAAACACTTTATGAGAAAGCACCAAAGCTTAAGGAGGTGCCGCTTATTTTAGGCGACCTGACAGATGAACAGATTGATGAGTTTGATGTGGCTGTGCTAAGTCCGGGAGTACCAACAGACATTCCTATGGTCAATTCCTTACGTGACAGGGGTGTTAAAATATGGGGTGAGATAGAGCTTGCATACACATTTGGGGCAGGTGAGATCATCGCTATCACAGGAACCAACGGAAAGACGACCACTACAGCTCTGACAGGTGAGATAATGAAGAATTACTTTAAGGATGTGAGAGTGGTAGGAAATATCGGAATCCCTTATACATCAATGGTCACAGGAAGCACCGGTGAGACAGTAACGGTTGCAGAGATTTCAAGCTTCCAGCTCGAGACGATAGATACATTCAAGCCACATGTAAGCGCAATTTTAAATATCACACCCGATCACCTGAATCGACACCATACTATGGAAAATTACATCAGGGCAAAGGAGGATATCACAAAAAATCAGACAGCAGATGATTACTGCGTGTTAAACTACGAGGACGAGGTGCTTAGAAATTTTGCAGCAGAGTGCCCGGCTAAGGTTATATTTTTCAGCAGTAGGTCTGAGCTTTCAGAGGGCTTTTATCTGGACGGAGACATCATCATATACGCACACGACGGTGTACGCATGAGGTAATTGATGTAAATGAGCTGAATCTCCTCGGAAAGCATAATTTTGAGAATGTGATGGCAGCGTGTGCCATGTCTATAAGCTTTGGGGTACCGATGGATAAGATTGTCGAGGTGCTTAAGGTATTTAAGGCAGTTGAGCACAGGATAGAGTACGTGACCGAAAAGCGTGGAGTCAGATTTTACAACGATTCAAAGGGCACCAATCCTGATGCAGCCATTCAGGGTATACGTGCCATGAACAGACCGACACTTCTCATTGGCGGTGGATATGATAAGCAGTCGGAGTATGATGAGTGGATAGAGGCCTTTGACGGCAAAGTAAGGAGCTTGTGCTTATCGGTCAGACTGCAGATAAAATCGAAGAGTGTGCACACAGACACGGATTCATGAATACTGTAAAGAAGGATACGTTTGAGGATGCAGTAAATTATTGCTATGAGCATGCTGTTTCAGGTGATGCAGTGCTCTTATCACCTGCATGTGCAAGCTGGGGCATGTTTCCTAACTATGAGGAGCGCGGACGTATCTTTAAGGAAATAGTAAAAGGATTTAAGGAGTAAATATTTTGGCAGGAAAG
>ENA-OQHA01000046-OQHA01000046.1-human-gut-metagenome-genome-assembly--contig:-NODE-46-length-60800-cov-3.051736_pt1 | contig 60800 bp, 60 predicted proteins | sample MGYA00242558_ERZ504707 | MGnify/ENA primary metagenome ERZ504707 (study PRJEB26092, sample SAMD00036197) | human gut metagenome | host: Homo sapiens | study: EMG produced TPA metagenomics assembly of... | reverse complement strand
CCGAAATACTTTTACGATACTGGAAATCAGTGAAGCACGCTTGATGGGATCTTACCCGCTTCTTCCATAAGGAGATTGGTCTTAAAGCGGATAAAATCAACTTCATGGTCATTGATATATGCCTGATAGTCGGTGGCATTATGCTTGCGGGCAAAACTATCCGGATCATCGCCGTCGGGCAGGAGGCAGACCTTGATGTTCATTCCTTCTTCCAACAGCATGTCGATACCGCGGATACTAGCCTTAATACCCGCTCCGTCACCGTCGTAAAGTACGGTGATATTATTTGTAAAACGATGAATAAGCCGGATTTGCTCAGAAGTTAATGCTGTTCCCGATGAGGCTACTACATTTTCTATACCACTTTGATGCATAGAAATCACATCGGTATATCCCTCTACCAGAAAACAACGGTCTTGCCGCACAATAGCTTGTTTGGCAAAGTAAATACCATACAGCTCACGGCTCTTGTGATAGATTTCCGATTCGGGAGAATTGACGTACTTCATCTGTACGTTTTTGGTGGCGGAGCTTAATACACGTCCACCGAAAGCTACAACTTTTCCCGACAAGGTATGAACAGGAAAAATGACACGCCCCCAGAACCGGTCGTGCAAAGAACCGTTGTCTTTACGGTAACAGAGTCCCGTTTTTACTAGAAATTCTTCCTTATATCCTTTCTGGATGGCAGCCTTTGCCAGTGCATCGGGCTGTCGGTACTATATCCTAACTGAAACTTCTTGATAATATCGTCACGGAATCCGCGTCCGCGCAAATAGGTCATACCGATACGCTGTCCGTCGATGTGATTATAAAGAACATCCTGGAAATATTCCGAAGCAAACTGGTTGACAACAAACAGACTTTCGCGCAAGCTTTGTGCCTGCTTTTCTTCATTAGTCAGTTCGCGTTCCTTGACTTCGATGTTGTATTTTCGGGCAAGCCACTTCAGTGCTTCGTAATAAGAAAGCTGTTCGTGTTCCATAATGAAATGAACAACATTTCCTCCTTTCCCACAGCTGAAGCATTTGCAGAGTCCCTTACTGGGAGAAACACTGAAAGATGGAGTCTTTTCGTTGTGGAAAGGGCACAGTCCGATATAGTTTACTCCCCTGCGTCGGAGAGTAACAAATTCGGATACTACGTCTACAATCTGTGCAGCATCGAGGATACGGTCTATGGTGGCTTGGTCTATCATTTCGAGAGGCGAAAATAATAAAATAAGTAGAATGTGCAACGACTTTCTTTCTGCTGCTTTTCAGGATGGAAGTTACATCAGAACATAAATGCAATGGAAGCACCGAATGTCAGGTTATGCATAGGTGTTCTTTTAGTATATGAGTGGGCATTCCGATTGCCTTCTTCGTCTGTCCAGGAGTTCTTTAAATCGTATGTCAGACGGGGAGAGGCAAAGTCGTAGTCACAATATAGCCGGAGAGCTGCATCTTCCTTGTACCGGTAGGTAAACGAAACTCCCGTACCGACTTTATATGTAGCACTTTTACGTATGTTCAGAAAATCGTCATCTACAAAAGAACTGTTCAGCAATTCATCGCGGCTGATTCCATCTTGATTCATGTAATAGTCGATGTCTTCTTTATAAAATTGGTTGTAAACTTCTTCACTAACAATCCCACGGTCGAATATTTGTGGATTGATGCGACAGATTGAATTCAACTTGAAATTAGCATTTATTCTGCGTCCTACCAGCAGCTTGCTTCCTATCTGAAAATGCCGGCTGAAAGGATATGAAAAATAAAGTCCCAGGTCGACATCGAACATACCCAGATGATCCGATTCCAAACCATCGAGCAGAAATAGATTGACTGGAGCGCCTTCTTTTAAATCGCTGTCCATATCGAAGTTTCTCATATTCTCTGCCGGGATATCAGCAATGACAGGTAGAGTTGCCACCTTCAAACGTCCTCCTGCTCCGATAAAAGCATTGAAAAAATAAGCTCCCTCTACGCTGACAACTGTTGCTGTTCCAACCTTTAAGCGCATACCCAGCGGGGAGCCACCTTCAGAATCATATATTTCTGCTGTTCGTAAAGCTGAAGGACCGGATGCTATTCCCATGTTAAAGCTTAAGAACGAAGGCGTATCATACCGGTCGTAAGCAGTATTTGTTTTCCATGTATCTGTATTATCACGTCTGAAAATCAGATCAGAGAAAAAATATCCCAAGTCTGTAGAAATCATGCCTATTCCGGCTCCTACAAGTACATCGCCGATCCAGTGCCGGTTATTAAGCTGACGTGTAACTCCCGTAATTCCGGCCAGTGTATATCCTCCGATGCTGTACCAGGGACTTTTCATGCCATATTCCTTGTGAAGAATGGTGCACACATGAAAGCTGTGGCCGTATGTCCTGAAGGAAATGAGTTGTTGGATGTATTGTCCGGACGGGTTTCTCGGGTGGTGTATTTTAAAGAGTTGACAAATCCTGCCATCAATGCAGCCGAAAAGACATTGCTCACTGCCAGTTCTTTCCATGAACTGCGACTTTGAACACCAGCCAGTTTCATTCCCCAAGTAGCAGCCAGAGGAACATATTGTGTATAGTCGTCATATCGATGATGAAAAGCTGGCTTAAACCGGTTGCGGAGCGTCCGGAAATCAGTATTGCGTTCTTTTACGATCAGCCGGCTGTGATAAAGGGGATTCCCATATATGAAAAGTTCCTTTTAAAACTTTCCTTGGCGGTCGGATGCTTTGTTTCTTGCGAACCGGTTATTTGTGAAATAGAGTCAGGGAAATTATAAAAAGCTTCTTCACAGAAGTTATGAGCATGCAACGGTATATAACAGAACGATAGACTGAAAAAGATCAAGACGTTTTTGAATTTCATAGTTTAGTTTCCGGTTATAAGCTGTTAAAAACTATATAACGGAGTGATTGTAAGGCTGGTTCATCGGATTTTGTTAAAAAAGATTTTTAATAAACAAGTTTTCATGAGTTTGGTTACTATAAAAACAAAGAAGGAGACTGGTATACAGTCTCCTTCTTCTTAAATCAGGTATATATCTGATTATTTAATGTTCGGGTTCAGTTTGTTCCATTCAGAAACAGGAGGAAGAACGCCCATTGCGATTACTTCGTCACGCAGTGCGCACAAGTGTTCGTAGCTCTTATCCAAAGCAGCTTGTTCTTCTGCAGTACCGTTCAAAGCAGCGCAGTGGCAACCGTCAGCAGTGATAGAAGTTTCCCATGCCATCATGATGTGATCGTACTTATCGTTTGATACGTAAGTACCAGCCGGCCAACGGAATGCTTTACCACCCATAGCAGCACCAATCATTTCGATAGAAACGTATGATGGGCTCTGGAATGAAGAACGGCCACGCAAGTTGATGATGTTTGCACCACCTTTAGTAACTTTCTGCTGGATTTCAGCCCATTGTTCTTTAGTCAGAGCGTCTGTACCGATGATGTCAGTCAGAGCTTTGCCGTTAACTTTTGCTGTAGAAGCAAATACAGCCATCTGTTCTCCGTGACCACCATAAGTACGGCAGTTTTCAACAGCATCCATAGCTACTCCGAAGTGTTTAGCCAATTCGCTGCGCAGACGAGTAGAGTCAAGAGCTGCCAAAGTAGTAACCTGACTTGGTTTCAAACCAGAGTACAGCAATGTAATCAAACCAGTGATATCAGCAGGGTTGAAGATAACAACGATGTGTTTTACATCCGGGCAGTACTGTTTTACGTTCTTACCGAATTCTTCTGCGATAGCAGCGTTACCTTTCAACAGGTCTTCACGAGTCATACCTGCTTTACGAGCAGCACCACCTGAGTTTACGATATATTTTGCACCAGTCAGCGCTTCTTTGATATCAGAAGTGAAAGTTACGTTTACGCCTTCGAAACCGCAGTGGTACAATTCTTCAGCTACGCCTTCCAATCCCGGAGCATACGGGTCATACAAACAGATGTTCGGAGTCAGACCCATCATGATAGCAGTCTGAGCCATGTTAGAACCGATCATACCGGCAGCACCAACAATGGTAAGTTTTTCGTTAGTTACAAATTCCATAATTCTTATTATTTAAGTTATGTTATAAAAGTGTATTTCTTCTTTCTTGCGCTACAAAGATAAAAAAGTTCTTTGGTATAAACGAATCTTTCTTGGCGTAAAAGTGGGCAAATCTGCGGGCTTTCGAATTAATTACGGAAAAATTTCACTATTTTTAAATCTGGATATGGCGTTTTGCTATCAGGAGTTATCAATTGCCCGATTATGCTTGTCGGATATGTTTTTATTTGCTTCTCGATTTCTTTATTTCAGAAATAAGATTTATATTTGTAAATATGAAAGTGGATAATATATATACATAATGTATATGTGTGGAATGTATTTGGAGGTAGATTGAACATTATCGGCTTTGGCTGTAAACTTTATTGGTTGTCAGTCGTTTTTATTATATAGATTAACCTAAATACTACAATTATGACACATGTAATGCCTCAATTAGCTTACGGGTTGGATGCACTTTCCCCGTACATGAGTAAAGAAACACTCGAATTTCATTATGGAAACATCTGCAAACTTATGTAGATAATCTGAACAAGCTGATTCCCGGAACTCCTTACGAAGATATGCCTTTGGAAGAAATCTTGAAAAAAGCCGAAGGTGGAATATTCAACAATGCTGCGCAAGCGTGGAACCATACTTTTTCTTTCAGAGTTTAACTCCCGGACAATCTGATATGCCAGCCAAACTGGTTGAGGCTCTTACAGAAAGTTTCGGTTCGGTTGACACGTTCAAGGAGCTGTTTACCAAGGCAGCTTTAGGATTGTTTGGCTCCGGTTGGGTATGGCTTGTAATGGATAAGGAACATAAACTTCTATTGTTCAGGAGTCCAACGCAGGAAATCCTTTGACAAAAGGACTGACTCCTGTGATGGTAATAGATGTATGGGAACATGCCTATTACATTGATTACCGAAACCGTCGTGCCGCATATATTGAAGCTTTCTGGAAAGTTGTGGACTGGAATGTAGTAGCTGGACGTATTTAAAAGTACAGAAGTTATTGTTTAGATGATATACACCTGTTTCCTTTTATCGGGGACAGGTGTTTTTTTATGTCAGTTATTTCTGATTTGCACAAATTAAAACTATCTGTACCTTTGTTTGGTTCGAAATACGTTTTAGTTTTATCAATCTAAATTTAAGCATATGAATACCACATTGTTATTTATGGGAATCGGTACCCAGGAACTGCTGTTTATAGCCTTGATTATACTTTTATTATTTGGGGGTAAAAAGATTCCTGAACTGATGAAGGGACTCGGAAAAGGCGTGAAAAATTTTAAAGACGGTATGAACGGGGTGGAAGAAAACTTGAAGGATTCTGCTGATAAACCAGAAAATAAGGAAAAATAAGATCGTGAAGGAGAAGAATGAATCGGAACTGACCTTTTGGGATCATTTGGATGAACTGCGGGCAACTCTCATGCGGATTGCATGTGTGGTTGTGGTGCTTATGTTGCTCTCTTTCTTTTTTAAAGACGAGCTTTTCCATATTATCCTTATGCCTAAAAATAGTGATTTTTATATTTATCGTTTTTTTGAATGGATAGGAACATCCTTGCATATACCCGGACTTGAAGCAAATGACTTTCATGTTCGTCTGATTAATACGAAACTGTCCGGTCAGTTTTTGATGCATATGAATGTTTCATTTTATGCAGGGATTATTCTGGCTTCTCCTTATATTCTTTACCAGCTTTTCAGATTTGTTTCCCCCGCATTGTATGAGAATGAAAAACGCTATTCTACGAGAGTTATCATATGGGGATATGTGCTGTTCCTTTTGGGGGTATTATTCAGCTATTTTCTGATATTTCCTTTTACTTTCCGTTTCCTTGCTCTTTATCAGGTCAGTCCTGAAGTCGAAAATACGATTATGCTAAGTTCCTATATTGATACGCTGACTATGCTAAGCTTGATGATGGGGATTACTTTCGAAATACCGATACTGGCATGGTTGTTCGCAAAACTAGGTTTTCTTACCGCTGACTTTATGACTAAGTATAGGAAACATGCTTTAGTCATTTCATTAGTTATAGCTGCTATCATTACTCCGACCTCTGATGTCGTAACTTTACTGATGGTTACTTTCCCGATGTTTGTATTGTATGAGGTCAGTATCTTTATCGTACGGCGTACTGGTAGAAATGTAAATCGGAAATTATCTGATAGATAGTGCTTTATGAGGACTTGGCCTGATAGCCTTCCTGACATGCGGAAAGCTCAATAAAATTTGTACGAATTTTAAAAAAACATCGAGAAGAATTACTTGAAAGATGCTGATATTTTAGAAAAAACATCAGCATCTTTTTGTTTCTGCTTTTCACGTCCCTCACATTTCTTATTGAAATACTTTTTGAGCGTGTTGTCCGGCGTGTATTTCCTTTGCCAAATTCGAACTTATTCTTGTTTAGCTTCTCCTTCTTCTATTTTTCGGGTAACAAACTGGATCTTTAAGTTTGCTTCTTTCTGTTCCTTACGTATTTCTTCCATTCCTGCAAGAATTCGTGCCAGATTGCTTACCTCTGTGATTGCTTTTATGTCATTGGCATACATCGTTGTTTTATAGTTACGGTCGCCTATGAATTCCAGTTTGAGACTTTTCTTATCCTTATTGGCTGCGATGTAAGCTGCTACACCTCCGTCGTTGCCTACTTTATAATCAGCCTTTTCTATGGCACGCCCTAAGTCTGTTGTTTCGTAGCTGTCTGTCGAAGCTGGAGTTTCGGCAAATGTATCATCGTTTGCACTTACTTTCACTGCTGTGTGGTGTATGTTGCCTCCTGCACAGTAAATAGATGTAAGCGACATTTCGCCCAGTTCGTTTACCTGTGCACGCAAGAAAGAGCGTCCGATGTTTTTTTCTACTACCTGCGACGGGTAGAAATAGTTTCCGATTTCCTGATAGGCAGTATCTTTCTCTAAAACGAAATTTCCCTTTATTGAGTCAAGCTCAGCTTGCTTGACGGTCATCATGCTGTCCAGATAAGCCAGCGTCTTATGCTGTTCCTGCAAATCTATCTGTTGCATCAAATGGATTCCTGCCTTACGTACATCTACTGCCTTAGGATAATAGGTACGTATGCTGTCTATTTGTAGCCGGGCGAGGTTATAGTCGCCTGCTGCGAAAGCTAGTTCCGCACGTTGGAAAAGTTTTCCGGCATTTTTACTGTCGCTATTGCATCCGGATAGTAGGAATGCTAAAGTTGCAGCTGCTAAGATTATCTTTTTCATATAATTAAGCGATTTATTGTGGAACAAAAATACAATTAAATCGCTTATTCTCTACGAGGCTTTTCATTTTTTTGTAATTTTGCACGCTAATTTTGTAATAGACATGGAATTGAAAGAACACTTTACAGGCAAAATATTCAATTTGATATCTGATACTGCTGATGAGTTAGGATTGGAATGCTATGTCGTGGGAGGTTATGTCCGCGATATTTTCCTGAACCGTCCTTCGAAAGATATTGATGTGGTAGTAGTAGGCAGCGGAATCGAAATAGCCGAAGCGTTCGGAAGAAAATTAGGACGTGGCGCTCATGTTTCTGTATTCAAGAATTTTGGTACGGCACAGGTGAAATATCATGACCTGGAAGTCGAATTTGTTGGAGCCAGAAAAGAGTCGTATAGTCACGACAGCCGTAAGCCGGTAGTAGAAAACGGAACGTTGGAAGATGATCAGAACCGCCGCGACTTTACCATCAATGCGCTGGCTGTATGCCTAAACAAATCACGCTATGGAGAATTGGTCGATCCCTTTGGGGGACTGGACGATTTGAAAGAGCGTACCATACGTACTCCGCTTGATCCGGACATAACGTTCAGTGATGATCCTTTACGTATGATGCGCTGCATCCGTTTTGCTACTCAGCTGAATTTTTTCATTGAGGACGAAACGTTTGATGCGTTGGAACGTAACCGGGAACGTATTAAGATTATTTCTCGGGAGCGGATAGCTGATGAATTAAATAAGATCTTGCTTTCTCCTGTTCCTTCTAAAGGCTTTGTAGACTTAGACCGTTGCGGATTGCTGGAACTGATTTTCCCGGAATTTGTGGCCTTGCAAGGTGTAGAGGTAAAAAACGGAAGAGGGCATAAGGATAATTTCTACCATACATTGGAGGTGGTAGACAATATAGCAAAGGTTACTGATAACTTGTGGTTGCGTTGGGCTACTTTGCTTCACGATATAGGAAAACCTCGTACCAAGCGTTGGGATCCCCGTATCGGATGGACATTTCATAATCATAATTTCGTCGGAGAGAAGATGATTCCTGATATATTCAGAAAGATGAAGCTGCCGATGAACGAAAAGATGAAATATGTTCAGAAGCTTGTAGCTTACATATGCGCCCTATCGTAATTGCTGATGAGGAAGTGACTGATTCTGCCGTAAGACGCTTGCTTTTCGAAGCCGGTGATGATATTGATGACTTGATGCTGCTGTGCGAAGCAGATATTACATCGAAGAATGAAGTCCGTAAGCAACGCTTCCTTGATAACTTCAAGCTGGTTCGTCAGAAACTGAAAGATCTGGAGGAAAAAGACCGTATCCGAAATTTCCAGCCTCCTGTAGATGGTGCTGAAATTATGAAAGTTTTCAATTTGCAGCCCTGCCGCGAAATCGGTAGTTTGAAAAGTTCTATAAAGGATGCTATCCTGGATGGAGTGATTCCAAATGAACATGATGCTGCTTTTGAATATATGCTGAAGAAGGCAAAACAGATGGGACTGGAGCCTGTCAATTTATAACTTGTTATGCTCCCTGCTTTTACTCTTTTAACGCAGGGAGCGTAGCCGGTAAAAAGGAAAAAATATTCTTCTCTAAAGGCAATAAGAAATTAATTTAATTATCCAAATAGAAAAGTTGGTATAAATAATAGTTTGCCATTTATATGTCCTGTAGGTGCTTCTGGGCTATTTTTCTTTCTTAAAAGTTGTCTAATTTAGAAAATTATCAAGATTCTGATTTTTGTTTATTTCTTTAAAGCCATATTTTTGTATGGCTTTTTGCTAGGTAACAAAAGTGTTTCAAAAGGGAATGCCGTGAAAATCGGCAACAGTACCCGCTGCTGTGATTCTTAATGAACCGAAGGCAATGCATAAGCAAACCACTATTGTTTTTTTACAATGGGAAGGTGGCTGTCGGGGAGAGATCAGTCAGAAGACCTGCCGCAAAGAGCAAAGCCAACTTTTATATTAACTTATTCGTTACAAGCCAGTATGAATTTAACTGAAATCTGTATTATCAAGCGTGACGGGAAGCGGGAAAACTTTTCGCCTTCAAAGATTACAAATGCTATCAGTAAAGCGTTCAACGCAACGGGGATTGCTCATCAGGAAGAACTGATTGACGAGATTACACAGCGTGTTATCAATCATTTTGAGAATCCTACTATCGGAGTCGAAGAAATTCAGGACCTCGTAGAAACGGAATTGATGAAGGTACAGCCTGAAGTGGCTAAAAAATATATCATTTATCGCCAGTGGAGAAATACGGAACGCGATCGGAAAACTCAGATAAAGCATATCATGGATGGTATTGTTGCCATAGATAAAAATGATGTGAATCTGAGTAACGCCAATATGTCGAGCCATACTCCGGCCGGACAGATGATGACCTTTGCTTCGGAAATAACAAAGGATTATACCTATAAATATTTGTTGCCGAAACAATATGCTGAGGCACATCAGTTGGGAGATATACATATTCATGATCTGGACTATTATCCTACCAAGACTACGACGTGTATTCAGTACGATCTTGACGATCTGTTTGAACGCGGTTTTCATACTAAGAACGGAAGTATCCGTACACCTCAGTCTATTCAAAGCTACGCAACACTAGCTACAATTATATTCCAGACCAACCAGAATGAGCAGCACGGAGGACAGGCTATTCCGGCTTTCGATTTCTTCATGGCAAAAGGCGTATTGAAAAGTTTCCAGAAAGTCGTTGTTTCTTCTATTTCTTTTTATTTCGATATGAAAGGCATGGAAGTAGATGAGGCGAAGTTGCAGGCGTTGGTAAAACAGCATGTTGCTTCAATAGCTCCTTCTGAAGATGAAAAAAAGATTCTTCTTGCAGCATTTGCTGACCAGCAGATCAATCTTACAGCCGATGAACTGGAACATATTTTGAAAAAGGCTTATAGTCAGGTACGTAAAGATACTCATCAGGCAATGGAAGGGTTTATTCATAACCTGAATACGATGCATTCACGCGGAGGAAATCAGGTTGTGTTCAGTTCTATCAATTATGGAACAGATACTTCTGCCGAAGGACGAATGGTGATAGAAGAACTGCTGAAAGCTACTATTGAAGGTTTGGGTACGCGGGGAGAAGTACCTGTATTCCCCATTCAGATATTCAAGATAAAGGATGGTGTGTCTTATTCGGAAGCCGACTACAAACGGGCAATGGAAGACTTTGATGCGGCAATGGAAGGTAAGGTAGAGTTTGAAGCTCCTAATTTCGACTTGTTCCTGAAAGCTTGCCGTACTACGGCAAAAGCTTTATTCCCGAATTTTATGTTCCTTGATACTCCTTTCAACCAGCATGAAAAATGGGATGCCAGCGATCCAAAACGTTATCGCTATGAACTGGCAACAATGGGATGCCGTACGCGTGTCTTCGAAAACTTGAATGGAGAAAAGACTTCCTTGGGACGTGGTAACCTTTCGTTTACTACGATGAATCTTCCCCGACTGGCTATCGAAGCCCGCATCAAAGCAGAAAGCATGTCAGATTGCCAGAGTCAGGATGCAATAGAACGTCTGGCAAAAGAAATATTTATCAGTTCTGTGCATGATATGGCAGTCTTTATTGCAGAACAGCTGTATACTCGCTATCAATATCAGCGTACGGCACTGGCACGTCAGTTCCCTTTCATGATGAGTAACAATGTATGGAAGGGAGGAGGTAACCTGAATCCGAACGATGAAGTAGGTGATGTACTGAATCAGGGTACATTAGGTATCGGGTTTATAGGTGGCCACAATGCAATGGTTGCTTTATATGGTCAAGGACATGGTCATTGTCAGAAAGCCTGGGATACGCTTTACGAAGCAGTAGAAGAGATGAATCACGTTGCAGATGAATTTAAGCAGAAGTATCATTTAAATTATTCTGTACTGGCAACCCCGGCAGAAGGACTTTCGGGACGTTTTACACGCATGGACCGTCGTAAATATGGAGTAATACCAGGAGTGACCGACCGTGATTACTATGTAAACTCTTTCCATGTAGACGTAAAAGAACCTATCACTATAGTAGAAAAAATAAAATGTGAAGCTCCTTTTCATGCTCTGACCCGTGGAGGCCATATTACTTATGTGGAGCTTGACGGAGAAGCACAGAAAAACGTCAAGGCAATTGCCAAGATTGTAAAAGTGATGCATGATGAAGGCATTGGTTATGGTTCTATCAATCACCCTGTTGATACATGTCATAATTGTGGCTATAAAGGAGTGATTTATGATAAATGTCCTATCTGTAACAGTGAGAATATTCTCCGGATGCGTCGTATAACCGGATATTTGACTGGTGATTTGAACAGTTGGAATTCTGCGAAACGTGCAGAGGAGCGTGACAGAGTAAAACACTGTTGATTAATTCGTTTGTTATTAAGGATAGAAGGCTTTTTAGATGCGGATTATCTGCCTGTAAGCAGGTTGTAGGTATATAAAAAGCCTTCTTTTTATTTCACTGGCAATTGGGAATAACTTATTCTTTATGCTACATTATTTATATACATATCCTGAAACAATTGTTGATGGTGATGGTATACGCTTTTCTATTTATCTATCGGGATGCAGACACCATTGCCGGGGATGTCATAACCCTGAATCCTGGAATCCTGCGTCAGGTCATCCTTTGACTCGTGAGAAGATAGAAGAATTTATTGAGGCTATTAATTCCAATCCTTTATTAGATGGAATTACCTTTTCGGGAGGGGATCCGTTTTATTCGCCGGAAGACTTCTTCCTCTTATCAAGGAATTCAGTGAGCGTACCGGACAAAATATCTGGTGCTATACCGGATATACTTATGAAGAACTTTTGGAAGATCCTGTACGCAGACCTATATTGTCTTATATAAATGTATTGGTAGACGGCCGTTTTGAGCAATCCCTCTATCTCCGAAGCTGGAATTCAGGGGAAGCAGTAACCAGAGAATCCTTAAATTGAAGTAAAAAAATGTTGCATGTTGTCTAATTTCGTTATCGCACACAAAAGAAAACTGTCGTTCCCATGATATAAATCAAGAAAACAAATACTTTGTGAAGAAAATAATTATATCTTATTGCTAATTAAACAGAAACATCTACCTTTGTGATGTGGTTGTGAAACCAGAATTAATTAAGATATAAAAGAAGGTATTAGAATAGATTTTTTAAGGTATTAGAAGTTAAGGTAAAAAAGCAATTTTAAGAAAAGGTATTAGAGATTTAAGGTATTAAGTTTTAGGTTTTTATTTTAAGGTATTAGGATAAAAGGTAATTGTTTTCAGGTATAGTTGAAATAGGATTAGGAAAATTGCTTTAAGGTAAAAAAGAAGAGAAAAGGATAACGTACACAACAACAACTAGACGAGTAAAAGATGCAAGAACCCTTAAATGGGGGTTCTTTAGGAAATCGGCGGTGTTCAAAATGTGAACAATCGCTTTTTTTATTGTTAAACGGTATAAATTTCGTACAATTGCTCTTACAATACTGTTTCTCCTTCCAAGAGCAATATTCATTTTCTGAAAAACTTAGTGCATGTTGATAAGAGGTATCTGTGTTTTTTAAAGTATTTTATTTTAAATAACCGATAACTTCGTGTATCTTTGCGTCCAGATGAAAGCAAAAGCGCGCTATATACGCATTGGGGCAGTAGCTCTTTTAACCTTGTTTGTTGCTTATTATGCCATTTCGACATTATATGCGCACGTACATGAGGTGAACGGGACTTTTATTGTCCACTCGCATCCTTTTACTGAACATCATTCTCACTCAAGCGGGCAGGCACTGACACTGCATTTCTTATCAACATTTACTTCTGTAGGTTCAGACTCTATTGAATCGGCGTGTCCTGACTTGCCTTTACTCTGTTTATTAACTGGCAGTTTGTCTGCATTTCATGCCCTGTCTTCATTTGGAGATGAGATTTATCTACGTGCACCTCCCGTATATCTTTTCATTTGATTAAACGAGAAACAGGAAACCAATTAAAATGCCTGTTCAAATAAATGCTGTCTGGCTTCTGTTGGACAGTTATCCTTCGTCTGCTTCTGTAAACTAGATGTGGAAAGGGGAAGATATGGAAAAATCTGAATCAGTCAGATCTGCTTCTGTGGTATTTATCTTGAATATTTAGAACGGGCTTTATTAAGTTAACGAACGAAAAGATTATACATGAAATATATTTTATTCATAATGGGATTGCTATGTTCTTATGTAAGCATGGCAATAGAGCCGGTTAAGGAAGGAAATGTTATAGCCGGACACGTGATAGAAAAAGGCTCGGAAAATAGTTTGCCTTATGCCACAGTGTTAATCGTAGAAACGGGAAAGGGTACAGTGACCGATGCGGAAGGATATTTCCGCTTTAAGGAAATTCCCGCCGGAGAATATACGCTGAAAGTACAGAGCATGGGGTATAATACTCAGACTAAAAAAATAACAGTCAGTAAGGATTTTACGGTAGATGTACATTTTGTAATGGAAGAAGAAACTATTATGACAGATGAAGTCGTAGTTTCGGCAAACAGAAATGAAACAAGCCGTAAAGTAGCTCCGGTGGTCGTGAATGTAATGAGTAACAAGTTATTTGAGGCTGTAAATTCTACAGATCTAGCAAAGTCATTGAATTATCAGTCAGGACTTCGTGTAGAAAATAACTGTCAGAACTGCGGATTCCCACAAGTGCGTATTAATGGACTGGAAGGACATATTCTCAAATTCTGATAAATAGCCGTCCTGTAATGAGCGCCCTCTCGGGTGTATATGGCTTAGAGCAAATTCCCACTAACATGATTGAGCGCGTGGAAGTGGTTCGTGGAGGTGGTTCTGCTTTATTTGGAGCCAATGCGGTAGGAGGAACAATTAATATTATAACAAAAGATCCGGTTAGTAATTCTTTTCAGGTTTCTTCTACAATGTCGAATCTGAACGGGAAAGTATGGGAGCAATATGTAGGCGCTAATGCCTCTTTGGTTTCATCGGACAATTCATATGGAATAGCCCTTTATCAGTCTTACCGTAACCGTAATCCTTATGATGCCGATAATGATGGTTTCTCGGAGCTTGGAAAACTGAATATGAATACGTTTGGTTTGCGTTCATATTATCGTCCTACTCAGTTTAGCCGTATCAGTCTGGAGTATCATACTACGAATGAGTTTCGCCGTGGGGGAAATAAATTCGACCTTCAGCCTCATGAAACAGATATAACAGAGCAGACTAAGCATATTATCAACAGCGGGGGACTGACGTATGATGTGTTTTTCAATGAATATCGCCATAAACTATCCGTTTATGGTTCTGCACAACATACAGATCGTAACAGTTATTATGGAGCAGATAAAAATGCCAATGCTTATGGAAAGACAAAAGACCTGACAGCTGTAGGAGGAGCAATGTATGTAGGAATATGATGATTGTCTTTTTCGCCTGCCACGTTTACTGGAGGAGTTGAATACAATTATAATTCGCTGCATGATGTAATGACCGGATATAACCGTGACTTGCGCCAATATGTAAGAATCTTCAGCGGATTTGCTCAGAATGAATGGAAGATGACGTATTTTACACTTCTCGCAGGATTTCGTCTGGATAGGCATAATCTGATAGACAACATCATTTTCAGTCCACGCGTAAATTTGTTGTGGAAACCAACAGACAAGATACAGGGACGTTTAACCTGGTCTACTGGCTTCCGTGCACCCCAGGCTTATGATGAAGATTTACACGTAGCAGCCGTTGGCGGCGAAGCCATGATAATTCGTCTGGCAGATGGATTAAAGCCCGAACGTTCCAATAGTTTCAGTGGCTCTGTAGACTGGGGATTCAATTTTGGACATTTCCAGTCGAACTTGCTGGTTGAAGGATTTTACACATCCTTGGATAATGTCTTTTATCTGACAAAGGTTGGAACGGATGCTGATACGGGTGCCGAAATACAGGAAAGACGAAATGGATATGGTGCACGCGTGTATGGTGCAAATATTGATTATAAAATAGCTCACGGACGTGAAGCTCAGTTACAATTAGGATTTACAGTACAGCGCAGCCGGTATACAGAAGCTGTAAGCTGGAGTGAAGATCAGGATGTAGATCCTATAAAACGTATGCCTCGTACTCCAGATTACTATGGCTATTTTACGTTTACTTCTGCTCCGTTGAAGAATTTTGATTTTTCTCTTTCTGGTGTGTTACACGGGAAAGATGGTGGTTCCTCATTTTGCTGGTTATATTGAAAAAGACCGTCTGGAGCATAACACCCAATTTCATGGAACTGAACCTGAAGCTGAATTATACGTTTGTACTGAATGATCACTTGAAGCTTCAGCTGAATGGGGGAGTGCAGAATATGTTCAACGCATTCCAAAAAGATTTGGATAGAGGAGCTTTACGAGATTCAAAGTATTTCTATGGACCTACTCAACCGAGAACTTACTTTATTGGAGTTAAGTTTTTTAATTGAGGAAATTGATTCCTATTTTAAAATATAAAGAAATCCGGACTTCAGCGGCGTAAACCGTGAAGCCCGGATTTTTATTAATAATGGATAGAGAAATCTAATTATCTGCTGAAGGTATAAACATGACCTGCAGAATGAGCTTCTGTTATATCCATTACAGCTGTTGTTGTTTCATCATCATTCACTTTAAACAATCCGAAACCATATCTGCCATTTAATGGACTTGAACTGTAATAGTACATTTGTACAGCTCCGTTTGGTGCTTTTTCAAGTATGTATTTACCACTAGCATAAGTAGAAGTAACGCTCCAGTTATTTCCTCTGCCATATGTTCCTACTGTCAATATGTAGTTACCTGCATTTTCGCCTGTTGCAGGAGTTCCTACTACAGCTTCTTCTCCGTCGATGAAGATTGTTCCATCTTCGTTGTATTGAGCAATAAACGGATATTGGTCAGTAATAGCTTTTACTTTGCTAGAATAATTTTCCCAACCATAAACTTTGTATGTATTTTCTTCATCACCTTCAGTAATGGTAACAGTAAACTCTTTAGAGTTTGTCCAATCCCACCATGGACCAGCTTCATAATAGTATAAAGAAGAACCGCTTGCCTTTACTGTCCAGGTTCCTAACCATTCTTCATAGCTTGGTTTAGAGTATTGAACTGGAGATGTCTCAGTGCGTGCATAAGTGTTTCCAGTCCATTCTACTGTATCATCCCAAAGTATTGATGCTACTTGGTTGAATGTAGAAGTATACAGTTTGCTAGATTTCAGGTTATAGAAGGCCATGTATCCGTAACCGTTATCTTTTACTTTCTGTAAGTTTGATTCTGAAACTGGAACCACAACCGGACTACCATTGTTATCAGCAATCAATGTGATAGCATATGGAGCTTCAATTGTATTGTCAATATCCTGACCTGTATATTCCATAAAGCTTCCGTAGCTTCCGAATACAGTATAATCTATTAAGCTTTCAACTTCAGTGCCGAGTGGATGGTCGCTATAAGTATACCAATAAATACCAAAAGCAGTTCCATTCTCTTTAGGAAGCTCTTCACGGCAAGCTTTCAGTAAGTTAGTATAGTTTTGAGGTGTACATTCAGCTGTACTTGCTACAACGCCTGTTCCTGACTGTGCACTACCTTTAAAGCTGCCTTCAGCGTATGAAGAATATTCGTCATCGAAGTCAATACCATCCAGACCGTAAATATCAACATAGTATTTCAATTCTTTAGCAAAAGCTTTTGCTCCTTCTTCGCTTAAACTACGCATACCGGCATCATCATGGTTACCCAAAATAGACAAGTGTACTTTGATACCTTTTTCTTGCAAAGGACGAATAATCTTGTCTGCATTGTGCAGCACATAAGTAACTTGTTCGTTGCAATAAATATAAGGTTTACCGTCACTGTCCAAGTTGATATTGGCTGCGAAAATACTTACAATATCAAAGAATGGTTCTCCGTTAGATAATGTATATTCTCCTGCATTCAATGGGTTTTCATTGTTTACTTCGATGTAGCACAAGTTTTTGATAGCTTTGTTGTGCTGTGGATAAGTTACAGATTTAACCTGATAAATGTAGGTAGAATTATTAGAAGATATTGTTACTCCATTATCGGCTGTAGCAGTGATAGCTACTGCATTACCCGATTTACCTGCAGGAATGTTAACATCGATATAGTCTGATATTCTTTTTCCAGCCGGAATAGTTACCTCTCCATTGTTGGATAATGTAGCTCCTTCGTAAGCTGTATAATTTGTACCGTTAGCAGCATTGTAAGCTGTTAATGCGTCTGCGTCAATCTTGAACGTTACTTTTGTATCCTGTTCGGCTACTTTACTCAACTCAAAGTATACGTGTCCTGTTGCAGATTCTCCGTTTTTTGTAGTCAGCGTAGCTCCCATTTTGGCTCCGGCTGCTGAACGAACTGCACCAAACTGACCATCAACGTTTTCCCATGGATTGGTTGTGCCATTTGTGATTTCGATATCGTCTTCACAGGCTGTGAAGGTAGTTCCCGCAAAAGCGAGAACTACTGCCATGAAAGCTAATTTAAAACTTATATGTTTCATAATAAATTACAAATTTAATTTAAGGTATTCATTCGTTTGTTGCAGGAAGACTTACTTCCACCCATGTTGCTTCTTTCTGGAATACACCGTTATTGCCATATTGGCTATAGTCTTTCACATCGTTAGTCTGATTGTCACATAATTTCCAGTAAAGAATCAGATTTTCCTCGTTTTCAGGCTCTTCCAATACATAGAAATGGTTTTCTGTATTGATTTCGTCTTTAGTTAAGACCTTGTCCCATACACGAACTTCAGAAATTCGTCCTTCAAACCAACGATTATCATTATAAGAGTGACCTACCCAGAAACTTCTTGGTTTTCCATCGTTGTCATTTGAATGTTCCGGACTCCAGTCAACTGTTCCTGCATCTACTCCTGTAAAGTGATCTATTTCTACTCCATTGAAGTATACATAAATTTCTTTTGCTTCACTATCGTAGGTTACAGCAACATGAGTCCATGTGTTTAAGTTTACAGCTCTTGATACAGCAAAATTACCAGCTTTTGTTGCTATCTGTAAAATATTAGGTTCTACACCTGCATCTCCGAATCGCAACAAGAATCCACTTTCAGTACCCATCAGCGTGCTGATTCCACTTTCGTGACCGTCGCCGAATACTGTCGGATAAATCAATGCTTCTGCTGTCAGTTTATTCAATTTAAATTTCTCAGGAGTTGCCCATGCATCAGTATAGATAGCATTTTTAGTAATATCAGGCACAACATCGATCAATGCACCTTTTCTTACAACATAATACTGTGTTTTATTGGATGCCAGAATGTCGATACTGCAACTTGTTACTGTTACAGGCAGCACATATGTTTTAGTATCATCTATTGTGTCAAGTCCTTTGAATTTTATTTCGATTGGATCTGAATTCAAGCTTCCTGCTGGTATAATACCTGTTGTTGTTGATAATTCATAATTATCAGCTGGCAACATTTCCATTCCACTTGTGTAATATATGTTTTCGTAAGCAGATACCAAGCTGGCATCTGCTGCAATAGTGAATGTTACATCCTGTCCTTCCGGTTTAGGGATAGACAATGTAAATTCGTGTGATTCTTCTACAGAGGTGGGTTTAATCAATACTGTAGACGGATCACTTTCGGTCATGAATATTTTATTGCTAAAATTTTCTATATCATCTGTACAGTTGGTAGCGAACACTCCACTTAACAGAGCTAAAGAAATGAAAGAAATATTTTTAAGTTTCATAATTCTGATTATTTAGTTGGAGCCGGGTTCAAAATATTAATAGCTTCTTTCACGTAAGTATAAGTTCCACCAGTAGCGTAATAGTCATTTTGTACATTATAAATGGCGATACCTGCTCTTGTGAAACCGTCTGCTTCAGGATAACCAGCTGCTACCCAGTGAGCAACTTCACCTAGAGCACGTACATCTGTATCCCAGTATCCGGTCTTTTTATCAGATGTGTCTGCTCCTGTTGTTGATACTGCGATAACAATATTGTCAGTAGGAACACCGTCAGCCAGTGCACTTTTAACAGTCAGCAACAGCTGGTTGGTGTCTGTAACTTTATCAATATCCAGAATGATATGGCTGCAATCGTTTAAGATTGTTTTATCAATCAGATTTTGAGGTTTTCCCTGCCAAGTCAACATTTTATTTTCATTTGCTGACTTCCATGATTTTACAGCATTTAAAACAATGTTCTGAGTTGCAGCATATGCTTCCTTCTCATCTGTATTCATGAATGTCGGGTCTTGTCCGATGAATTCTACGATAACGCCGTCGAATGAAGCTGAATATGCCAGTTGTTTATCAAGTTCTGCTTGAAGATAGGTGTTAAATTCTGTACCTTCTCCATCGGAATTAGCCTGCTGGTCTTCCCATGCAGTTTTAATATCATCGTAGCTGATTGTATAAACAACTTTTGAACCTTTATTGTGCATTGTTTCTATATCGCTCTTTTCAAAATCGGCAAGAGCTTCAGGATACATTAACGATACGATATCTACACTATCAGGAATATTTGTCATGTGATGTGCAGGGCTTGCCGGTACTTTTGTACTGTTATCAAACCATGCATATACAATCTTGTGCTCTGCGTTTTTATAATTACGAAGATTCTGTAGATAATTTGCATAAGCTTCAGGGTTCTGTTCCTGTGCAGTTGGTCTGTTAATGTCCAGACTTTCTACGTCAGTACAAGACACCATGGTCAGGCTTCCCATTAAAAATACTCCTAGAGCGGATTTTATTATATTTTTCATAAGTTACCAATGAATTTAGATTAGTTGATTAATTTCCGGGTTGAATATTCTCTCTTCCGGGTTTCTTATCCCACCATACCTTAGTGGCATAATTATCTGCTCCGCCTAAAGCTGAAAGTGCTCCCGGCATGTTAGCTGCATTGCTGACATATTCGTCAGAAGGATAAGGAATACGGTTGGCTCCTACATTTGAGTCGACTATTCCAGCACTCTTATTACCAGCTTCAGTAGCAGGCATCAGACGTGGATATCCAGTACGACGATGGTCTGCCCATGCTTCATTACCTAACATCCAGTTTGCAATCCATTTTTGAGTAATGATACGTTCTTGTTTTGCTTCTTCGCTAGCAGCATCATCCCATGCAACAGTGATAGATGACAATTGTGATGCATAGCTGTTTGTTCCAGCAGGATCGCTGTAAGCAGTTGGCTTGCTGGTGTTGTCAGACAAATAGGTTGAAACTCCGCTTGCTCCCCACTGTTCGAATGATAAAGTCACTCCTTCTTCGTAGTATTCTTTTGCTGTTTTAGAACCTACATTGAAATTGAAAGAAGGAAGTTTGGCTTCTGCACGTAAGAAAGCAACTTCTGCTGCGTTCATCCAGTAGATAGGATCTCCCTGTCCTACATTTACACCAGAATATTTACGGACATTATTACCGAGTGTAGTCAGCTCAATACTGCGACGAATTCCTACATATTCCATACCTTCTCCCCATTCTGATTGTACAAAGTATTTTTCACGACGAGGATCGTTGTAACCGTTCATGTAGCAGATAATGTCGGCTGCTGCGTGAGTATCACCTCCAGTTTCAGTTCCTTCTGCAGCATTATAACGAGTGGCAGTATATAACGGGTTGGTTGTAGTTCCGAAATAATTCCACTGAGCATTATCTTCATTTGATTCGATAACTCCACCGTTTTCTTCTTTTACAGCATCTTCGGCCCATTGTTTAGCTTTATCTGGTGCTGCGTAAGTAAGACGCATGGCCAGACGAAGTTTCAATGAGTTGGCAAACTTAATCCATTTTGTCAAATCGCCACTGTATACATAATCGGCTGTTGCAGTAAGTGCTGCTTCAGGGTTCGCTTGCAAAACCTCTACAGCTTCTGTCAGCTCCTGGAAGAATGTGTCGTATACTTTTTCTTGTGAATCGTAGGGAGTTGTAATAGAACCATCCTTACCTATTTCTGTATAAGGTATAGGACCGTAAGCATCGGTAACACGGCTCATAGCTGCAACTTGATGATTTTAGCAATAGCCAAAGGTACCTGATTTCCTGTCTGAGTAGCTAAATTTTCTACAGCTGTCAGATTGGTATACAGGATAGGTATGATACGGTCTGATTTCAAAAATACTCTTGTCCAGTCGTCTGAAGCATTAAAATTAGCTATTGTCTTACTCCAAGATGTATTACTATCTGCAAAATATCCTCCATACGGACCACCTAACAGACAGTCTGTAAACTGCGCTGTATTGACGTCTGATGAAACAACACAGCTAGCCAGATTATTCATCGCAGAACCTAAAGCGTAATCGTCTGCACTCAAATCTCCCGGTTGATAAGGGTTAGAGTTTATATCCAGATAGTTACCGGTACAAGCAACACTGGCAACTGTCATGGTTCCTAATAATAATTTATTTATTATACTTCTCATAGTGTTTACGTTTAAAATTTAAGAGTTACACTGCAACCAATGTTACGGGTAGAAGGCATCATGAAATAGTCGATACCTTGGTAGAAATTATTTGTAGAAGCCACATTTTCAGGATCGAATGGAGCTTTGCAATAGAGCATCCATAAGTTGCGTCCTACAAGTGAAATTGTCAAGTCACATACATCACCCAACATTTTGCGAGGGAATGTATAACCGATTGATGCTTCTTGCAGACGTACGTTAGTTGCTGAATATGTATAGTACTGAGCAACTGCGTCGCCACTACCAATACCGCGATACCATGCTTCAGGATTTATCTGGTCGTTACCATTTACCAATACATAACCTAAATCGCGTGCTTCTGCTGTAGCTTCTGATACACCGAAGTCGTCAAGCATTGCCTGAGTACGTGAGAATACTACACCACCCAAACGAGCTGAAATCATGAATCCAAAGCGGAAATTGTTCCATGAGAAGTCGTTACGCCATGCCATATTAGCTTTAGGCAATACGCTTCCTAACTTGATGTAGTCGTCAACGTTAGAAATCGTTTCTGTAGCAATCTGACCTGTTGCATCAACGTAGATGTTACCATTGGCATCACGTTTCAAGTCACGATTTGAATAGATGTCACCCATAGAACCACCTTCTTTCAGCAAGAAACGTGCAGAACCAAGTCCACCCATGTTCAATGTGCTGATAGAGAATGATTCGCCAGTTGCCGGGTTAATTGCATTGTCGGCAAGTTCCAAAATCTTATTCTGGTTGGTTGAGAATGTATAATTACTGCTCCAGCGGAATTTATTCCATTCTTTTCGTAGCCTAAAGACAACTCAATACCTTGGTTACGTACAGCACCAGTCTGTATGTACAAAGCAGAGTAACCTGATACACCTAATTCTGGATTGAATGTCTGGTTCTTGGTTACAGTGTTATAATAAGTCAAATCCAGGTTGAAGTCTTTCAAGAAACGCATAGTTAAACCGACTTCCATGATTCAGTACGTTCCGGTTTCAAGTTATACAACGGATACTGAGTAGTATTACTCCACTGTCCTGTGCTTGAATCCCATTCATAACGTGGGTTAGCAATATAACGTTCGAATGCGGTACCTACAGAGGCAAAAGAAGCACGAAGTTTCATATATGAAAGATAATCCTGATTCAGATTTGGCATTAACTCAGACAAAACAACTGACGCACCTACTGATGGGTAGAAGAACGACTTGCTTGTTGAGTTAGGACCTGCTAACTGAGAAGGCCAGTCGTTACGTCCGGTCAGAGTTAAGTAGTAAGTGCTCTTATAACCAACTTCGGCAGAAGCAAAGATAGACTGTGTTTGTTCTCTCCATCCACTTTGCAGACGAGAAGTTTTCTTTGCACTCAAGTTCTGAATGTTGAATTCATTGGCAAGTCCCGGAGTTTCTCCTTCGAATGCAGAAGTTCCATCGGCAATAGGTCCACGAATTTCCAATACATCTGAGCGCATATCTGTAAATGAAGTACCGATATTAGCTTGCAAACTCCAGTCTTCACCAAATGTTTTGTTGATATTTACCAGGAAGTCTGCATAGAGTTGTTTGTCTTTTGATGTTGCATTGGTGTACAAACCACGAGTTGACATTTCAGTCATCTGTGTATTAGTACCTGCGTAATATTTTTCTGTATAAGTATTGATAGAGTTATCCAGACGTACACGTCCACTAACACTTAACCAGTCTAAAATTTTATAGCTTAAGCTGGCATTCAGCATGTAACGGTCCTTGTCGTTGTTACGTAACTGACGGTAGTTACCCAATATGGATTCTGCATAACGATTCCTGCATCACCTACAGGCCAGTATTGAGTGTTGATTTTACGTACCGGATCATAACGTTCATACATCTTGATGTCTTCCCAGTCGTTACCGCGAGGGAACAGATACGCGCCAACAATTGGGTTGTTGTATGTTCCCTGATTGACCATATTCTGGTCTTTCTGGAGCACGTATGTTGCACCTACATCCAAAGTCATCTTATCGTCGAGGAAAGATGTTGTGTTGCGGAAACTGAAGTTGTAACGAGAGTATTTGTTGTTTGGAACGATACCTCTGGAGTTTACAGCTGCAGCAGATGCGTAAGTCTGATTCTTATCTGTTCCAGTTGACAATGAGATACTTTCTGTTCCTGTAATACCAGTCTGGAAATAATCGCTAACCGGATCAAAACCATATGAGTTAGATTCGTTCAAACGTTTTCCCCAGCTATGAATCTGATCTCCTTCAGTTAAAGAACTTCCTGTACCATAACGGTTCTGGAAGCTAGGAGTAACGAAAGTATTAGTAAATTCAGTGTTACTGTTTACTGTGATACTTAAGCGTCCTTCTTTTCCTTTCTTGGTTGTAATAACAATATGCACCGTTTGCAGCATCAGAACCATAAAGTGCGGCTGCGGCAGCACCGGTCAGGACTGACATTGATTCGATATCTTCTGGGTTGATATCTGCGATAGGTTCGGTTGCACCTTTTGAACTGAACTCTGTACCTCCTTCATTTGTGCCTGCATACATAGGTACCCCATCGATAACGTAAAGTGCATTTGAAGACTGCATGATAGATTTAGTACCACGCATTACAACTTTTGATACACCACCGACACCAGATGAAGAAGCATTGATTGTAACACCGGCTACTTTACCACTCAGTGAGTTAATAAAGTTGGCATCTTTGTTTCTTGTCAGTTCTTCTGCATTTACCTGCTGAACGTTGTATGACAAGGCTTTTTCTGAACGTTTGATACCTAATGCTGTAACAACAACTTCTTCCAGCACTTCAGTATCTTCTTTCATTGTAATGTCAATTACATTTTTACCTGCTACTGACATTTCTACAGTTTGGTACCCTACATAAGAATACTGCAGCACTGCAGCATCGGGTACTGACAATGAGTAGTTACCGTCAAAGTCAGTGATAGCACCGTTAGTTGTGCCTTTTTCAATAACTGTTACACCGATTAATGGTTCTCCTTTCGCATCTATGATTCGTCCGGTTACTGTTTTGGTCTGCTGTTGTGCAGCTTTTAATGATGTTGACGAAGCGGAAGGAGAAGTAGTAAGCTTTGAATAAATATACAACATTCTCATCAACTCTGTAGCTAATGCCTTTACCAGCCAATGCGGTATTTAAGACTTCTTCTACGGAAGCGTCTTTTACATTAACTGATGAGATTGGAGTATCTGCCAAATCATCATCATAAAAGAATTGATACTGAGATTGTGATTGAATTTGCTTAATCATTGTCCCCAGTTGGGCATTGGATAAAGCAATATTCAACTGCGCTGACGCAAACTGTGAAGGCACAGCAAATAGCGTCGACAGCAATAACGCCCGAAGTAATTTTTTCGAGCACTCGCAAGAGTTTTTGCTTCTCATACCTGCTTTTTTAAGGTTATACATTAAGTTATTTAATTTATTTCGTTTTTATATATTCTTGAACGAATAAAATTCGACTATATAACAAGTATACCTATGAAAAACACTTACTCTTACAAAGATATTTTTGAGAATTTTTCTACTTTTTTCTTATTCTTATGTGGCTTTTTCTGACTTTTTTTGCCCTTTACGTCCTTATCCAAAGCCAAAAATGTATCTAATTGTTGTTAAATAAGTAGATTTATCTTTAATTGATTATGTGTTATGAAAGGTAAAAACTACGGTTAAAATCTTTTGGAGGAATGCTTTTGTCCATCCTTTATAAGATTTATCTAGATGTTTTCTGAAAAGTTATATAAAAGACCCCGGATTGGGTACAAAAAATTAAACTTTTGTACCTAATCGGGATATATAAGGATTAATAGACATCTAATGATATTTTTGAGGACTTTCTTTGGGGCTTTCAGGAATATTTTTCCATTAACTGAAGATTGGGTAAGTTTATACATTCAGTATTCATCAAATAATAAGGATATTGTGCCTCTTTTATATGGAAGTTATCAATGTTTATGTTGCGGATTTTATATTCTTCATTGCCGTCCATAAAAATTGCATAGTTATCAGCTGTGCCGGCGCTTACATTACTTATATGAAAATCTTCATAAAGTGCCTGATGATTTCCACCACGGAAGCCGAAATAATTTGTTTCGAAACGTAGAATGGCTCCTTTTGCTCGTTCTACCGTAATGCTGTCAACGACAACATTGCGTATATATCCTCCTCGGTCCCGATTTGATTTGAAGTAAATAGCATTTTTTACGGTTCCAATTTCTATATTGTTCATATATACATCAGATGCTCCTCCAGACATTTCACTACCGATGCAAAGTCCATTACATTCCGAGTGAAAAATACAGTTACGGATTACAATATTACGTGAAGGACGTCCTATATATCGTCCGTCGGTATCTCGTCCGGATTTGATGGCGATAGCGTCGTCTCCCGTACGGAAGGTACAGTTTTCTATCAGAACATTAGTAGTTGATTCCGGATCACAGCCGTCATTATTCGGAAAGTGACTGTCTATCGTGACTCCACGTACTATCACATTGTCGCAATATACTGGGTGGATAGTCCAGAAGGGAGAATCTTTAACAGTAATTCCCTCTATCAATACGCGTGAGCATCCATAGGGCTGTATGCAAGAGGGGCGTAGAACGGTACCTTCTCCAAAAATACGTTCGTGTACAGGTACTAGTTTATCTCCCATTTCACGGACCGGTCACGATCGTTGGCTTCTATTTTACTCCATGCTGCAAATTCAAGTCCTCCTTGTGCATCGATTGTTCCTTTTCCTGTGATAGCAATATTATTAGCATGATAAGCATAAATCATAGGTGAATGTCCATAAAGTTCTGTTCCTTCCCAACGAGTGAGGACAACGGGGAGAAAATCGGAAGATTTACCACTGAATTGCAGGTATGCTCCCTCTGCTAAATTCAGATTGACATCACTTTTCAGATGTAACGGACCATTAAGGAAATAATGTCCTTCTGAAACCTTTACTGTTCCGCCTCCTGCAACCGAACAAGAATCAATTGCTGCTTGAAGTAAAGTCCGTGCACAGCTTGTATCTTGAGGTACATTTATCATAAATGTTCTGTCAGGAAATGAAGTGAGTGCGATATTGTTGATGATTTCCTCTTGAGGAGTAGGGGAAGCAATGGGTTGTTGTGGAGAACCGCATGCTGCGAAGATGCCACTACCCAGTACAAAAAGATATTTTACTAGTTTCATACTACTATGATTTTTACAAATTATTTACGATAAAATAGGTTTATATTTCTCATTTCTTTTGATGACCGCAAACATTCTTGCTACAATTTTGGCTCGTAGCGCATTGATTACAGACATCTTGTTTTTGCCTTCGGCAACTTTCCTTTCGTAATATTTCTTCAGTTCACCTCCGGCTCGATGTGTCACAGCTACGGCAGCCAGATGAAGAAGTCTTTTCATTACTTTGTCCGCCCGATGTGACACCTTTGCTTTCGAGTGTTGGGAACTTCCGGAAGAATAAGAGAAAGGAGCTACTCCGGCATAACAGTTAAACTTCCTCGAATCATCAAAACGTGTAAAGGCTTCCGTAGTGATTATCATGTTGGTCGCCACCACACGTCCAACACCGTCTATGGACATCAACAACTCCCTCTGTCTAAACAATACAGGACAGGAGGCTATCACTTCATCCATTTCGTCCGTAATGGCTTGTATGGCTTCCTCCAAATCATCCATCAACGCCTGCAAACGCTTCACCTTGCGTTCATACAGGGCTTTCGGCATATAATCCTTCTGGTCTTTCATCTGTCCTTTATATTTGGCTAAATCCGTCACATACAAGGTGCGTTCGGATTCAAGCTGTTTCAATCTTTCAATATCCTCCGTAGGGCATTCGTAATATTGTACCTTGTCCTGAAAACGGTTGGCATAGATGGCGATACGTTTGGCATCCACCTTGTCATTCTTTCCTCTCTGTACACCTGATGAGTATTTGATTTCAGCAGGGTTCTCAAGCCATAACTTGCATTCTACAGCTTTACAGGCGCAAGCCAAAGGAAAGGTATATTGCCCGGTATGCTCCGCACAGACAAGCATCTGGCTGTTGCTTATACCGTAATCCTCTTCCAATTGATATAGTAAAGACATGATTGCGCCTTGATGGTTGGCTGTTTCCTCTTCATGCAAAACCTTACCCTCAAACATCACGCAGAAGTCCAACTTCTTTTTCGATACGTCCACACCGATAAAATAAAAATTTTCCATACTTTTGTTTTTTAATGATTGAGAAAGAAAGGGTTTGAACTTAACCTAACTACCTTAACAATGGATGTTAACCTACTATCTGGGTCTGGGTTCAAACAAGCAGGAAGTCCGCTTATGAATACGGAGCTTATGTTCTCCCTAATTGTTTCTGGTTCACTTCCTGCATTCTTTCTTTACTTCACAAATTTATTCTTTCTATTTTATCTGTAATCCTCGGATGCAAATCTAAGGTAATTGTTTATTATTTAATGTTTGTTTTGTATAGAAGGTCCGTCATGTTCATATTGGAACCAGTCGAAAGCAACTTTTCCGTCAGCAGACTGGGTGTTATAACAATAGAGTCCAATCCTTACACCTTTCCAGTTGCCGAACTTCATATTGAAAGAAGTGCCTATTTCTTTGTATGATTTGCCATCTTGACTAGCTAGAAATTGATAGTTATTTTCCTTTGCGTCAGCTTCCAGACGTAAATAAATGTCTTCTCCAGAAATAGTTTCTTTTTGTTTTATGATACCGTCTTTTTCAAAATACAAAAATGTTTTGCCGTTCTGTTTTGCGATACCAATAAGATAATTTTCCTTACCTATGCAAGCCAGGCCGCAATACTGTCCTTCTGCTAGTTCTGTATAAATCATTTTTGTAGTTGTTGTTCCTTTGTATCCCATTGTTTTCTGTGTCAGTGTATTACGGGCTTGTTTAAAGCTGCTGGCCTTTAGTGCATGAAAGGTAAGCATTCCTTTTTGTTCGGTGAGTGACCATGCTTTGTTTTCTGGGTTATGATTGAACTGCCATTGCAAGGATAGCTTTTCCGAAGAAAAGTCATCATCAGTTTGTGGGACTGTTATAATGCTCTGTTTACCAGTTCGTGGTTTAGTCCATACAGTTACAGGCTCACCGATGCCATTCATATCCATATCTACACCGATAACTGGCCAGCCATTTTTCCAGTGCATAGGTTGCAAATGTACCACTCTGCCCAATGGATTGTATTGTTGAAAATGAAAGAAGAACCATTCTCCATACGGAGTATCTACATTGCTCCCTGATGAGCCCGTTGATATTTGTGCTACCTTGTTCTAAAACAACTTTTTTCTCATATGGACCATATATGTTTTTCGAGCGTAAAATAGTTTGCCATCCTTCGGAAACTCCTCCCTCTGGTATACTTAAATAATAATAACCATTGATTTTATGTATTTTAGTTCCTTCTGCTACAGGTCCTGTGTATACAGTTCTTCCTTCATCGAGCAATTTGGTCCCGTCTGGACTCATCTTATGAATAATGATAGGTCCTGCACCATGAATACTTCTTCCAAGATATGCTTGTCCATCATCATCCCAAAAAGGACAAGGGTCTTCCCACTTTTCTACATGACAGACATTTACTAACGGACTCCATGGGCCAGCAGGGTTTGCAGCATTCGACATAAATAATCCTTCGTCTGGGGTACAAAAGAAAACCCAGAACTTTCCATCATGATGACGGATTGAAGGAGCCCATGATCCTCCGGCATAGTGTTCGTTTGTATCCCATCCAGGAAAGTCGAAGCGTGAATATACTTGTGACAATAGTTTCCAGTTGACCATATCTTCAGATTCAAGGACTTGCATCCCTAAAAATGGAAGTCGGATGCTACCATATAGTATTTATTTCCGACGCGGATAACATCCGGATCTGAGTAATCGGCATTCAGTATCGGATTTATATATGTTCCGTTGCCTTGATCTCCCCAGGTGTTAAGTGAAGTAGGAGAGGGAAGATAGGACTGTGCAAATGATACAATTGCACCTCTATCCCCAATAGAAATAAAATAGTGTTTTCATGTGTATTGTGTGTCTTATGATTAATATATATTCTCTAGTGACTGTATTATTTACTCCTTATATTATATATACTGATATTATAGGAAAATAAATTATAGCAGTCATTTATAACCTTTTCAGTGCTAGCTTAATTACTTTTTCTACAGCTGCTTCAGGCTCTTCTTTTAATATTGCTGCCACTACCTTTTGTGATGGCGCTTGTGCAAATCCTAACATCGTCAATGCAGCTATTGCTTCTTCATAAATTTCATTGTTGGCGGTGATGCTAATAGGAGCTGATGTTGTTGATGTACCGATGTCTGTAGTTGAAATTTTGTCTTTTAAATCAACAATGATACGTTGTGCGGTTTTTAATCCGATTCCTTTGACGGTCTTTAGTAATTTATCGTTTCCGCTGCTTATTACATTACAAAGTTCAGAAGGTGTGAGAGCCGAAAGTATCATGCGGGCAGTATTTCCTCCTATACCTGATACGCTTATTAGTAACAGAAATAGTTCTCTTTCCTGCTTGGTTGCAAATCCATATAATATATATGCATCTTCTCTGATTGATTCATAAATGTAAAGTTTGACTTCTTTTTTCCCTTGGATGGCAGAATAGGTGTTCAAGGACACATTAATACCATATCCTAAGCCGTTACATTCAATGACAGCCATTGCTGGCGTGATTTCGGTAAGTTCTCCTTTGATATATTCAATCATATTTTTCTGATAATTTATTATTTTAATACAAAAATAGGCATTAAGAAGTTATAAATTGTAAGTTTGTGCAGATTTATTTCAAAATCACTGCCACAGTGTTTGTTTAGAATTGTTCTAATTTTGTATTTTGCGGTGTTAAATATAGAATTAATTCAAACACTCAAAAATAATATGGGAAAAATTAGAGCAGCCGTAGTAGGTTACGGAAATATTGGAAAGTTTACATTGGAAGCACTCGAAGCTGCTTCTGATTTCGAAGTTGCAGGTATTGTACGTCGTAATGGAGCTGAAAACAAGCCGGCAGAGTTGGCTAACTATCCGGTAGTAAAGGATATAAAAGAATTGGAGAATGTTGATGTTGCTATTCTTGCTACTCCAACCCGTAGCGTAGAAAAGTATGCAAAAGAAATATTGGCTTTGGGTATTAATACTGTAGATAGCTTTGATATCCATACACAAATAACAGATTTACGTCGTTCTTTGGGAGAAACAGCAAAAGCTCACAACGCTGTATCTATCATCTCTGCAGGATGGGATCCGGGAAGTGATTCTGTAGTTCGCGCTTTGTTGCAGGCTATTGCTCCTAAAGGTATTACTTATACAAACTTTGGTCCGGGACGTAGTATGGGACACTCTGTAGCTGTACGTGCTATTGCTGGCGTGAAAGATGCACTGTCTATGACAATTCCAGTTGGAACAGGTATTCATCGCCGTATGGTTTATGTAGAACTGGAAGAGGGTGCAGACTTCAAGACTGTAGAAACTGCTGTCAAAGCTGATCCTTATTTTGTGAATGACGAGACTCATGTAATTCAGGTTCCTTGTGTAGACGATTTGAATGATGTTGGTCATGGCGTTAACTTGGTACGTAAGGGTGTATCTGGAAAGACACATAATCAGTTGTTCGAATTCGATATGAAGATCAACAATCCGGCTCTTACAGCTCAAGTATTGGTATGTGTTGCCCGTGCTTCTATGAAACAGCAGCCGGGATGCTATACAATGATTGAAGTTCCGGTTATCGATTTGTTGGAAGGTGACCGTGAAGAACTGATTGCTCATTTGGTATAATTAATTTTCAGATAACTTTGAAATCTCTTTCCTGTATCGTTTCGGGAAAGAGATTTTTTTGTTCCTTTGTGGCTATATCAAAGAAATATAAATTATGACGTTAGCAAGTATTGTTTGGGATGTAGATCCTGTTCTGGTACATTTAGGCTCCCTTGAAATTCGTTGGTATGGATTGATGTGGGGACTCGGATTCATTTTCGCTTATGAAATAGTATCGCGTTTATTTAAAAAAGAAGGATATCCTGACTATTGGGCAGATAAATTGTTTGTATATTGTATAGTAAGTAGTGTGATAGGAGCCCGATTAGGACATTGCTTATTTTATGAGTGGGATTATTATGGAGCACATCCGTTGGAGATTTTGAAAATCTGGAAAGGAGGACTTGCCAGTCATGGAGGAGTATTTGCCTTGATTTTGGCTTTGGTTTGGTACTCAAAGAAAGTTACGAAAAAAATGTGTGGTGGCTTTTTGATCGTATGATCCGGCGGTAGCTGTGGTCTGCATGTGTATCCGTTTCGGAAATCTGATGAATTCGGAAATATTCGGTTTTCCGACTACATTACCTTGGGGATTTGAGTTTGTACGTTCTCGTGAATGGCAAGCTTTGTATAATCAGAATGGAGAAGCTCAAGCGTGTCATCCTACACAGATATACGAAATGCTCTATTGCTTGATAGCATTAGTGACCTCATGGCTGATGTATTACAAATTTCACCTTCAAAAGCGGATAGGTCTGATAACTGGAGTTTCTCTCTTGATTTTCTTTGGTGCACGATTTGGACTGGAATTTATGAAAAATCCGCAAGTTGCAGAAGAAGTGAATATGACTTTGAATATCGGACAACTGCTGAGTCTGCCTCTTATTTTGTTAGGTATATATCTGATAGCTACAAGTAAGAAACGTAAGGAGGCTTTCTAAAATAAAAAACAATAGAACGAAATTCCGTTCTTTGAGTAAGAATGTTTCATCCTCATTAAAAATGTTGCATGTATCATTTTTAATCGAGGATGAAACATTTATTATATTCCTTTTACTAAGCTCTGTATACATTTGCAATACCGTTTTGAACGGCAGTGTGAAATTTATAAATGTTAAACCTAATCTATTGTGTAAATGGAAAGCATAAAAAGATCATTCTTTTTTAACACTCCTTCTCATGGTGTGTTTGGTAGTGCAAGCACAAAGTTTGCAAGTGTCGGGAACTATCGTTTCCAAATCTGATGGACAGCCTATTATTGGAGCAACTATTCTTGAACAAGGTACGACCAATGGTACGATTACCGATTTTGATGGTAAGTTTTCTTTAACTGTAAAGCAGGGTGCGGAAATTTCAATTTCTTATATCGGCTTCAAAAGTCAGGTCGTAAAAGCGCAAACTGTATTGAATATTGTTTTAGCAGAAGATACAGAAGTGCTGGATGAAGTTGTTGTAACAGGTTACACTACTCAGCGTAAGGCAGATTTGACCGGTGCCGTATCTGTTGTTAGTATGGATGATTTATCTAAGCAGAATGAAAATAATCCGATGAAAGCTTTGCAAGGTCGTGTTCCTGGTATGAATATTACGGCCGATGGTAATCCTAGTGGTTCAACAACAATTCGTATTCGTGGTATTGGTACATTAAATAACAATGTACCCTCTTTATATTATTGACGGGTACCTACTAAAGGTGGAATGCATGAATTGAATGGTAATGATATAGAATCAATTCAAGTTTTAAAGGATGCGGCTTCAGCTTCTATTTATGGTTCTCGTGCTGCCAATGGTGTGATTATCATTACAACTAAAAAAGGAAAAGAAGGTCAGTTGAAAATAAATTTTGACGCGTCGGTATCTGCTTCTATGTATAATAATAAAATGGAGGTATTGAATGCAGAAGAATATGGTCAGGCAATGTGGCAGGCTTATGTAAATGGTGGTCAGGACCCAAATACTAACTTTGGGATATAAATATGATTGGGGATATGATAGTAATGGCTATCCAAAATTGAACAGTATTAGTATGTCTCGTTTTCTTGACTCTAATAACACAGTTCCGTCAGCAGACACAGATTGGTTTGATGAAACGACTCGTACAGGTGTTATTCAGCAATATAATGTATCAGTAAGTAATGGGTCGGAAAAAGGATCTTCTTTCTTTTCTCTTGGATATTATAAGAATCTGGGTGTTATAAAAGATACTGATTTTGAGAGATTCTCTGCTCGTATGAATTCAGACTATAACCTGATTGGAAAGTATTGACTGTTGGAGAGCATTTCACTTTGAACCGTACTTCTGAAGTACAGGCTCCAGAAGGTTTCTTGCAAAATGTATTACAGTTTAATCCTTCTTTACCGGTTTATGATATTAACGGTAATTATGCGGGACCTGTAGGTGGTTATCCTGACCGTGAAAATCCTGTAGCGCGTTTGGATAGAAATTCGGATAATCGTTATACTTATTGGCGTATGTTCGGAGATGCATATATTAATTTAAATCCGTTTAAAGGTTTTAATATCCGTTCTACATTTGGTTTGGATTATTCTCAAAAGCAACAACGTATTTTTACTTATCCTATTACAGAAGGAAATGTTGCAAATGATAAAAATGCAGTAGAAGCAAAACAAGAACATTGGACAAAATGGATGTGGAACGCTGTTGCTACTTATAATTTAGAAGTAGGTAAACATCGTGGCGACGTGATGGTTGGTATGGAATTGAATCGTGAAGATGATAGTTGGTTCTCTGGTTATAAAGAAGATTATAGTATATTAAATCCTGATTATATGTGGCCTAATGCAGGTACAGGAACAGCTCAGGCTTATGGATCGGGTGAAGGTTATTCATTGGTTTCTTTCTTTGGTAAATTAAACTATACCTATGATGATAAATATTTATTTTCTTTGACTGTTCGTCGTGATGGTTCCTCTCGTTTTGGTAAAAATAATCGTTATGCTACATTTCCGTCTGTTTCATTGGGATGGCGTATTAGTAATGAAAAATTCATGAAGGAGCTTACTTGGCTGAATGATTTAAAAATTCGTGCTTCATGGGGACAGACAGGTAATCAAGAAATTTCAAATATAGCTCGTTATACTATTTATGTTCCTAATTATGGTGTAACTGAGTCTGGAGGACAAAGCTACGGAACTTCTTATGATATTGCTGGCACAAATGGAGGTAGTATTCTTCAGTCTGGATTTAAACGTAACCAGATTGGAAACGATGATATTAAATGGGAAACTACCACTCAGACAAACTTGGGTTTTGATTTCTCTTTGTTTGATCAGACTTTATATGGATCATTCGACTGGTTCTATAAGAAAACAACAGATATTCTTGTTCAAATGGCAGGTATTGCAGCTATGGGTGAAGGCAGCACTCAGTGGATTAATGCCGGAGAAATGGAAAACAAAGGTTTCGAGTTGAACTTAGGTTATCGTAATACGACAGCATTTGGTTTGAAATACGATTTGAATGGTAATATTTCTGCTTATCGTAATAAGATAACTGCTCTTCCTGCGACAGTTGCTGCAAACGGTACATTTGGAGGTAATGGGGTAGAAAGTGTAATTGGGCATCCAATGGTGCACAGGTAGGATATGTGGCAGATGGTATCTTCAAATCACAGGCAGAAATTGATAATCACGCAACTCAAGAGGGTGCTGGCTTGGGACGTATTCGCTGGCGTGATTTGGATGGTAATGGTGTTATCAACGAAAAGGATCAGCAGTGGATTTATGATCCGACACCAGCATTCAGTTATGGATTGAATATCTATTTAGAGTATAAAAATTTCGACTTGACAATGTTTTGGCAAGGCGTGCAGGGAGTTGATGTAATTAGTGATTTAAAAAAGGAAACAGACTTATGGAGTGGGCTGAATATTGGTTTCTTAAATAAAGGAAAACGAGTGCTTGATGCATGGACGCCGACTAATCCTGATTCGGATATTCCAGCATTGTCACGTGATGATGTCAATAATGAAAAACGTGTATCTACCTATTTTGTGGAAAATGGTTCATTCTTGAAATTACGTAATCTTCAGATAGGTTACAATGTTCCTCAGAATTTTGCGAAGAAGATGAAAATGGAACGTTTACGCCTTTATTTAAGTGCACAGAACTTGCTTACTATTAAGAGTAAAGAATTTACAGGAGTTGATCCGGAAAATCCAAATTATGGTTATCCGATTCCTTTGAACTTAACTTTTGGTATTAATGTTAGCTTTTAAATTGAAAAACTATTAAAACGAAAATTATGAGAAATTTATTATATGCGACAGTTTTAGGTTTTGCGTTGGCTTGCTCTGGATGTTCTAACTTTCTGGAAGACCAAGTGCCACAAGGAACTATCGATAACGAGCAGTTACAGAATCCCGCTTATGTAGACAATTTGGGTTATTTCTGCTTATGCTGTGTGGATATCTGCGGAAGATATTAACTCATCATTCTCTATGTGGAATTATGATGTGCGTTCGGATGATGCCTATAAAGGTGGAAACGGAACAGAAGATGGTGATGTTTTCATGCATTGGAAATTTCGCAAGGTGTCATGACTACTGCATGGAATATCAGTGATATGTGGCAGCGTTTGTATAATTGTATTTCTCGTGCTAATACGGCTTTACAGTTACTGAATCAGCTTGATGAGAATACTTATCCGCTAAAGCAGCAGCGAATTGCTGAGATGAAATTCTTACGTGGACATGGACACTTCTTGCTGAAGCAGTTGTACAAGCACATTGTTTTGGCAAACGATGAAAATCTTACTCCCGAAGAATATAATAATCTTTCTAACACAACTTATACAAATGATGAAAGCTGGCAGCAGATAGCAAATGATTTTCAGTTCGCTTATGATAATCTGCCGGATACACAAGCCGATAAAGGACGTCCTACTAGAGCCGCAGCTGCAGCTTATTTGGCAAAGACTTATTTGTATAAAGCCTATCGTCAGGATAATCCTGAAAATAATGAGGTAACAAGTATTAGCACTGAAGACTTGGCAAAAGTAGTTCAGTATACTGAGAAGTCTATTATGTCTGCTGGCGGATACGATTTAGAAGCTGATTTCCATAATAATTTCCGTCCGGAACCTCAGTATGAGAATGGATGTGAGTCATTGTGGGCTATGCAATATTCTATGAATGACGGAACAAATAATGGTAATTGTAACTGGTCGTTTGGATTGATTGTTCCTAATATTCCAGGGGTGACAGATGGTGGTTGTGACTTTTATAAACCAAGTCAGAATTTGGTAAATGCCTTTAGAACTGATATGGATGGTCATCCGTTATTTGATACCTTTAATAATAGTGATTATGATATTACAACTGATAATGTAGACCCTCGTCTGTTTTTGACTGTAGGTATGCCTGGATTCCCATATGAATTAATAAGAATTATATGATGGATAAATCTTCTACTTGGAGTCGTAGTAATGGTCTTTATGGTTATTATGTAACATTGAAGCATAATGTAGATCCTGATGGAGATTATTTGATAAAAGGTGGTTGGTGGGGTAGTCCTATGAATCATATTGTTTTGCGTTATTCGGATGTTTTATTAATGCGTGCAGAGGCCTTGATTCAATTAAATGATGGTCGTCTTAATGAAGCAATTAGTCTGATTAATGAAGTTCGTAATCGTGCTGGTCAAAGTACTACTATGATTGCAGATTATCCTGCTGCTTATGGTGTTACTTCTATGTGAAGCCTTATACGGGAACTTATACCAAGGATGAGGCTTTGAAAATGTTGAAATTTGAACGTCGTGTAGAATTGGCTATGGAAGTGATCGTTTCTTCGATTTAGTACGTTGGGGGGAAGCCGATCAGGTCTTGAATAAATATTATGCAGAAGAAGCTGATAATTGTGCTATTTATTCAAATGCTTCGTTTACTAAAAATAAAAATGAATACTTGCCTATACCTTTTGCGCAGATAAGTGCTAGTAACGGTAATTATACACAGAATTGTGGCGGCTGGTAATTTAATTGTAAATCTTAATAAATGAATATTATGAATGCAATAAAATATATTAATAAAGTTTTTTCATCCTTCTCTCTTTGGCTTTTGTTGCAGGATGCGATGATGATAATACGTCAGATCTTCAGTTGAACGGGCAAACTTGGCTGAATACATTGCAACTCGATGAATATCAGGGAGTCATTGATAATTCGACTAAAACTGTCGTAGTAGGAGTACCTGTCGATTATAATACAGATGCCATGAAGGTAACGGCAATTGAGGTTTCCGATGGTGCTGAAGCTTCAATGAAGGTTGGAGATATTGCCAATTTCTCTTTTCCTCAAACGATAAAGTAACAAATGGTGATGCTTATTTGGATTATACTGTTACGGTAAAGCATGATGAAGCTAGAATTACATCATTTAAATTGAATAATGAGTATACTGGTATTATTGATGAAGAAAATCATTCTATTTTGGTACGTGTACCGACGAGTATCGATATTACTAGTCTTATACCTACGGTTGAAACAACCCAAGGAGCAATGGTTTCTCCAGCTTCAGGACAAGCTGTTGATTTTACAAGTCCAGTAGAGTTTACAGTTACTTATCAGAGTGCAGTTGCTGTTTATGTTGTAACTGTTGTACAGTCTGATTCTCCTAGTGCTGTATATGTAGGTTTGGCTTCTTCTATAGATGAACTAAATGCAGAAGAAAAAGAAGCTGCTAGCTGGATGTTGAAGAATATTCCTAATGCTCAGTACCTCTCATTTGAAGATGTTCGAACCGGAAGAGTTGATTTAAATGATTGCAAGGTTATGTGGTGGCATCTGCATATCGATGGAGGTATCGATTCAATGGATAAATTTGAAGCTGCTGCCCCAAGTGCTGTACAAGCAGTTTCGAAGGTAAAAGAATTTTATGAAAATGGAGGTAGCTTGTTATTGACTCGTTATGCATCGTTCTATGCAGCTAAGCTGGGTGTTACCAAGGATGGAAATGCTCCTAATAACTGTTGGGGACAGTCGGAAGAGGCAGGCGAAATAACTACAGGTCCTTGGAGCTTCTTTGTAACCAATCATGAAACTCATCCTCTTTATGAAGGTGTGGATATATCAACAATTGATGGTAAAAAGGGAATTTATATGTGTGATGCAGGTTACCGGATAACTAATAGTACTGCTCAGTGGCACATCGGTTCCGATTGGGAGGATATGAAGATCTGAATAGCTGGGAAACAAGTCATGGTGGTGTAAGTCTAGGATATGGCGGTGATGGTGCCGTAGTTGTTTGGGAATACCTTTCAAGTGAAACGACTGGTGGAGTACTTTGTATCGGTTCTGGATGTTATGATTGGTATTCTTATGGAGTAGATACTTCAGCAGATTCATATCATGGTAATGTTGCAAAGATTACTCAGAATGCAATTAATTATTTAACAAGTGAATCAAAATAAAAATTAAATAATGATTGTCCGATAAAAGAATTTTAGAAAATCAGATATTTGGAATATGTAAAATGTTTATCGGACAACATTAAAAAAATAATGTAATTTATGAAAACAATGATATATTCTTTAGCTTTAGCTGCATTCATGTCATTAGGTAGTTGCAATGATAATGATGATCCTATATTGACACAGAAAGACTGGGATGGCACTGCAACATATTTTGCTTCAACAGATGAACAGTTTACTACTTATTATAAACCGTATGTTGGTTATTGTAGCGATCCGATGCCGTTTTATGATCCGATAGAACAGAATTTTAAGATTTTGTATTTGCAGGAATTTCGTCCTAATCAGGAGGCAACATATCATCCTATTTGGGGAGTAAGTACAAAAATGTAGACTCATACCAGTCTTTGGGGAAGTGATTTCTACTGGTAATGCGTCGGAAGCTGATGCTGCAATAGGTACGGGTAGTACGATATACAATGATTCTGAAAAGTTATATTATACTTTTTATACAGGACATACTGCCAACCAAGAAGTTGTGATGATGGCAACTTCTTCTGACTTTAAGACATGGACGAAAAGCAAGATATTTTATTTGCAGGGAAATGACTATGGATACAGTGTAAAGGATTTCCGCGATCCGTTTGTCTTCAAAGGTGATGATGGTATTTATCATATGATTGTTTCTACTATGCAGGGAACAAAAGGCGTTTTGGCAGAATTTGTTTCTTCTGATTTGAAGTCTTGGGAACACAAAGGTGTATTTATGTCAATGATGTGGGATCGCTTCTATGAATGTCCAGATGTCTTTAAGATGGGTGACTGGTGGTATTTGGTTTACTCAGAAAAGCATGTAGCAATCCGTAAAGTCCAATATTTTAAAGGACGTACGCTGGATGAACTGAAGGCATGTACGGTTAATGACGCTGGTAAATGGCCTGATGATCATGAAGGTCTTTTGGACTCTCGTGCTTTCTATGCAGGAAAAACTGCTTCAGATGGTATTAATCGTTATATTTGGGGCTGGTGTCCAACTCGTGAAGGTAATAACAATACAGCTGTCGGAGCTGAGCCGAATGAACCTCAATGGCTGGTAACTTGGTTGCTCACCGTATCATCCAGCATGAAGACGGTAGTTTATCATTGGGTAGCATACAAGGTATTGATAATAAATTTACTACTGTTTCATCGTTGAAGGTTATGGCTAAAAGTGAAAACGGAGTAAGTGAAAACGCAGTAAGTGAAAACGCAGGTAAGTATGTATTGACTGGAAATTCTTTCGTTTTATTCAATCGTTTGAACGTTGCTAATAAGATTTCCTTTACTGTAAAAGCTACTGATAAAACAGATAAGTTTGGTTTCTCTTTTGCCCGTGGTACTGATTCGAAGAAGTATTACTCTATTATTGTAAATCCAGAAGATAACGGTAACAAGAAAAAACTGAACTTTGAAGAACAAGGAGAAGAAGGTATGGGATTTGTTGCTGGAATTGACGGATACCTGTTCAATACTCCTGCCGATAATGAATATCATGTAACTGTTTATACAGACAATTCTGTTTGTGTTGTTTATATCAATGACAATGTAGCCTATACGAATCGTATTTATGGTACACAGAAGAACTGCTGGTCTATAAATAGTTATGAGGGAACCATTGAAGTTAGCAATATTGAAGTAAGTTATTATTAATCTAATTATTATGAGTTTGAATTTTTCGTCAAAAAAAGTTTGTTAGCTATTGCACTAGACTCTCACTGACTGTTCAAGGTGCAGAGAACAGCATGGTTGTCAAGTATTTAGCTAATGAACAGAATATCATTCTTTTGGATTCGGTGAAGAAGTTTTTACTTCTTCCCGTTCAAGAGAATGCACCTGAGAGTAAGGTTAACATTATTGTTAATAATGAATTCCAGTTGGAACAAAACATAAATATTCGTCTGGCTCGTGAAAAAGTTGACTATTATGTACCATTAGATTTGTCTGCATATCAGGGAAAATCTGTTTCTGTTGATGTTACGGGTATGCCGGTATCTTCATTGTGTTGGAAGGAAATAAAACTTTCCGATACGTTCGATTCTTCAAATCGTGAAACTTACCGTCCTGTTTATCATCATACTCCAATGTATGGATGGATGAACGATCCGAATGGAATGTTTTATAAAGATGGAGTGTATCATTTGTATTTCCAATATAATCCTTATGGTTCGATGTGGGGAAATATGACTTGGGGACATTCTACAAGTACAGATTTGACTCATTGGACGTATGAAGGCACAGCTATTGTTCCTGACGCATGGGGAGCTATTTTCAGTGGTTCTTGTGTTGTCGATAAAGATAATACTGCTGGTTTTGGAAAAGGAGCTGTTGTCGCTTTTTATACATCTGCAAAATCTACTCCGTGGGGAGATATCCAGTCACAAAGTATGGCGTATAGTTTAGATAACGGTAAGACTTTTATTAAATATGAACATAATCCGATACTGACTTCGACTGAGCGTGATTTCCGTGATCCGAAGGTTTTCTGGTATGCTCCGGGAAAACATTGGGTGATGATGTTGGCTGTAGGACAGGAAATGCAGATATATTCATCTGGCAATTTGAAAGTATGGAAGAAGGAAAGTAGTTTTGGGGCAATGCAAGGCGCGCATGGTGGTGTATGGGAATGTCCAGATCTGGTAGAACTTCCGATTGAAGGAACAAAAGAGAAAAAATGGGTATTGATTTGTAATCTGAATCCTGGAGGACCTTTTGGAGGCAGTGCTGCTCAGTATTTTGTTGGTTCGTTCGATGGTAAGAAATTTGTGAATGAATCACCAACTCAGACCAAATGGCTTGATTGGGGAAAAGATAATTATGCAACTGTTACGTGGAGTAATGCTCCTGCTGGCCGTTGTATAGCATTGGGTTGGATGAGTAACTGGCAGTATGCAAATAATGTTCCTACTACACAATATCGTAGTGCGAATACAATTGCGCGTGACCTGACACTTTATAGAGTAGGAAATGAACTGTATCTGAAAAGTAAACCTTCACCTGAAATAGAGAAAGCAAGAGTCGAAAAGGTGGATAAGTCTTCTTTCAAGGTTGCCGGAAAATACGAAATTGAAAGCTTGCTGAGAGATAATGACGGTGCTTATGAAATTGAGATGACGATTGAGAATGCCGGGGCTTCGAAAATGGCTTTCTGCTTGATGAATGCAAAGGGAGAAAAGGTTTCTATGTATTATGATGTGTTGCGTAAGCAGTTTGCTATGGACCGTAGTCAGAGTGGAGCTGTAGATTTTAGTCGCGATTTTCCGGCTCTAACAGTAGCACCTGTTGATAATGCGGAAAAAATTCATTTACGTCTGTTTGTTGACCGCTGTAGTGTTGAGGCTTTTGGTGAAAACGGAAGGTATGCCATGACGAATCTGGTTTTCCATCTGATACATATAATAAGATGACCTTTGAGTCGGATAAGAAGAGTTTTATAGTAAAATCATTAAAAATTTATAGATTAAAATAAGTAGCTATGACTAGTCATCAACTGAAGTACGCGAAATTAGTTCCCATTATGCTCTGCTTCTTTGCCATGGGCTTTGTTGATTTGGTGGGAATTGCATCAAACTATGTAAAGGCTGATTTGAATCTGACAGATTCGGAGGCTAATATCTTTCCTTCACTGGTATTTTTCTGGTTTCTGATATTTTCTGTACCTACGGGTATTCTGATGAATAAAATCGGACGAAAGAAAAACGGTAATGCTTAGTCTGGTGGTGACTTTTGTGTCGCTTCTGATACCTGTTTTTGGAGATAACTACGGTGTTATGCTCTGTTCTTTCTCACTGTTGGGTATAGGAAATGCCTTGATGCAGACTTCGCTCAATCCGCTGTTGAGCAATATTATTTCGGGCGATAAACTTGCCAGCTCACTTACATTCGGGCAGTTTGTCAAAGCAATTGCTTCTTTCCTTGCTCCTTATATTGCGATGTGGGGAGCTACTCAGGCAATGCCGACATTCGGATTAGGATGGCGTGTGCTGTTCCCTGTATACATGGTAATAGCTGTAATAGCTGTTCTTTGGTTGGGAGCAACTCCTATTGAAGAAGAAAAACCGGATAAGGCTTCAGGTTTTGTAAGTTGTCTGAAACTTTTGGGAAGTCCGTTTATTTTGCTTTGCTTCCTGGGTATCATGTGCCATGTAGGTATCGATGTAGGAACCAATACTACTGCTCCTAAAATTTTGATGGAACGTCTGGGCATGACACTCGATGAGGCAGGTTTTGCTACCAGTCTGTATTTTATATTCCGTACGCTGGGATGTTTCTCAGGAGCTATCATCTTGCAGAAGGTTTCTGCACGCTCGTTCTTCGTTGTTAGTGTAATCTGTATGCTGCTTGCGATGGCGGGATTATTTGTATCGGATGCCGAAGCTGTTATTTACACAGCCATTGCACTGATCGGATTTGGTAACTCTAATATTTTCTCTATTATCTTCTCACAGGCGTTGCTTGCTGTACCCGAAAAGAAAAATGAAATTTCCGGATTGATGATCATGGGATTGTTCGGAGGGACAGTATTCCCGCTGTTTATGGGATTTGCCAGTGATGCTATGGGACAGGATGGAGCTGTAGCCGTAATGACGGTCGGTGTTATTTATTTGCTGTTCTACACCTTGAAAATTAAAAAGTAATGTCTAACTTTGATAACAGAAACTAGAATATGGAAAATACAATTGTAGTAGGAATGGGAGAAGCACTGTGGGATGTGCTTCCAGAAGGAAAGAAAATAGGTGGTGCTCCTGCAAACTTTGCTTATCATGTATCACAGTTCGGATTGAACAGCCGTGTTGTAAGTGCAGTAGGCGATGACAAACTCGGCATGGAGATTTTAGATAATTTCCGTGAAAAGAAATTGAATGCTATGGTAGAGATAGTGCCTTATCCTACCGGTACAGTACAGGTAGAGCTGGATGCAGAAGGAGTTCCTTGTTATGATATAAAGGAAGGGGTAGCCTGGGATAACATTCCTTATACACCGGCCTTGGAAGATCTGGCAAAACATACTAAGGCTGTTTGCTTTGGTTCATTGGCTCAGCGTAGCGTTGTATCACGTGATACGATCAATCGCTTTATTGATGCTATGCCTGCCGAAGATACACTGAAGATCTTTGATATTAATCTTCGTCAGGGATTTTATACCAAAGAGATTCTTTGTAATTCATTTAGCAAATGTAATATCTTGAAGATAAACGATGAAGAACTGGTTACTGTAAGCCGTATGTTCGGTTATCCGGGTATTGACCTTCAGGATAAATGCTGGATCTTACTTGCCAAGTATAACTTGAAGATGCTTATTCTTACTTGTGGAGTAAACGGAAGTTATGTCTTCACTCCGGGTAATGTTTCTTTTGTTGAAACACCTAGAGTTGAAGTGGCCGATACAGTTGGAGCAGGCGATTCGTTTACGGCAGCATTCGTTTCTTCTATATTGAGTGGCTTGTCTATCGGCGAAGCTCATAAGCTGGCTGTAGAAACATCTGCTTATGTTTGTACTCAGAACGGAGCAATGCTGTATTGCCGCAATCGTTGAAAGATCGCGTCATAAAATAATTTTTTGTATCTTTACCTGTCCTTCACATGTGCAGTACTGTTTGATGGTTGAACTGTACATGTGAAGGAATCTTATCATAATACCTTTGAATGCTATGAAACATGTTTTTGTTTGTTCTTGTTGCGTTGTTCTGTTTGCTGATGGCAGGGTGTGCTCCCCGTGAGGTACGCTATGTCGTTGGTGTATCTCAGTGTAGTGACGATGAATGGCGTGAACAGATGAACAAAGAGATTCGTCGTGAAGCTTTGTTCTATCCGGGTGTTAAGATTGATATCCGTACAGCGAAAGATAATAATGCTCAGCAAATAGCCGATATAGAAAGTCTTATTGGTGAAGGAGTTGATCTGTTGATTGTTTCTCCCAATGAAGCTGATGCCATTACACCGGTTATAGAGAAAGCTTATAACAAAGGTATTCCTGTTGTTTTGGTCGACAGAAAAATACGTTCAGACAAATATACCGCATATGTAGGAGCCGACAATTATGAAATCGGGCGTCAGGTAGGGAGCTATATGCTGAACGCTTGCAGGGGAAAGGAAATCTGGTAGAAGTTGCTGGTCTGAAAGCTTCTACTTCTGCACTCGAACGCCATCGAGGTCTGATGGATGCATTACGGGAAACTCCTGACATAAAACTCATTGCTTCGGCTGATGCCGCATGGCTCAGAGTACCGGCCGAGAAAGCTTTTGGTGACATTCTTTCAAAATTCCCGGATATTGACATGGTTTTTGCTCATAATGACCGAATGGCAGCCGGAGCATACGATGCGGCCGTCAAACAACATCGTGAGCATGATATGCTGTTTGTAGGGATCGATGCGTTGGCCGGTGAAGGTTATGGTGTAGAACAGGTAGCAAACAGGCAGTTGGATGCGACTTTTATTTATCCTACCGGAGGTGATAAGGTGATGGAAGTTGCCATGAATATTTTGCAAGGCCGGGATTACACGCGTGAAACAGTGCTGTCGACAGCACTTGTCAATAAGGCGAATGCACGCATTATGCAAATGCAGACTGCACATATCGGTCAGCTCGATAATAAAATAGAAGTTCTCGATAAGCAGCTTGATACGTATCTGATGCGTTACTCTTCGCAAAGGATGTTATTGTATGCCTGTATTGTAATTTTGGTTCTGGTTGCAATGTTGCTTTTCTTCGTTGTACGTGCTTTCTGGACAAAGAACAGACTGAATGCGGAATTGTCTGACCAGAAGAAACGCTTGGAGGAACAGCGTGACCAGTTGATAAGTCTTTCCAAACAGCTGGAAGAGGCTACGCATGCCAAGCTGGCTTTCTTTACAAATGTTTCTCATGATTTCCGTACACCGCTGACTTTGATTGCAGCTCCGGTCAATCAGCTGGCAGAAAGTAATAAGTTAGGAGAAAAATGAACGTTTCCTGTTGAATATCATACAGAAAAATGTGACGGTGTTGCTCCGGTTGATTAATCAGATTCTTGATTTCCGTAAGTTCGAAATGGTAATTGAGTATGACGCTGTCACGTTTCGATATCTCGGAAAATATCAAAGACTGGACTGACGCTTTCCGTACACTTTCTTATCGCAAGCACATTCATTTTACTGTATCGGTAGAACCTTCGGAAGAAGGTTACGTAATGATTGCCGATGCCGAAAAGATGGAACGCATAACTTATAATTTGCTTTCGAATGCGTTTAAGTTCACTCCTGAAAATGGTACTATCGAAATAAAGCTTTCTCAGTTTACCAAAGAAGGTGAACGCTGGTTGCGCTATCAAGTTTCAGATACTGGTATCGGAATGCCGGCAGAACATGTCAAGCATATTTTCGAAAGTTTTTATCAGATAGATGTACATCATGCAGGTTCGGGTATCGGACTGGCATTGGTAAAGGCGTTTGTAGAGATGCATGGAGGTACAATCGCTGTAGACAGCGGTGAGGGCAGGGGAACGGTGTTTACCCTCGAAATGCCTGTCCAGCAGAACGGAGTGCCGGAAGAAAATGTAGAGAAAAATATTGTACTTACGAACTTGAAAGAAGGGGCAGTACTTTCTGCCGATCAGGAAACAATCCAGACTGCTCCCGAAGTAGTTGAACGGGATGACAAAGAAACTGTATTGATTATTGACGATAATCAGGACGTACGCGACTATGTAAAGTCACTTCTGCATGATAAGTATACAGTAATAGAAGCCTCCAACGGACAGAAAGGTTTGCAGCAGGCAATGAAATATGTGCCGATGCCGTGATTTGTGATGTGATGATGCCGGTGATGGACGGTATGGAATGCTGCCGCCGGTTGAAATCGGAAGTACAGACGTCACATATTCCGGTGATGATGCTTACTGCCTATACCATGGATGAACAGAAAGTGAAGGGGTATGAATGTGGAGCCGACTCGTATATTCTGAAGCCGTTCAGTGCACGTTTGTTGCAGGTACGTTTGCGTAACTTGATAGACAACCGTCTCCGGTTGCAAAGTTTCTTTGCCGATAAGACTTCCTTGCGCAAGGAGCCGATAGCGGATTTGGATAAAGGATTTGTCGAGAAACTTCGAGCGCTTATAGATGAACAGTTGGGCAATTCCGAACTGAGCGTGGAAGACTTAGGTGACAAGATTGGCATGAGCCGCGTGCAGCTATACCGGAAATCGAAAGCTCTTACTGGATATTCTCCCAATGAACTGTTGCGTATAGCACGTTTGAAAAAAGCTGCTTCACTGCTTGCATCTACCGAAAAGACCATTGCAGAGATTACTTATGAAGTGGGATTCAGTTCACCGTCTTATTTTACGAAATGTTATAAAGATTATTTTGGTGAAAGTCCTACTGATTTCCTGAAGCGGAAGGGATAAATTTTTTTTTTGCTGATAAATGAAAGAAAACATCAGCATGTTTTAGAGTAAATATGCTGATGTTTTTTTAAAATTTGTACGAAAATAAAAGCCATTTCTAGTTGCTTGTTATATAGATACTTATCTGGTGCGAAATATATCGCTCTTCTAAAATGATATTTAACTTTCATTATGGGTCATTGTCACCTATGTGACAGATTTTGTCCGGATACCGGGATATCTTTGCAGTCGTAATCAAATAGAACTAGTGGAAATATGAAAACAGCAGACCGGAAAGATACAAGTGTTGGCAAGATTGTAGCCGAAAATTTTGCTGCGGCTAAAGTATTCAAAAAATATGGGATTGATTTTTGTTGTCATGGAGAAACTCAGCTGCATGAAGCTTGTGCAGCTTTGAAGCTGGATGTGGAAGAAGTTATACAGGCATTGCAGCATCAGGACTCGGACGGAAAGGGAGCTATTCCCTTTGCATCGTGGCCGCTCGATTTGCTGATGGATTATATTTTGAAAATACATCATCGCGGTATTCGTTCGCGGGGACCGGAACTGATGGAATTGCTGGAGAAGGTAGAACGGGTACATGGAGAAGCTTATCCCGAGCTGCATGAATTGAGAGCATTGGTCAGTGAATCGCTCCAGGATTTGGAGATGCACTTGCAAAAAGAGGAAAACGTATTGTTCCCTTATTTGTATGAATTGTATGCAGCACAGCAGCAAGGGCAACGCATGGAACCGATGCATTGCGGGACCATTGCCAATCCGATTCGGGTAATGAAAATGGAGCATGAAGGGGAAGGAAACCGTTACTTGCATATTATTGAACTGACCCGTCATTTCTCGGTTCCTCAGGATGGATGTGCCAGCTATCGGTTGCTGATGCAGGAACTGGAAGCTTTCGTCGATGCCCTGTTTGAACATATTCACTTGGAGAATAATTTGCTTTTCCCCCGTTTTGAGGAGATTGAACGTAAGATTGTATTCTAATTAGCTTACAGAACAGCTTATGCTGTTGTAGATGTTGATAATTTAGGAGCCACCTTGTACAGGGTGGCTTTTGTTTATAGATATGTTTTTATACTGCATTAAAAAGCGGGCTGTTTTTTTCAATATATTCTATTTAAGTGCTACTTTTGCAGGCAATGAGTGCTTTTTTTAGCATCGCTGAATGATATAATAAAAACAGAATATTTCATGAGAAAAATATTGATTATAGCCGGAATACTGTTGTGCTGTCTGAATATGCAGGCACAGGATATGAAATCGTTGTTTGTTGCTTTGCCCGATTCTCTTTCGCCGTTGCTGACAGAGGTCAACAGAGCCGATTTCGGCGATTTCCTTGCCAGCAATATGAAGGCTCAGGTGAAAAACCGTTTTGGAAACACGTCGGAAATGTTGAAGCTGACAGATGATTATCTGTTGCTGAAAGTAAGCGCAGTCAGTACGGCAGAATGAAGTTGCTTCCTCTTAACGATTCTGTAAAAGTGATTTGTGTCGTACAGACTTATCAGGGACCGGTGAGTGACAGTCGTGTTTCGTTTTATGATACCTCATGGAAATCTCTTCCGGCAGAGAATTTTCTTACCCTGCCTGCTGAGGATGCTTTCTATAAAACCCCTGTGACGGAAACACAAACTGATTCGTTGAAAAACCTGCGTACACGTGCTGATATGTTTTTGTTGAAAGCTGTATTGTCGGAAAAAGATACTTCACTTTCGTTCGTTTATACTACCCCCGATTATCTGGATAAAGAAACCTTGAAGGAGATAAAACCTTATCTTGTTGCTGAACCGCTGAAGTATGTCTGGCAGAATGGGCGTTTCGCACGTCTTTAATGTTTGTTGGGGCATCACATCTTCCTGGTTGTTTGATTTACAGATTGATGTAAACTGTTTGTAATAGCTGTATGTTATAAAACATATTATCGGGTAAGGTTAATGATTATGGTATGAAAATACATAAAAAATCGTTAACTAGGCTCTGTTTTTTGCCGGAAAAATGCTATATTTGAAACGATTCTCTGGAATCTTAGTGTCTGAAAAAGACTTTTTTAATTAGAATTGTTTAGAACCGGCAGTTATACCAACGCAAGAAGCAGATAGAGAGTTCGGAAATCCACTTGCAGGTATAGGCTGAAAAATAGTATAGCGATAATGATTTTAAAATGTATTAGAACAGTTGCAATAGCAGCCTTGGCGTTTGTCAGTGTAAATGTATCAGGACAAGATTTGTTGGCTCGCCAGGTCCTATCGACAGAAAACTTAAAGCAGTAGATTCTTTGGCATTGATTCGCCAGATTAAAGCAGAACAAGCTGTTTATCCTGCTTACAGTCTTTATCCCAATTGGAATAACCAGCGTGTTCACGCTTATGGCAATACCGTACAGATTCCTGATAGCTTCCGTATCGACCTGACGGGTTTCTGCATGCCTACCACTCATACAAAAATTACTTCAAAATGCGGCCCGCGCTGGCGTCGTATGCACAACGGACTTGATATCAAGGTATATATCGGTGATACTATTCGTGCGGCTTTCGACGGAAAAGTACGTATGGTAAAATATGAGCGTCGTGGCTATGGTAAGTATGTAGTAATACGTCATGATAATGGTCTGGAAACTATTTACGGACACCTTTCAAAGCAGATTGTAAAAGAAGATGAATATGTAAAGGCTGGTGATCCTATCGGATTGGGTGGTAATACCGGACGTTCTACTGGTTCACACTTGCATTTCGAAACTCGTTTTCTGGGTGAGGTTATCAATCCGGAATTTATGTTCGATTTCCCGAAACAGGATATTGTGGCCGACAGTTATTTGTTCATTCGCGGAGCGAATCGTTACGAATATCAGCGTACACGTGCTTTAGCTGCTGTAAAGAGCGGCAAATCGGGTGCTGAAGAAGCAGAGAAATCAGCAATCCGTTATCATAAGATCCGCCAGGGTGATACATTAGGACGTATCTCACGCTTGTATCATGTTTCTATCGATCGCCTGTGCCAGATAAATGGTATTAAACGTACTACTACTTTACGTATCGGTCAGGTACTGAGATGTTCTTAATCAGAGGCTTGAAAATAAAATATTCTAATAAAAGAAATAGCCGGAATTCTCATTGAGAGTTCCGGCTATTTTCTTTGTATGTTTTAGCTTGTGGATTGCTATTTTAGCACTGCATGCAAGCGGCTCAGGAATTCATCAGCTTCTGCCATGCTCAGACAGAGAGGAGGAAGCAGACGTATAACATTGGTTCCGCTTACACCGGTAAAGACTTTCTGTTCGAACAAGAGCTGTTGGCGGATTTCTTTTATCGGTTCGATGAATTCCATTCCAATCATCAGACCGCGTCCGCGTACTTCTTTGATTTGAGGGAATTTCTTCAATTCTTCAATCAGGTGTGTTCCTACCAGAGCGGCATTTTCTACCAGATTTTCTTCCTTCATTACATCGAGTACGGCTATAGCGGCTGCACAGGCAAGATGATTTCCTCCGAATGTAGTACCCAACTGTCCGTATACTGGAGTGAATTTAGGACTGATGAGTACACCTCCCATAGGGAAGCCGTTTCCGATACCTTTGGCAACTGTGATGATATCAGGACGTATACCTGTGTACTGATGGGCGAAGAATTTACCGCTTCGTCCGTATCCAGACTGGATTTCGTCGAGTATCAGTACTGTATTATGCTCATCGCATGCCTTACGTAATGCCTGCATGAATTCGCTTGTAGGCAACTGGATACCGCCTACTCCCTGAATACCTTCTATAATGACTGCACACACATCGCCTTTAGCGAGTTCTGCTTTCATGGCTTCTGTGTCATTCAGCGGCAGATAAGTCACATGTCCGTTATCGTTTATAGGAGCGATGATTTTAGGATTGTTTGTTACTTCTACTGCCAGTGAAGTACGTCCATGGAAAGCCTTTGCAAATGATATAACACGAGTGCGTCCGTTATAAAACGAAGCGAGTTTTAAGGCATTCTCATTTGCTTCAGCTCCGGAGTTGATCAGGAAAGTTGGTAATCGTCGTATCCGCACATGGCTCCGAGGCGATCGGCTACTTCCTGTTGCAACTTATTGATGACTGAGTTTGAGTAGAATCCCAGTTTGGCTACCTGTTTGCTGATTGTTTCCACATAGTGAGGGTGTGCATGTCCGATAGAAATAACGGCATGTCCTCCGTAAAGGTCGAGGTATTCCTGACCTTTGTCATCCCATACGTGACAACCTTTTCCTTGTACGATATTTACATCGAACAAAGGATATACATCGAATAGTTTCATATCTTGATATAATATTTAAATCTGACTTAGAATGCGCTGGGCTTCAACATTAAGCCGACAGTTTCTTCTAAGTTGAACATCAAGTTCATGTTATGTACAGCCTGTCCACTTGCTCCTTTCAACAGATTGTCAATGCAGGAAACGATGAGCAGTTTGTCACCGTGTTTTTCCAGGTGGATAAGGCATTTGTTGGTGTTGACTACTTGCTTCAGGTCGATATTTTTTTCTACGATGTGTGTGAACGAGTCTTCTGCATAGTAGTCCTTATACATTTTTACGATTTCGTCCAGCTCTACTTTGGTTTTGACAACGATTGTTGCAAAAATACCTCTGGCAAAATCTCCTCGGTAAGGTATAAAATCTATCTCCGAATTGAAACTGTTTTGCAGTTGTTTGATAGATTGCTTGATTTCGGGCACGTGCTGATGAGTAAACGGTTTGTAGATACTCATGTTATTGTTACGCCAGCTGAAGTGTGTAGTTGCTCCGGGTTTTACTCCAGCTCCTGTGCTGCCGGTTATAGCATTTACCATAACATCATCGTTCAGCATCAGGTGTTTGGCCAGCGGAAGCAGACCAAGTTGAATACATGTAGCAAAGCATCCCGGGTTGGCTACGTGTTTACTCTGGCAGATGGTACGGCGATTCAGTTCCGGAAGTCCGTAAACGAAATCATGGCTTTCATCCTTAATGCGGTAGTCCATCGAAAGGTCAATGATTTTCACATCTTCAGGGATGTCGTGGCTTTCTATGAACTTTTTGGTATCACCGTGTGCTGTACAGAAGAATATTACGTCTACAGTATCAAGAGGCAATTCGTCTGTAAAGACCAGATCGGTTTCACCGTACAATCCTTCGTGTACGTCAGTGATTTTGTTGCCTGCATTGCTGGAGCTGTTTATGAACTTTATTTCTACATCGGGGTGGTTGATAAGCAGGCGAATCAGTTCGCCTGCCGTATATCCAGCCCCTCCTATAATTCCTGCTTTAATCATGAAAATAATGGTTTGGTTCTTGTGGAATGATAATCCACATTAATAGATAAATAGGTATACCTGCAAATGCGGTAAAAAAAAAAGTCAGTATCACGTATACGATGCGGATAATAGATACGTCAAGACCAAAGAAGTTTGCCAGTCCTGCACATACTCCGCTTATCATTCTTCCGGTACGTGGACGTCTGAGTTTCTGGTTGCCAGACATAATCAGATATTCTCCTCGTCTTTGTGGTTAGCATAATAAGCGCGAAGTGGAGTAGAAAGCACTTTGATGAAGCCTTTGGCATCTTCGGCTGTCCATCCTTTCTGCATTTCACCGTATTCACCGAACTTGTTCTTTACTAAGTCGTCTTTTGAGTCAACTCCTACAGTAGAGAAGCAGTACGGACGAAGTTCAAGAATTGCGGTTCCGTTTACATTTCGCTGTGATTCCTGAAGCATGGCTTCGATGTCACGCATTACAGGTTCCAGATACTGGCTTTCGTGAAGGAACATGCCATACCAGTTGGCTACCTGATCCTTCCAGTACTGCTGCCATTTGCTTAATGTATATTTTTCGAGGAATTTGTGTGCACCGATAATCAGCATAGGGGCAGCTGCTTCGAAGCCTACACGTCCCTTGATACCGATGATTGTATCACCTACGTGCATGTCACGTCCGATACCGTAAGCTGCTCCGATTTCTTCTACTTTCTGAATAGCTTTAATCTTGTCGTCGAACACTTCACCGTTTACGGCATACAGTTCTCCTTTTTTGAATTCCAGTTTCAGCTGTTCGCTTCCAGTCTTGGTTACTTGTTTCAGATAAGCGCTTTCGGGTAATCCCTGAGCAGAGTCCAGAATTTCGCCTCCACAGATTGATGTTCCCCATATACCTACATTATATGAATATTTCAGTTTGGTAAAGTCTGCTTCAAAGCCATGTTCTTTCAGGTAGTTGATTTCGTAATCACGGCTCAGTGCCATATCGCGGGTAAGTGTAATGATTTCTACTCCCGGAGCCATAACCAGGAAAGTCATATCGAAACGAACCTGGTCGTTTCCTGCACCTGTAGAACCGTGAGCTATTGCATGTGCGCCGATTTCGTTGGCGTAACGAGCAATGGCAAGTGCCTGGAAGATACGTTCAGAACTTACAGAAATAGGATAAGTACCGTTACGCAATACGTTACCGAATATCATATACTTCAAGCTCTTAGCATAGTATTCCTGAGTAACGTCGAGTGTAACATATTTAACAGCTCCCAGTTTGTAAGCGTTTTCTTCGTTCTGTTTTAGTTGTTCAGGGCTGAAGCCACCTGTGTTGGCACATGCAGCATATACTTCATAACCTTTTTCTTTAGCCAGATACATGACTGTAAACGAAGTATCCAATCCGCCACTGAAGGCAACTACTACTTTTTTCTTTTCTTCCATAAGGCATTTATTTTATGAAAAACGATGGCTGAAAAATGAAGCCTCTTTTTCTGTATTAATATTCTTTATTTAATGTGTATGTTTAAAAGTTGGTTACTTTGTCGTCTGTGTGCAAAGCCGGATCGTAAAGCATGGCAGTACAGATACAGAATTTACGCTTTTTAGCGACAAGAATTTCGTGGTTGATGCAGCCTTCACATCCTTTCCAGAATGACTCATCGTCGGTAAGCTCATTGAAAGTAACAGGAACATATCCCAGTTCTGTATTCATTTTCATGACAGCTGCTCCGGATGTCAGACTGAAAATTTTAGCTTTCGGCCATCGCAGACGTGCCAGAGTAAATGATGCATGTTTGATACGTTTGGCAAGTCCGCATCCACGATATTTGGGATGTACGATAAGTCCCGACGTAGCTACATATTGTTTGTTTCCCCACGATTCAATGTAAGTAAATCCTGCAAAGTCGTTGCCGCACAAAGCGATGATAGCTTTTCCTTCCTTCATTTTTGTAGCTACATATTCGTGCGTACGTTCTGCGATACCTGTTCCGCGCACTTTGGCTGCTTCACGAATTGTATCTAGTATTGTGTCAACGTATACCTCATGTGAGGCGTCGGCTACCATAACATCTATTTGTTTAGTATCCATTTTGTTTTTGTTTCTTTATTTTATAAGGTTTATATTCGGTATTACATGTGCCAGTGCTTGTTTTACGCTGGTGCGGGTACAGCCTTCGCGGACAATAAGCATAATGGTATCGTCACCTGCAATTGTTCCTATGATTTCGTGAAAATGATTGTTGTCGATATCGTAAGCAAGGCTGCTGGCATATCCCGGGCGTGTTTTGATGACCGCAATATTGTCAGAGAACTCAATAGATACGAATCCGGGCTGGCGGAGCATCTCGGAAGCGGAATGTGGTTCAGTCATACGCTTGTACATGGTATTGTTGGGCAATACATATACATAATTTCCATTCATGCTGGCTGCTTTGGCTACTTTCAGTTGCTTCAAGTCGCGTGAAAGAGTTGCTTGCGTCAGTTGGAAACCTTCCTTTGCCAGCTCTTGGAGAAGCTCTTCCTGGCTTCCTATCTCTTTGCTTGAGATAATCATTTTAATGGAATCAAGTCGGCTGTTCTTACTTTTCATTGTGTATAATTATTCTTTAATTGGGTGCAAATATACAGATTATATTGAAATAATATACAGTTTTTGTGGATTATTTTGTTTTATTCTTAAATTATGTAAACAGAATGAATAAATAGTCATCTTTGCATGATATGATACTCTTTTTGTATCTTTGTAGGGATATATATAAAAAATGAATGATCTGAAATTATGGACTTGAATTTATTATCCGAAGGAAAAGATCCGATGGGAGCTGCCATCTACGATTATCTCAAGTATGGCAAGGCGGGACGTCTGAGAGTGTTTTCTTCTCAGTTTGATGAAGATGAAATTCCCGTAGCCGGTTTGTTTCGTACATACGAATCGATGCCGGAACTGGAACAGATTGCCTTGCAGCAGGCAACGGGTAAAATTCTGGATGTAGGAGCCGGAAGCGGCTGCCATTCGCTGGCTCTTAAGGAAATGGGTAAGGAGAGTCTTGCCATTGATATATCTCCTCTATCGGTGAAGGTCATGCAGGAACGTGGGCTGAATGCTCTTCATGTCAATCTGTTTGATAAACATTTTACCGGACAGTTTGATACGATTCTGATGCTTATGAACGGTTCCGGAATTATTGGAAAGTTAAAGAATATTCCTGCTTTCTGTGCAAGAATGAAGCAGTTACTGGCTCCTGGTGGATGTATCTTGCTAGATTCCAGTGATTTGAAATATCTGTATGAAGACGAAGACGGCAGTTATGTGCTCGATCTTGCAGCCGATTATTATGGTGAGATAGATTTTCAAATGCAGTATAAACAAGTGAAAGGCGATTCGTTCGACTGGCTGTATGTGGATTTCGATACCCTTTCTGCTTATGTCTCACAATATGGCTTTCATGCTCAGATTATAAAGGAAGGCAGTCATTACGACTATCTGGCGAAACTTTGGTTGTAAGGATCCACTTTGAAAAAACAGCGGCATGTGTTTTATGTTCTCATGCCGCTGTTTTTATAATACTCCGAAATGTTTCAGTGCATTCATAATGCCGTCTTCATCGACCGAAGTCGTTACATAGTCTGCGGCGGCTTTTACCTCATCAGAAGCATTGCCCATTGCTACGCCAATACCGGCATGTCCGAGCATCGGAATATCATTCCCTCCATCTCCAAAAGCCATTGTATCTTTCAGGTCGATACCATAATATTCCAGCACGTGATCTATCCCCTTACTCTTACTGTTGCCACGTGCTATGATGTCGGCAAAAAGCGGATACCAGCGCATTGGCTCGCAATGAGTCAGGACATTGCGGAATACTTCCAGATCCTGATCTTCCTTGAAATACCCCATGATTTGTAAGATTTCCTTATTACGTGCCTCTTCTATCGGGCGTATGGGAGGAAGACTGATTTCAATTAGCTTGGCTACGTCTTTTACAGCTTCATTGACATTCGTAATAAACCATTCATCATCGTGTACAAAGACGAACGGAGTTTCCGGATGTTGTTGATGATAATCGATGAGGCGTTCGATATCTTCTTCGGGTACTCTTCCTTTATAAATATCCTGATGATCGGAAGTAAAACAATGCGCTCCGTTCAGAGTAATGAATCCGTCGAAGGGCAAATGACCTACCGCATCCATCATCAGAACTTTAGGACGTCCTGTGGCTATGAATACTTTGATGCCTTTTTCCCGCAATTGTTTTAATGCGTTTTGGGTGGACTCTGGGATGGAATGAGTATTGAACGATACTAATGTTCCGTCTATGTCGAAGAAGATAGCTTTGACCATATTAAATAATGTGTTAATTTTTTGTCACGCAAAGGTACTGATTTTCTCTTTATTTTGGCTTGATATGTGTCAATAAGTAACAAATTTATATTTTATTCAGGCTATTCGCTTGCATTACGAAGTAAAAAGTTATATTTGCCGGACGAAAAGAAACGGAAGTTTATTATGGCATTTCAGTTTACAAAGATAGCAGTAAAAGTGGGAAGCAATGTGCTTACCCGTCGCGACGGAACACTGGATGTAACTCGTGTGTCGGCGCTGGTAGACCAGATAGCTGAGCTCCGTAAAGCGGGAGTAGAGGTAGTGCTTATCTCTTCAGGTGCAGTCGCTTCGGGAAGAAGTGAGATTAAAGTATCACGAAAACTCGACAGTGTGCAGCAGCGTCAGCTGTATTCTGCTGTGGGGCAAGCCAAATTAATTAATCGCTACTATGAATTGTTCCGTGAGCACGGCATTGCCGTTGGACAGGTGTTGACCACAAAAGAGAGCTTCTCTACTCGTCGCCACTATTTGAATCAGCGGAATTGTATGCGTGTGATGCTGGAAAGTGGAGTGATACCTATTGTAAACGAAAATGATACTATCTCTGTAACCGAACTGATGTTTACGGATAATGATGAGCTTTCGGGCATGATTGCTTCTATGCTGGATGTTCAGGCGCTGATAATTCTGAGTAATATCGACGGTATCTACAATGGCTCGCCCTCGCAGCCGGGCACTTCGGTGATACGTGAGGTGGAGCAAGGGAAAGATTTGTCCGACTACATTCAGACAGAAAAGTCGGGATTTGGCCGAGGAGGCATGCTTACCAAAACAACTATTGCCCGCAAGGTAGCCGACGAAGGGATTACTGTTATTATTGCCAACGGAAAGAAAGACAATATTCTGCTGGATTTACTGCAGCATCCAGACGAAACCGTGTGTACTCGTTTTGTGCCTTCTTCTGAAGCTGTTTCGAGCGTAAAGAAATGGATCGCTCATAGTGAAGGATTTGCCAAAGGCGAACTGCATCTGAACGAACAGGCTGTTAAGGCTGTGAAGGGAAAGAAGGCTGTAAGTATACTTCCGGTTGGAGTCGTTTCTATTGAAGGAGAGTTTGAAAAGGATGATATTGTAAAGATAATGGATGCGCGCGGACGTCAGATAGGAGTAGGACGTATCGGGGTGGATTCTGCCGAAGCACGCGAAATGCTAGGCATGCACGGGCAGCGACCGCTGGTGCATTACGATTATTTATATTTGGATTAAAACAGCAATCAATTTAAAAAAGCATATAAGATATGGATGAACAAATTAAGCAGATAGCCGAACGCTTGAAAGGTTTGCGCGACGCTTTGGATTTGAGTGTAGAGGAAGTTGCAGCCGACTGTAACTTTACGGTAGAGGAGTACCAGGCTATTGAGTCGGGTGAGTGCGACTTCTCTGTAAGTGTTTTGCAGCGGATAGCACGAAAATACGGTATTACACTAGACGAACTGATGTTTGGTGAAGAACCTAAGATGAAATCTTATTTTCTTACCCGTCGTGGAACAGGTGTATCCGTAGAACGTACTAAGGCATATAAATATCAGTCGCTTGCTTCTGGTTTTAAGGGACGTAAGGCTGATCCGTTTATTGTAACGGTAGAACCGAAGCCGGAAAATACACCGGTATATTTCAATACCCACGAAGGACAGGAGTTCAACCTGGTGATAGAGGGACGTATGCTGTTGAATATCAATGGTAAGGAATTGATATTGAATCCGGGAGACAGTCTGTATTTTGATTCAAGCAAGCCTCACGGAATGTTGGCTCTGGATGGAAAAACTGTAAAATTCCTGGCTGTAGTAATGCAATAACAATACAAACAACTAGTAAAAAACAAGCAAAAGATATATGTTAGAACGATTTATAGATCAAACTAGCTTTACCTCACAAGAGGATTTTATAAAGCACTTCAAAATAAAAGTGCCCGAAAACTTTAACTTCGGTTATGATGTAGTAGATGCATGGGCTGCCGAGCGTCCGGATAAAAACGCTCTTCTCTGGACAAACGATAAAGGAGAACATATTCAGTTTACTTATGCCGATTTGAAAAAATATACCGATATGACGGCTTCTTACTTCCAGAGTCTGGGTATCGGACATGGAGACAAGGTGATGTTGATTCTGAAACGCCGTTATGAATTCTGGTTCTCTATCATTGCCCTTCACAAGATAGGGGCAGTAGTGATTCCGGCTACCCACCTGCTGACTAAGAAAGATATCGTTTACCGCTGCAAGGCCGCTACTATCAAAATGATTGTTGCTGCGGGAGAAGAAGTCATTACCAAACATATTCTGGATGCAATGCCTGAATGTCCAAGCGTAGAGAAGCTCGTCAGTGTAGGTCCTGAATATCCGGAAGGATTTGAAGACTTCCATAAGGGAATGGAAAGTGCAGCTCCTTTTGTACGTCCTGAACATGCAAATACCAACGATGATATTATGCTGATGTATTTTACTTCAGGAACTACCGGAGAACCTAAGATGGTAGCACACGATTTTACTTATCCGTTGGGACACATTGCTACCGGAAGTTTCTGGCATAATCTTCATGAAAACAGTCTGCATCTTACTATTGCCGACACCGGATGGGGAAAAGCTGTATGGGGTAAGCTATATGGACAGATGATTGCCGGAGCAAATATCTTTGTGTACGACCATGAGAAATTTACTCCTGCCGATATCTTGCAGAAGATTCACGATTATCATATTACTTCATTGTGTGCGCCTCCTACTATCTACCGCTTCCTGATTCGTGAAGATCTGAGCAAATTCGATTTGTCTTCACTGGAATATTGTACTACGGCGGGAGAAGCATTGAATTACTCTGTTTACGAAACATTCAAGAAAATCACAGGTATCCGCCTGATGGAAGGTTTCGGACAGACAGAAACAGCTCTTACACTTGCTACTTTCCCATGGATGGATCCGAAACCAGGCAGTATGGGTGTTCCTAATCCGCAGTACGATATCGACCTGCTTACACCGACGGACGTTCGGCCGAAGATGGTGAACAGGGACAAATCGTTGTACGTACCGATAAGGGAAAACCGCTGGGATTGTTTAAAGAGTATTATCGTGATGCAGAACTGACTCGCGAAGCATGGCACGACGGAGTTTATTATACCGGTGACGTCGCATGGCGTGACGAAGATGGTTATTACTGGTTCGTAGGCCGTGCGGATGATGTAATCAAGAGTTCCGGTTATCGTATCGGCCCGTTCGAAGTAGAAAGCGCTTTGATGACCCATCCGGCAGTAGTAGAGTGTGCCATAACAGGTGTACCCGATGAAATTCGCGGTCAGGTAGTAAAAGCTACGATTGTATTGGCAAAGGATTACAAGCAGAAAGCAGGTCCGGAGCTGATAAAGGAATTGCAGGATCATGTAAAACGTGTGACAGCTCCTTACAAATATCCACGTGTTATCGAGTTTGTAGATGAACTTCCGAAGACAATCAGCGGTAAGATTCGTCGTGTAGAAATACGTGCAAAGGATACTAAGTAATATTTGCTGTAAATCTTATATTTTCATGTTCGGGTATTGTTGAGGCCGTTCGTTCGGATGGTTTCGGCAATACCTGATTTATTTTTCAGGGGTATGGATAGAGAGGATAATCTCTAAGAATTTAGCGGCTTCCTTTAAGGCTTGCTGGTAAAGCCGGGAGGTATTGAAAAAACGTCAGCAAGTTTTGTGGAATATTTGTACGAATTTTACAGAAAACTTCAGCATGTTTTTCTCAAAATAGGGACACTCAGTAAATAATATAAAATTAGCCAACTAATTCATACACAATGTATTGCGAATTAGTTGGCTTTTTTG
>ENA-OQHA01000045-OQHA01000045.1-human-gut-metagenome-genome-assembly--contig:-NODE-45-length-61068-cov-6.090858_pt1 | contig 61068 bp, 69 predicted proteins | sample MGYA00242558_ERZ504707 | MGnify/ENA primary metagenome ERZ504707 (study PRJEB26092, sample SAMD00036197) | human gut metagenome | host: Homo sapiens | study: EMG produced TPA metagenomics assembly of... | reverse complement strand
GACAAATCAGGCTTCCTTGCCTTTGGAAGAGTGGCAAGATCCATACAGACACATTATCTGGAAATCATAAACTTCTTTGAAAAGCGTTCCACAAACGCTGCATCTGAATCCTTTAATGCTAAAATAAAGAACTTTCGTGCGCAGTTCAGGGGAGTTAAAGACAAGGCATTCTTTTTGTACAGACTGACTAAAATTTATGCCTAAACAATAAATCCCTCAGGTTTTACGTTGACCCGATTTCATTTTATCGATAATTTTAATATGAATTTCTTTCATGCATTTTTAAAGTTAACCATTTCTCTCCTAAAAAACAAATCAGCGCAAACTTTTCTGTTTTTCATTTTTGAGAAAGAACAAAAAAAAATCTCGTAAAACCTTGATTTTACGAGAATTACTATTTCCTTGCGGAGAGACAGGGATTCGAACCCCGGGTACCTCGCGGTACAACGGTTTTCAAGACCGCCGCAATCGACCACTCTGCCACCTCTCCAGAACTCTTCGTGAGAGTTGCCTTGTTTTTCAAAGGCGATGCAAAGGTACGCATTATTTTGAAATCTGCAAATATTTACCGCCTTTTTTGATTATTTTTTTTCATTGTCGTACCTTTGCAGGCAGAAAAAACGAAACTAACAAGCCATGATATACCCTCATAATTTCGAACAGAAGATTGGATTCGACCAGATACGACAACTGCTGAAAGGCAAGTGCCTGAGTACATTAGGCGAAGAACGAGTGGACGAAATGACTTTTTCGGACAATTACGATGAAATCAACCAACGCCTGGAGCAGGTGGTTGAATTTGTGCGGATTACGCAGGAAGAGGAAGATTTTCCGGCACAATATTTCTTTGATGTACGTCCTTCTTTGAAACGTATCCGTGTGGAAGGTATGTATATGGACGAACAAGAGCTGTTCGACCTTCGCCGTTCACTGGAAACCATTCGCGACATTGTACGATTCCTTCAGCAATCTGACGAAGAAGAGGAAACGGAAAATTCTCCTTATCCTGCCTTGCGCGAACTGGCGGGAGATATTTTAGTATTCCCCCAACTTATCGCACGTATCGACAGCATCCTGGACAAGTTCGGAAAGATAAAGGACAATGCTTCTGCGGAACTTCTGCGCATCCGCCGGGAACTCTCGGCTACTACGGGAAGCATATCACGCAGCCTGAACAGTATTCTTCGTGCTGCACAATCGGAAGGGTATGTAGACAAGGATGTTACTCCTACCATGCGCGACGGACGCCTGGTCATCCCGGTTGCTCCCGGCATGAAGCGCAAAATCAGAGGTATTGTACACGATGAATCAGCCACTGGAAAGACTGTATTTATTGAACCGGCAGAAGTGGTGGAAGCCAATAACCGCATCCGGGAGCTGGAAGGAGAAGAGCGCCGTGAAATCATCCGCATCCTGACGGAATTCTCGGCTACGGTACGCCCGCAAGTTCCGGCCTTACTCTCCTCGTACGAATTTTTGGCAGAAATCGATTTCATCCGTGCCAAAGCTTTGTTCGGTATAGATATAAAAGGATTGAAACCGTCGTTTGAGAACAAGCAGATTGTCGACTGGTTTCAGGCTGTGCACCCGCTTCTGCAAATGTCGCTGGCCAAGCATGACAAGAAAGTAGTGCCGCTGGACATTATTCTGACACGCGACAAGCGCATCCTGCTTATTTCCGGACCGAACGCTGGTGGTAAATCTGTCTGCCTGAAAACCGTGGGACTGCTGCAATACATGCTGCAATGCGGTATGTTAGTGTCCATGCACGAACGGAGCCATGCCGGTATATTCAGCCACATATTTATTGATATTGGTGATGAGCAGAGTATTGAAGACGACCTGAGTACCTATTCTTCGCATCTGACCAACATGAAGATGATGCTGAAATCATGCAACGGCGAAAGTCTCATCCTTATCGATGAGTTCGGAGGAGGTACGGAGCCACAGATTGGCGGTGCCATTGCCGAAGCCGTTCTGAAACGCTTCAACCTGAAAGGTACATTCGGCGTGATTACCACTCACTACCAGAACCTGAAGCATTTTGCCGAAGATCACGAAGGAGTGGTAAACGGAGCCATGTTGTACGACCGCCACGAGATGCGGGCGCTGTTCCAGTTGCAGATTGGTAATCCGGGAAGTTCGTTTGCCGTAGAGATTGCCCGTAAAATCGGTTTGCCGGAAGAGGTTATTGCTGACGCATCGGAAATTGTGGGAAGTGAATACATCCAGAGCGACAAATACCTGCAGGATATTGTACGCGACAAGCGTTACTGGGAAACCAAGCGTCAGAACATACGCAAGCGGGAAAAACAGATGGAAGATACCATTGCCCGTTACGAACAGGAAATACAGGAGCTGGAACGCAGCCGCAAGGAAATCCTGAAGAAAGCCAAAGAAGAGGCAGAACGGTTGTTGCAAGAATCGAATGCCAAAATCGAAAATACCATTCGTACCATCAAGGAAGCGCAGGCTGAAAAGGAACGTACCCGCACGGCACGTCAGGAACTGACCGACTTCAAGCAGCAGGTAGAGAACCTGGAAAAGGCGGCTTTGGAAGAGAAAATCGCGCGCAAGATGGAAAAACTCCGCGAAAAGCAGGAGCGCAAAAAAGACAAGAAAGCGAAACAAGCCAATACTCCTGAAACTCCGGTTGCTCCTAAGGTACGCCCCATTGAAGCGGGAGACTATGTGCGCATCAAAGGACAGACCAGTGTGGGACAAGTCATGGAAATCAGCGGAAAGAATGCCGTGGTCATGTTCGGACTGATGAAAACCAACGTGAAAGCCGACCGTCTGGAACGGACGGATGCACCGAGGGCTGCTCCGTTATCCAGCAAGGCGACCTTTGTCAGCAGCGAAACCCAAGACCGGATGTACGAAAAGAAACTGAATTTCAAGCAAGACATCGATGTCAGAGGTATGCGTGGAGACGAAGCCATACAGGCAGTCACCTATTTCATCGATGACGCTATCTTGGTAGGAGTCAGCCGCGTACGCATCCTGCACGGTACGGGTACAGGTATTCTGCGCACCCTCATCCGGCAATACTTGGCTACCGTGCCGGGAGTAGCCCATTTCCAGGATGAACACGTACAGTTTGGCGGCGCAGGCATCACCGTGTGGATTTAAAATAAACCCCACGGGATTTCTGCGCATATATGCGATTATTGCGTATCTTTGCAGAAAACTTATACCTAATTTTAATATGAAATCAATCAGAGAATTATATCGCATCGGCACGGGGCCATCCAGCAGCCATACCATGGGCCCCGCAAAGCTGCCGAACAATTTCTTGCCCGCAATCCGGAGGCTGCCTCATTCGAAGTAACTCTGTATGGCAGTCTGGCTGCCACAGGACGTGGTCACATGACCGATGTAGCTATTTTGGATACCCTGCAACCTCACGCTCCCGTAGAAATTCTCTGGAAACCACATATTTTCTTTCCTTTCCACCCGAACGGAATGACTTTCAAGGCTTTCGATGCACAGAAGAAAAAGCTGGACGAATGGACCGTATTCAGTGTAGGAGGTGGTGCATTGGCCGAAGAAGGACATGACCGCACAGCCACCAACGATATTTACAACATGAATACCATGAGTCAGATTTTGTACTGGTGCGAACACACCGGACGCAGCTACTGGGAATACGTGGAGCAATGCGAAGGTCCGGAGATATGGGATTTTCTGGCAGAGGTATGGGAGACCATGAAAGCCGCCATCCATCGCGGACTGGATGCCGAAGGTGTATTGCCCGGCCCGTTAAATCTACGCCGCAAGGCATCGGCTTATTACATTCGTTCGAAAGGCTATAAAGACTCTCTTCGCTCACGCGGACTGGTATTCGCATACGCACTGGCTGTCAGTGAGGAAAATGCTTCCGGAGGAAGATCGTCACCGCACCGACCTGTGGAGCCTGCGGAGTGGTTCCGGCTGTCTTGTATCACCTGCAGAAAAGCCGCGACTTCAGCGACGCACGTATCTTGCGGGCATTAGCGACTGCCGGACTGGTGGGAAACATCGTCAAGCACAATGCTTCTATTTCGGGAGCTGAAGCCGGATGCCAGGCCGAAGTGGGAGTAGCTTGTTCCATGGCATCTGCAGCGGCCAGCCAGTTGTTCGGAGGCAGTCCGGCCCAGATAGAATATGCAGCCGAAATGGGACTGGAACATCACTTGGGTATGACATGCGACCCGGTATGCGGACTGGTACAAATTCCTTGTATAGAACGTAATGCGTATGCTGCCGCACGTGCACTCGATGCGAATATCTATTCAGCCTTTACCGACGGGCATCACCGGGTATCATTCGACAAGGTGGTAGAGGTAATGAAGCAGACCGGACACGACCTCCCATCCTTGTACAAGGAAACGAGTGAAGGAGGACTTGCCAAGAATTATCAGCCCATGGAATAAGAGGGTAAAAGAAACGTAAGGACGCCTTCTCAAAAACGCCTTTACGTTTTATCTTAAACGCCCTTGCGTTTGAACCAAAACGTACTTGCGTTTTACTTAAAACGCACTTACGTTTTTAGCTAAACGCAAAGGCGTTTTTCGGGACGGTAAACCGTATCATTTTTCTACTCTTTCACCTCAAAAATACTGTTGAAAATGACTTTCACCTGTCACTATGATTCTCCGTTGGGAGGAATCACACTGACTGCCACGGAAAGCGGACTTTGCGGCCTCTGGTTCGACGGACAAAAATATTTCGGTCACGGACTGAAAGAAGAGGCCATGACGAAGGAAACTCCGTTGCTGCTTCAAACACGGCAATGGCTCGATGTTTATTTCTCCGGCCAACAACCCGATTTCTGCCCTCCCCTGCAACCTTCCGGCACTCATTTTCAGCAGACCGTCTGGCAAATCTTATCCACCATTCCTTACGGAGAAACCCGTACCTACAAAGATATAGCCATGGAAACCGCCCGCCGTTTAGGACGGCCTCACATGGCAGCACAAGCTGTAGGCAATGCCATCGGACACAATCCCATCAGCATCCTGATTCCCTGCCACCGCATAGTAGGAAGCAATGGAAGCCTGACCGGATACGCCGGCGGCATCTCGCGCAAGCAGTCACTTTTAGATATAGAACATATACCTTATTATATAAAGTAAAATCGTATGAAATCTTACCAAGCCTACTTATTTGACTTTGACTATACCTTGGCCAATTCTTCCAAGGGAATTGTGATGTGCTACAGAAATGTACTCGAACGCCATGGATTCCATCAGGTGGACGACCTTTCTATCAAACGTACCATCGGAAAGACACTGGTTGATTCCTTTTCCATCATGACCGGAATAACCGATGCAGACACGCTGGAGACATTCCGAAAGAATATGTCAAGGAAGCCGACCAGCACATGACGGCCAATACCGTACTTTTCCCGGAAACGGAAGAAGTGTTACGCGCCCTGAAAGCCAATGGAGCCCGTATCGGCATCATCTCCACCAAGTACCGCTACCGCATCATGGAGCTGATGGGGAAAATATTCCCCGAAGAATTCATTGACATCATCGTGGGAGGAGAAGACGTGAAAGAAGCCAAACCCTCACCTGAAGGTCTGCTGCAGGCCGCTTCCCGCCTGAACTGCCCGAAAGAGCAGATTCTCTACCTCGGCGACAGCACCGTCGATGCGGAAACCGCCCAAAATGCAGGAGTTGACTTTGCCGGTATCCTTCACGGAATGACCACTCGCGAAGAGCTGGCAGCTATCCGCACACAGCCATTTTCCCCGATTTACTTCCACTGATAAAAAAATAGGAAATATATCCGTTTTTTTCAGATAAATAGTTGGTTATGTAAATATAAAGCCGTAAATTTGCAGCCGATTTTAGTCCGTGTAGGTAAAAAAGTAGCTACAGAGAACAGCTCACCTTACGGAGGAAACCCGTTTAATATTTATTTAAAAATGTACGTAATCGTAGAAATTAACGGTCAGCAGTTCAAAGCAGAAGAAGGCAAGAAACTGTTCGTTCACCACATTCAGAATGCTGAAAACGGTGCAACTGTTGAATTTGACAAAGTCTTGTTGGTTGACAACAACGGTACTGTAACTGTAGGTGCTCCTACTGTAGACGGTGCAAAAGTGGTTTGCGAAGTAGCTTCTCACTTGGTAAAAGGTGACAAGGTATTGGTATTCCACAAGAAGAGAAGAAAAGGTTACAAGAAACTGAACGGTCATCGCCAGCAGTTTACTGAATTGACAATCAAACAAGTTATTGCTTAATCATTAAAAACGTAGAAGAAAATGGCACATAAGAAAGGTGTAGGTAGTTCTAAGAACGGCCGTGAATCAGCTAGTAAGAGATTAGGCGTAAAGATATTCGGTGGTTCAGCTTGCAAAGCTGGTAACATCATTGTTCGTCAAAGAGGAACAGTTCACAACCCGGGTGAAAACGTAGGTATGGGTAGTGACCACACTCTTTACGCATTGGTAGATGGTACTGTATGTTTCAAGAAAGGTCGCGAAGACAGAAGCTATGTTTCTGTAATTCCTTGCGCTGAAGCATAATCTACTGAAAACGAATTTTGAAAAGAGACTATCTTCACGAGATGGTCTCTTTTTGTTTTCCATCCCCTCTCTTCACGAAGAAGACATAGAAATATCATAAATTTCCCCGTACGAATATGAAAACAAACCGTCTGATTCTCTTATTATTCATCCTATTTCCAGCCTATGTATTGGCCGGCAATCGCTTTCAAGAACTATACACCAATATCCATCAGTTTATCTCACAGCAAAAAGCTGAAGTGGGAGTAGCCATCATTGCAGACGGAAAAGATACTGTCACCATAGAGAACAACCGACGCTACCCGTTGATGAGCGTATTCAAATTACATCAGGCACTGGCTGTGGGAGATTACTGTAAAAGACATCAGCTCTCCTTTGATACCTTGCTTACCGTAGACAGCACAGACCTGCAGCCCAATACTTACAGTCCGCTAAGAGACCGGTACCCTCACGAAGGAAAGTTTTCACTTAAGCAATTAATGGAATACACCCTCCACTTAAGCGACAATAATGCATGCGACATCCTGTTCAAATTTACCGGAGGTCCTGCGGTGACCGACCGTTATATCCGTAGTTTGGGAATCAACGATTTTTCTATCCAATACACAGAAGACGACATGCACCAGGACCTGAACCTTGGCTATGAAAACTGGAGCACTCCGCTGGCTACCGCAGAAGTCATCGAGGCTCTACTTACCCGGACTTTATTCGACAAACCTCATCAGGAATTCATCAAAGAAGCCCTTGTCACCTGTCAGACTGGAACAAGCAGAATAGTCCACCCTCTACAAGACAAGCAGGTCACCGTAGGGCATAAAACCGGTACTGGCGACCGCAACGCATCGGGACAACTCATTGCCATTAACGATGCCGGATTTGTACAGTTCCCTAATGGTCACCGTTATACCCTCGTTGTTTTTGTCAAAGACTCACAGGAAAGCATGGAGGATACGGAAGCCATTATCGCACAAATTTCTGAAATGGTTTATCAGGCCTTCTCTAACCCCTGATAAACTCCTCTCACCAGCTGACAAGCCGTTTTCAAGTCAAGAGCCCCGGTATTCAGCATCAAATCATACCGATGAGGTTCTCCCCATTTCTCTCCCGTATAGTATTCATAGTGATGAATGCGGTTGCGATTCACCCGCTTGATTTCCGTTTCAGCACTTTCTTTCGCAATACCGTATTCGCTCACGCAACGGGTCACAGAATGAGACAAATCGGAATAACAGAACAGTTTCAGCACCTTCGGATAGTCTTTCAATACAAAGTCGGCACAGCGTCCCACAATGATACAAGATTCCTTTGCGGCCAGTTCCTGAATAATCTTACTTTCCGACACAAATAATACATCGTCTGAAGAAAGGCTGGATTCCAATGGCTGCTCACTATTTTTTGAAAGAATGCACTTCAACCAGAAGGAAGGAATGGACTGCTCGTTTTTCACAATATACTGTTCATCCATCCCGCTCCGCTGGGCTGCCATACGTATGAATTCTTTATCATAAAGTTTGATGCCCAATTCTTTGGAAAGCATTTCACCCAGCAGATGCCCTCCACTGCCATATTCACGCGCTATAGTAATAACCACATGTTGCCCTTGTGAAAAATCCGGTACGTTCCGCACAGAAGCATCTGTAATCCATTTATCTAGGAAACGGTAATACGGACTTACAAAATGCACAATCGGACCGACTACCAAGGCAGAAATCACAGTTCCTTCACGCACTCCGTACACCCCCGACATAAAAGCAAGTGATAACAAGCAAGCAATAGCTACCAATGTCACGTCAAATCCGAGTTTTATATAACCGAACTCTCCGCGAAACCGACGGGTAATGACCTTTACAAAATATTCTCCGGCCATCATCGCGGCATTGGCCTTTACCTCAAGTGCAATTCCTACAGCTAAAATCACACATCCAATCAATAAGGCCACAATCATATACACATATTCTACGGGATTGAGCCAGAAAAGAATATAATGCATACAAAGGTCAATAAACATACCAAAGCTGAAAGAGATAGGAATCTGCAGAAGATACATGCGCAAATCAGATTTCAAATCTTCACGTGTCATTAAGAACAATTCCAGTATCACAAAAAGAAGATTCAACAGGATGGTCCACTGACCAATGGTAAAGGGAGTGAACATACTCAATACGTAAGTCACACTCGTAATAGGCGAAGTACCTAATGCAGCTTTGGTAATGAAGGCAATTCCCAGTGCATTAACAAACAAAGATACGCAAAACAGCAGGTAGCGCCGGCACATAAATTTATTCATACTTGTTCTCTTTATCAAAAGTGCCGCAAAGTTCCCTTATTTTTTTCATTCCTTATTCATAAAAGGAAGACTAATTTTGGTCAAAAACGAAACAACTCTTAATTTTATCCACAAAAATAAATACGATGAATCCGACTCTACTTGAAATCATACAAACACATGGCAACGGAACTGAAAGCACATGCTACTGCGAACTTACCTCCTCATCGGTTCCTACCGGAAAAGCCGAATTGAAAGAAGGATTTTTCTTTCTTCTCGTCACAAACGGAACAGCCCAACTGGCAGATGAATATCAGACTTACGAACTTCAACCTGCACATTTAGTTACACTTACCCCCAGCACAAAATGCATGATTCAGGCTACGAGTTCTCACTTCCAGTCCATGCTCCTCTATCTGAAACCAACTTCTTTGATAGCTTACCCGACGGACAGCCACTATATGAACAACTGGCACACTACTTGGGACACTATCAGCTACCGGTATTCTTATTGGAAAACGAACAAGCTACTTACCTGCAAAAAATCTTCGCTCTATTTGCACCATGCAGAAAAAATGCAGTCAACTATTACGACAGTATTCTGAACCACTTATGCAGTTTCTGTCTTCTACAGATAGCTGATATATTGACTCAAACCCGCCATGAAGTTCCGGATTATGCACGACGCTCCACAGATATTTTCAGGCTATTCAAAAAACGTTGATGGAAAATTATCGCCAGCACCATGACATAGGGTTTTATGCAGAAAGTCTGCACATCTCAACCACCTACCTTTCGCGCATCGTAAAACACATCACCGGACATACGGTCCGCTTTCACATCAGCGAACTGCTCTGTGCCGACGCACGTAAGTTGTTGGAATGTACAAACCTGGATATTAAAGAAATTGCAGAAAAGTTAGGATTCTCTGACCAGTCTGTCTTTGGCAAATTTTTCGTAAAGAAGACAGGGCTTTCTCCCATGAAATTCCGCACACAGCGAGAAAGAGACAAAAAGAATTATCCTTTTCCCGATGCTGAAGGTTCGTAAGTCCATCCACAGTCATTATGATATACCATCAGACGGCTTATACCTCCATCGACCGTAATATTTTCTCCATTGATAAATGAATTGCGCTCATCACAAAGAAAATCCACCACACGGGCAATATCGGCAGGCTCTCCCACCCTGCCTGACGGATGCTGGGCGTATCTCCCGTACTATAGACTGCTTCATAATGCGCTTCTTCATGATAGGCACCGGTATCAATCCATCCGGGAGCTACCGAATTTACACGCGCTATGCCCGACAAACTAACGGCCAAAGCATGAGTCAGCGCAGTAATTCCTCCTTTGGCTGCCGTATAGCTCTCCGTATCCGGCTGCGATTGAAAAGCACGCGTAGACGAAATGTTTACAATCGCTCCCATCCCTTGAAAATGGTCTTTGAACAACCGGGCCAGCATATAAGGTGCCACTACTCCCACACGCTGCACATACAGAAAATCTTCATACTCACAGTCAGAAAGGATACCTCCCCGCATCAGACAAGCATTATTAATCAAGCAATGTATGCCTTCCGGATGTTCACGAAGCACCAAAGCTGCAAATTCCTCTAATGCCTGTTTTTCTGCCACATCGCCGACAAATCCGGTCACCTGCCAGCCTCTCTCACGCATCTTTTCCACTTGTGTGAGAGTGGCCTGCTGATTCTGGTCTATAAAATATACACTATCCCCCTGAGAAGCAAAATGTGCGACGATGCAACGTCCGATACCTCCAGCTCCACCTGTCACTACTATAATTCTATTCATAATACTGTTGATTCTTGTTTGTACCTAAATTTCTCTCTTACAAAGGTAAAAATTACAGATGAATATCTGTAAGCTTCCATCAACAAGCAACAACAAAAAGGCAGACTTCATCAAATCAATGAAATCTGCCCTCTTATATTTATCAAAAATCTTCCTGAGTCAAGTTCTGCCACAGCAATCAGCCAATCACGACCTCTCCATCGGCTGTGGCTGATCTTCCCAGGCTCCGATACTGCCAGCGGATACGGTAATACCGTCACGTCCCACTTTCAAGGTCAGAGTGCACGATTTACCACTTTCCAATGCAGTCTGCGGGTTACCCGACTGCTTAAATAAAGCATCCAGAGTAAAATGCTTGGTTTCGCCACCTAAAGTAAGAGTGAAAGAAATCCCATCGGTCGCTTGGGGCACTAGATAGAACGAAGCTTTTGCCCCCGTTACAGTAAGGCTTCCTTGTTCATCCTTCACCTCCTTCACACTTCCCTTAACGGCATCTATCACACATGTGGTTTTTGCAGAGAAAGTGCATGACAGCAGAGTCAAATCCTCCTCCGTGTAACCATTTCCCGGCACAAACTCTAAATTAAGGCGGTGCAATGCATGACAGAAAGTAAGTGCCACCGTTTCAGAAGTGCCGACTTCTACCGGCTGAGCAGTGGCAATCAACAAATCACCATAGGGAGCCTTGAACGAATTAAATTCAAAAGTGCCATCCTTCTCCACTTTTTGTGTGGGATAACAAGCTGAAAAAGTGACTTGTGATACCTCTTCTGAAAGTCCAAAATCAGGCCATTTAAGAAAATCAAGCTCATAAGCATAATCAGTCACTACTGGTGCAGCTCCTCCCGTTACACAAAGAGTCATCTTATCTCCTTTCTGAAAACTGCCGCTTCCATCACTTCCCAATTGTGGAGCACGCGTTTGAGAGGCAATACTGGCGACAATGGAAATTTTACCAGAATTACCAGACAAGTCACCCGAGCCACTGCCGGATGTGTCTTCTGATGTATTTCCTGAAGTATCACCATTCACATTTGCCGGTATATCGTTTGTACAAGATACTGCTGTCAGCATAGCAGCTATGAATGCATAAAGCACACTTTTTTTCATCATCATTCTTTTTATCATGATTATTATTTAAAGAGTCAAAGCATGAGGCGTAAATAGTTTTTTACAAAAACAGGAAACGCATTTCATCAATAAATTATACGCAAAGGAACATGATTTGTTCAATACAGTCTGTTGGTGATTCAAAACCTTACCATTTATTTTCACCTGTTCACATATATATACAATCTCATACCTGCAACATAAGAACTTCATTTTCATTCTTCCCGAATTATTCGATAATTACACCGAGATTTCCTATCTTTGCGATTGATTAATATTAATGCACATTTAATTTTTTGACATGGAAAATAAATACATCACAGTAGCATATAAACTTTATGCGGTAACAGACGGAGAAAAAGAATTACGTGAAGAAGCCCCTGCAAGCCATCCGTTCCAGTTCATCTCAGGAATCGGTTATACTTTGGAACGCTTTGAAAAGGAAATCTTAGCACTGAAGAAAGGTGACAAATTCAACTTTACAATTCCTTGTGCGGAAGCATACGGCGAAAGAGACGAAGACAACGTACGCCAGGTGCCCAAATCTATGTTCTGCGGTCCGGATGGAAAATTCGATAGCGACAATATCTTCGAAGGCAACATCATCATGCTGAACGATGCAGAAGGCCATCAGTCTATGCCAACGTTGGCGAAATCACAGAAGATAAAGTGGTGCTCGACCTGAACCACCCGCATGCTGGTAAAGACCTGATTTTTGAAGGTACCGTAATGGAAATGCGCGATGCAACCAACAAGGAAATGGAAAGCATCCTCAAACTGATGAGCGGTGAAGGCTGCGGATGCGGTTGCGACAGCTGTGGAGGCGGTTGCGGCGAACACGAAGCTGAAGAAGACGGCTGCTGCGGTGGCGGTTGCGGACACTGTCATTCATAATCTAATTTTTACTTAACCATAAAAAGAAGACGGCATGTTCCGTCTTCTTTCTTTTTCTACCTTTCTAATTCTGTTTTTCACATGATTCTCATAGCCGATAGCGGAGCGACCAAAACCGACTGGTGCTTCGGAAACACGTTACACGATTGCCAGGTTGTTCACACCGAAGGTATCAACCCTTTTCATCTGACAGAAGAGAAAATAAAACAGCTTCTTCAGGAAAGCCTGCTTGCACAACTGCCTTTTCCACAAGAAGAAGTGAAAGCCATTTTCTTTTATGGGGCTGGCTGTACCCCTGAAAAAGCCGGCAAGCTCTCCGGTTTACTCGCCGAAGCATTCCCTCACGCAACCATCCAGGTGGAAGGTGATTTGCTTGGAGCTGCCCGTGCATTGTGCAAGCATCAGCCGGGAATTGCCTGCATATTAGGAACAGGGGCGAACTCCTGCTTGTACGATGGTCAACGAATCACGCATAACACTCCTCCATTAGGCTATATTTTAGGAGATGAAGGAAGCGGAGCCTATTTAGGAAAACGATTTATAGGCGACTGCATCAAGCAGCAGTTACCTTCCGGCTTGCTGGAAGGCTTATTGAAGGAATATAACCTGACCGTAGCAGAGATTTTAGATAAAGTGTACAGACAGCCGCAGGGTAACCGTTTTTTGGCCAGTCTTACACCTTATATATATAAGCACAAGAACCAGCCGGAAGTCCAGCAGTTCCTGACCGACTGCTTCAGCGATTTCTTCCGCCGCAACATACTTTCTTATCCGGGACATGCCCAGGTTCCGGTCTCTTTTGTAGGTTCCATTGCATGGTTCTTCCAACATGAGCTAAAGGAAACAGCCCTAAAATTCAACCTTCATACGGGCATTTTCATTCAGTCTCCCATACAAGAATTGAAGGGTTTTCACCTCCCTGAAAAACGCTTTGACGTTTACTGTCAAACGCAAGTACATTCTCATTCAAACGCCTTTGTGTTTCACTTAAAACGCAAAGGCGTTTGAGTTAAAACGTAAAAGAGTTTTTCAATCTATAATAAAGACAGGGAAAATTCATTGGAAAATCCAATAAATTTCAATACCTTGCACTCAGATTCCGAATATCTAACTATAAATAAAAATCATCATGAAGAACTTTAGAATCGAAGCCATTATTCTGGCCATCGGCTACTGCTATTAGGCGTATTCATCGAAAAAGGATTCAGTAAGTTTGCAGAAAAAGACCGCAGTGTCACCGTAAAAGGCCTGGCCGAAATAGAAGTCCCAGCCAATAAAGTAACCTGGCCACTAGTGTACAAAAGCCTGGGAAATGATTTGGGAAGATTGTACGACGACATCAAGCGTTCCAATCAGACCATCACCGGTTTCTTGAAAGAAAAAGGACTGACAGAACAGGAAATCAGCGTGAATGCCCCGGAAATCATCGACCTGGCTGCCGAACGTTATGGCAACAACCAGAATCCGGCCAACCGCTACAATGTGACTACAGTCATCACCGTTACTTCCGACAAGGTAGATTTGATACGGGGACTTATCAGTGAGCAGGGAGAACTGCTAAAAAGAGGCATCGCCATCACTTCTGGAGAATACCAGTACAAAGTACAGTATGAATATACTGATTTAAACAAGGTAAAACCACAGATGATTGAAGAAGCCACCAAAAACGCACGCGAAGCAGCCGAAAAGTTTGCCAAAGACTCCGGCAGTAACCTCGGCAAAATCCGTCAGGCCAATCAGGGGCAGTTCAGCATTACCGACCGCGACCCGAATACCCCTTATATCAAGAAGATACGCGTAGTCACCACCATAGACTATTCGCTTGAAAACTAACAGAAAATCCAAAAAACTTATAAAAAACCGGAAAAACCTCCCATATGGAGCCTTTTTCCGGTTTTTCTATTTTTCTTCCTCCTAAAAAATGCAGGCAAGCCTTTTAATATTCAGGATTTTATTATACCTTTGCAGCCGATTTATATAAACAATATAAAGTCTAACACAATTAGTTATTTAAAAACAATTTTTTTATTTAATGGAAAACTTAAAGAACATTGCTCCTATTGAAGATTTCAACTGGGATGCGTATGAAAATGGTGATGCAGTAACCAGCGTAAGCAAAGAAGATCTTGAAAAAGCTTATGACAGCACGCTGAACAAAGTAAACGACCGTGAGGTTGTAGACGGTACTGTAATCGCAATGAACAAACGCGAAGTGGTTGTTAACATCGGTTACAAATCAGATGGTATCATTCCATTGAGCGAATTCCGTTACAATCCGGATTTGAAAGTAGGTGACACTGTAGAAGTGTACATCGAAAACCAGGAAGACAAAAAAGGTCAGTTGATCTTGTCTCACAAGAAAGCTCGCGCTACTCGTTCTTGGGATCGTGTTAACGCTGCTCTTGAAAACGAAGAAATTATTAAGGGTTACATCAAGTGCCGCACTAAGGGTGGTATGATCGTTGACGTATTCGGTATTGAAGCATTCTTGCCGGGTTCTCAGATTGATGTGAAACCTATCCGTGACTACGATGTATTCGTAGGTAAGACTATGGAATTCAAGGTTGTTAAAATCAACCAGGAATTCAAGAACGTGGTTGTTTCTCACAAGGCTCTTATCGAAGCTGAACTGGAACAGCAGAAGAAAGAAATCATCAGCAAACTTGAAAAAGGTCAGGTACTGGAAGGTACTGTTAAGAATATCACATCTTACGGTGTATTCATCGACTTGGGCGGCGTAGACGGTTTGATCCACATCACAGACTTGTCTTGGGGCCGTGTAAGCGATCCTCGCGAAGTTGTTTCTTTGGATCAGAAGTTGAACGTTGTTATCTTGGACTTCGACGACGAAAAGAAACGTATCGCTCTTGGTTTGAAACAGTTGACTCCGCACCCATGGGATGCACTGGATCCTAACTTGAAGGTTGGTGATCACGTGAAGGGTAAAGTAGTCGTTATGGCTGACTATGGTGCATTCATCGAAATCGCTCCGGGCGTAGAAGGTTTGATTCACGTATCAGAAATGTCTTGGTCACAGCACCTGCGTTCTGCTCAGGACTTCATGAAAGTGGGCGACGAAGTAGAAGCTGTTATCTTGACTCTGGACCGCGAAGAACGCAAGATGTCTTTGGGTATCAAACAGCTGAAAGCAGATCCATGGGAAACTATCGAAGAAAAATATCCTGTAGGTTCTAAGCACGTTGCTAAAGTTCGCAACTTCACTAACTTCGGTGTATTCGTAGAAATCGAAGAAGGTGTTGACGGATTGATCCACATCTCTGACTTGTCTTGGACTAAGAAGATCAAACATCCTTCTGAATTCACTCAGATTGGTGCAGACATCGATGTAGTAGTTCTGGAAATCGACAAGGAAAACCGTCGTCTGAGCTTGGGTCACAAGCAGTTGGAAGACAATCCTTGGGATGTATTCGAAACAGTATTCACTGTAGGTTCTGTTCACGAAGGAACTATCATCGAAATGCTGGATAAGGGTGCCGTTGTAGCATTGCCTTATGGTGTAGAAGGTTTCGCAACTCCGAAACACCTGGTAAAAGAAGACGGTTCTCAGGCTCAGTTGGATGAAAAATTGCCGTTCAAGGTAATCGAATTCAACAAGGATGCAAAACGTATCATCGTTTCTCACAGCCGTATCTTCGAAGATGCTGCTAAGGCAGAAGAAAAGGCAGAAAAGAAAGCTTCTAAGAAGGCTTCTAAGAAAGAAGAAACTCCGATGATTCAGAACCAGGCAGCTTCAACTACTCTGGGTGACATCGATGCTTTGGCTGCATTGAAAGAACAGCTGGAAGGTAAGAAATAATTCTTTCTAAATAAAACTCAAAAAGGGATTGTACACTTGTACAGTCCTTTTTTTTTTTATCCTATATTTGCAACGTCAAATAACTTAAAAACCAAAAAACAATGATCAGACTAAACGTATTTATTCAAGTAGAGAAACAGAACTACGACCAAGTAGTAAGCATAGCAAAAGATCTGGTAGCTGCTTCACAGAAAGATAACGGATGCGTAGCTTACGACCTCTTTCAGAGCACTACACGCCAGGATGTCCTGATGATTTGTGAAACATGGAAAGATGCGGCTTCTCTTGCAGCACACGAACAAGCTGCACATTTCACCACCCTGGTTCCAAAGATTCAGGAATTAGCCGCTATGAAACTGGAGAAATTTGAATTCTAACAAGAACTCAAGAACCCGTATGATACGAAAAATCCCACCTGACTTCTAAAAGTCCCGGTGGGATTTTTTCATAAAGAAGTGAATCTTCTTCACTTCTATAAAGAATAATGAACGAACAAATCAAAGTTTAATTACCATTCCACGAACTTGCCGCGAGCCTTACGTTCTTTCAAAAGCTCTGCCAGACGCTTATTCTTTGAAGAAGCAATGAAACGACGTCCGAAGATGTTCGGAATAGCAACTCCCAAAGCAATACACATAATCACAAGTCCGGAATTTACACCGCTTTCTATTGCTTTCATCAGAGGAGTTACTTGATCAATGCTCTGCACATTAATATTGATGATACCGAACAACATACGATACATCAGTACTCCCGGAATCATCGGGATGACAGAAGGAATAGTCAGCACATGGTTGGGCACGTGGAACCAGTGAACTGCCTTAATGGCAATCAAGCTAACCAGTACAGCTCCTGAGAAAGAACCAATAACCAGTCCCATATCCAAACCGATATTGTCTGTGCTCGGTCCTAAGTTCACAAAGTTACGCGTACATACGGCAATAATACCTCCGATAGCTACTACCCACAACAAACGACGCTGTATATTGAAAATCATCGAGAATCCCATGGCTGAAATAGCTGCAGCGATGGCATACTCCCAATACTGATGATGAGGAACCATACTGATGGTCGGGAAGAAGTTCTCAATACGGCAAAGTTTCACGGCAAATGCGATACCGAAAGCCATGGCAGCCACCATCAGCAAGGTATTCACCGCTCTGACAATACCTACCTGAATATAATTATCCAGCATATCGTCCACAAAGTTAATCAAAGGAACCCCAGGCACAATAAACAAGGCACAGGCAAGCAACGGATGCCAAGGAGTAGATGTCCATTCTGCAGGCAACAGAGTAGATGCCCACGCAATGATGGTAGCCACAAAGGCAGAAATAGCGATTCCCATGTAATGATTCAAACCAGACTCATTGCATACCTGACGCAAGCGCATACCCAATATGGCAGCAATTGATGCATACAAGAATGCCACCCAGTCACAACCGAACTGAATACAGAATCCGCCACAGGCAAACCCGGCACCTATCGCCACCTGCCACGGAGTGTAATTACGTTTTTTCTTACGAATCTTTTCCAGTTCTTCTTCATACTGGTCGAGCGTGTAATCATTTTCAATCGCACGCCAGGAAAGCTTACTGACTTCCGAAATGGCCGTCATATTCACTCCATGACCTTCAATTCGCTGGAATTTAGTAAAAGAATAGTCACCATCACTCACGTTCACCATCAACATGGTAAAACTGACGTTGATGTGAAGCTTCTCTTCGGGGATACCAAGATAAGCAGCCGTACGTTTCATGTTTCTTACAATACGGTTCGTATCGGCAAGACTCTCTACCAATAATTTTCCCGTACGCAACAATAAATCCACTCTACGATGCAATTGCTGATCGTGAGCCTTTACAGTTGTCTCTAAATGTTCCTCTAATATCATTTTGTTTAAAGATTATTTTGAGCGCAAAGTTACGAAAAATATCAATTCTATTCGTACCTTTGCAAACCGAAGTTCTATATAAAATATGAATAAACTTTCACGGATAGAAGAAGAAAAACAGACCATAGAACAAATGATTCACTTTTATTGCCGACATAAGGAGAAAAATCAGGCCTTATGTTCTGCATGCAGCGAATTGCTTAAATATGCACATCAAAGACTGGAGCACTGTCCGTTTGGAGAACGAAAGAAGACGTGCCGCCAATGTACCGTGCACTGTTACCACCCCAAAATGAGACAAAAAATAAAAGAAGTCATGCGTTTTGCTGGTCCTCGAATGATATGGTATCATCCCATCTGGACCTTCAGACATTTGTGGAGGGAACGATGACCACAGTCAGATTGTGGAATTTTTCTACAATAACTTGTAAAATTCCACAATACATTTTTATTAATTCAAAGTGAAATCTCCCTGATTTTCAGCTCATAAAACATTTTTGTATCTTTGGCACAAATCTTGTCAGCCATTTTAAAGATAATGGCATCTAAAACTATAAAAGAATTGAACTTATGAAACGCTTTTTGACTAGGAAAGAATTAAAGGTAAAAAGAAAAGAAATGATTTACATGGTTATCGCATCGCAGTCATTTTATCCCTTTACTATATCTTTACTCGAGAGAAGAAACCCGTAGCCGAAACACCGATTGTGTCAGTTATGCCAGCTAGCCAACAAAATGTACAAATTTTCGGTGAATATGTAGGACGTATCCGTGCCCAGCAATTCGTGGAAGTGCGTGCACGTGTAGAAGGTTTTCTGGAACAAATGCTTTTCGAGGAAGGAACCTCAGTCAAACGTAATCAAGTATTGTTTGTTATCAATCAAGACCAATATCGTGCCAAGGCTGACAAGGTACGTGCTCAGTTGAAAAAAGATCAGGCACAGGCGCAAAAAGCGAAACGTGACCTGGAACGTATCCGCCGCTGTATGAACAAAATGCAGCCAGCCAGCTGGACTTGGACAATGCGGTGGCTGCTTACGAAACAGCTGTAGCCAGCGTAGGTATGAGCCAGGCCGACTTGGAACAGGCTGAACAGGAATTAGGCTACACGATTGTCCGCTCGCCGATTTCAGGAGAAATCAGTGAACGTCACGTCGACTTGGGAACACTGGTAGGCAGCAATGGAAAATCGCTGCTGGCTACTATCGTAAAAAGTGATACCATTCTGGTGGATTTCAGCATGACAGCCCTGGACTACTTAAAAAGCAAGGAGCGAAACGTGACATTCGGTCAGAAAGACTCTACCCGCTCCTGGCAGCCTACCGTAACCATTACATTGCCTGATAATTCTATATACGAGCACAAAGGTCTGGTAGACTTTGCAGCTCCTCAGGTAAACCCTAAAACTGGAACATTCTCCGTACGTGCCGAACTGGCTAACCCAGACCACGTATTGCTGCCGGGACAATTCACCAAGGTTAAAGTGTTGCTCGACGTACGTGAAAATGCCACAGTCGTTCCCCAAAAAGCTCTTATCATTGAAAAAGGAGGAGCTCATATCTTTGTCATGCGAAAAGACTCAACCGTGGAAAGACGATTCATTGAGTTAGGCCCTGAATTCGAGAACGATGTCGTAGTAGAACGCGGATTATCAGCCGGCGAAATGATTGTCTACGAAGGATTCCACAAACTGGCTCCGGGAATGAAAGTCCGCGTACAAGATCCGGCAAAATTACAGAGCGAAGCGAAAAAAGAGGAAGAATAACTCACCCCTAAACAAATTTACGCATGAAAGTCAGCTTTTTTATTGACAGGCCTGTATTCTCGGCTGTCATCTCTATATTAATCGTGATTGTAGGTATCATCGGTTTGATGATGCTGCCTATCGACCAATACCCGCAAATTACTCCGCCTGTGGTAAAAATCAGTGCCTCCTATCCGGGAGCCAGTGCCGTAACGGTATCGCAGGCTGTAGCTACTCCTATCGAACAGGAATTGAACGGAACACCAGGTATGCTTTACATGGAATCCAGCAGTTCCAACTCAGGAGGATTCTCTGCCACTGTGACTTTCGATATCTCTGCCGACCCTGACTTGGCGGCGGTAGAAATCCAGAACCGTATCAAACTGGCGGAATCTCGTCTGCCGGCGGAAGTAATTCAGAATGGTATCTCTGTAGAAAAACAGGCACCCAGTCAGCTGATGACACTGTGTTTGACTTCGGATGATCCGAAATTCGATGAAATTTATTTGAGTAACTTTGCTACATTAAATGTACTCGACTTGCTTCGCCGTATCCCGGGAGTAGGACGAATCTCTAATATCGGAAGCCGCTATTACGCCATGCAGATTTGGGCAGACCCTGCCAAGCTGGCCAATTTCGGATTGACGGTGCAAGACCTTCAAAACGCTTTGAAAGACCAGAACCGTGAATCGGCAGCCGGTGTACTCGGGCAGCAACCTGTGAGCGGCATTGACATTACAGTCCCTATTACCGCACAAGGACGTTTATCGTCAGCCTCCCAGTTTGAAGAAATTGTATTGCGTGCTAACCCCGACGGTTCACTCGTGCGTCTGCGCGATGTGGCCAGAGTATCACTGGAAGCTTCTTCCTATAGCACGGAAAGTGGTATCAACGGAGGAAATGCAGCCATTCTTGGAATCTACATGCTTCCTGGAGCCAACGCTATGGAAGTGGCGCAGAACGTCAAAGAGGCCATGAAGGAAATCAGCAAAAGTTTCCCGGAAGGACTGGAATACAACTTCCCGTTCGACATGACTACTTATATCTCGCAGTCTATTCATGAGGTATACAAGACTTTGTTTGAAGCATTGGTGCTGGTAATCATTGTGGTATTCCTTTCACTGCAGAGCTGGCGTGCCACACTTATTCCGGTCGTAGCTGTCCCCATCTCTTTGATTGGTACATTCGGCTTCATGCTGATATTCGGCTTCTCGCTCAACATGCTGACCTTGTTAGGCTGGTACTGGCCATTGGTATTGTAGTAGATGATGCCATAGTCGTGGTGGAAAATGTGGAACGCATCATGGAAGAAGAAAAACTCAGCCCATACGAAGCTACCAAGAAAGCCATGGAAGGTCTGGTAGGCGCTATTATTGCTACCTCACTTGTGTTGGCGGCAGTATTCGTTCCCGTAAGTTTTCTGTCGGGTATCACCGGACAGCTTTATCGCCAGTTTACTATTACCATCGTAGTATCTGTGCTTCTGTCTACGGTTGTGGCGCTGACCTTGAGTCCGGTAATGTGTTCACTCATCCTGAAACCAGTTGATCCGAACAAACCCAAGAACAAGGTGTTCAGACTAATTAATGAATGGCTGGCTATCGGAAACAATAAATACATTATTTATATCAAGCATGTTGTCAAACACCCGCGCCGTATAATGGCAGGCTTTGGAATGGTATTGGTTTTCATCTATGTATTCCATCGCCTTGTTCCGACCAGCTTCCTTCCGATAGAAGACCAGGGATATTTCACCGTGGAACTGGAACTTCCGGAAACAGCCACTTTGGAAAGAACACGTGTCATAACTGACAGAGCAATCGACTTCATCATGAAAGACCCGGCAGTGGAATACGTACAGAATGTAACAGGTAGCAGTCCACGTGTAGGTACCAGCCAGGCCAGAAGCCAGTTGACCGTCATCCTGAAAGAATGGAAGGAACGTGACAACACAACCATTGACGAAGTAATGGACCGCATACAGAAAGAGCTGGAAAAATACCCGGAAAGTAAAGTGTATCTTTCTACTCCTCCGGTAATTCCCGGACTTGGTACTGCCGGTGGTTTTGAAATGCAGCTGGAAGCCCGTGGCGATGCAACGTATGACGATTTGGTAAGAGCTACGGATACGCTGATGTATTACGCTTCACAACGGAAAGAAATTGCAGGATTGTCTTCATCACTTCAGGCAGAAATTCCTCAGTTGTATTTCGATGTAGACCGTGATAAGGTTAAGTTAGCAGGTGTTCCGATGGCAGATGTATTCTCTACCATGAAAGCTTACACTGGTTCTGTTTACGTGAATGACTTCAACATGTTCAACCGTATCTACCGTGTATACATTCAGGCAGAAGCTCCGTATCGTCAGCAACGCGACAATATCGGTCTGTTCTTTGTAAGAGGATCTGATGGTGACATGATTCCGCTGACAGCCCTTGGAACTACTGATTATACAACCGGACCGGGAAGTATCAGACGCTTTAACATGTTTAATACAGCCGTTATCCGAGGAACCACAGCCAATGGAGCAAGTTCCGGTCAGGTAATGGAAACGCTGGAACAGATTGCACGCGAAAAATTACCCGACAATATCGGTGTTGAATGGAGCGGTCTGTCCTATCAGGAAAAGAAAGCCGGCGGACAAACCGGACTCATCCTGGCGCTGGTATTCCTGTTCGTCTTCCTGTTCCTGGCAGCCCTTTATGAAAGCTGGACAGTGCCTATCGCCGTATTGATTTCACTTCCGGTAGCCGTTTTAGGAGCGTATGCGGGTATTACCCTCTGCGGTTTGGAAAATGACACCTATTTTCAGATTGGTCTGGTAATGCTTATCGGTCTTGCCGCGAAGAACGCCATTTTGATTGTGGAATTCGCCAAAGACGAAGTCGATAAAGGACGTGATATCGTAGAATCTGCTCTTCATGCAGCCAGCCTGCGTTTCCGCCCCATCTTGATGACCTCACTGGCCTTCATCCTGGGTATGCTTCCAATGGTGATTGCTACAGGTCCGGGGTCAGCCAGCCGACAAGCCATCGGTACCGGTGTATTCTTCGGAATGATAGTGGCTGTTACCGTAGGTATCCTGCTCGTGCCGTTCTTCTTTGTAATGATTTACAAAGCTACCCACAAAATTAAAGCGAAACAGTAAACCTTACAGATGTAGCTTATGAAACTGAAAAATCAACTATATAAAATTTTGGTGATTCCCGTAGCAGCCCTCCTGATGGGAGGCTGCAAAATCGGGAAACAATACACCCGTCCTCAAATAGATTTGCCCTCTACCCTCGACAGCACAAGTGTAGATACTGCATCTATTGGTGACTATCCCTGGGAACAGCTTTATACGGACACTATCCTTCAGCAACTTATCCAAAAGACCTTGGACAACAACAAGGACATGCTGATTGCAGCAGCAAAAGTCAAGGAACTGGCTGCCATGAAACGTATTGATTATGCCAACCTCTTTCCTCAAGTCGGACTTAAGTTCTATGCAGAACAAGAAGGCGAAGACCACGGAGGCGGACACTATAAATCAGACGACCAGTATGATATAAAACTGGGGGTTACATGGGAAATCGACCTGTGGGGAAACCTGCGCTGGGCCAAAGATAAAAGTATGGCCGAGTTTATGGGTTCCATTGAGAATCAGCGGGCCTTGAAAATGAGTCTGGTGGCACAAGTGGCACAATCCTACTTTGAACTGGTGGCTCTCGACAACGAACTGTCTATCGTGAAAAAGACAGTAGATGCCGCCGGGAAAGTCTGCACCTGGCACGTATCCGCTACGAAGGAGGATTGACTTCAGAAACGGCCTTCCGTCAAGCACAGGTGGAATTGGCAAGAACAGCCACTTTGGTTCCCGATTTGGAAAAGAAGATTACATTGAAACAAAACGAAATAGCCTTCTTAGCTGGAGAATATCCTCACGATATAAAAAGAACAGTCCTGCCTGAAGATGTGATTCATGCAGCTTCCTTACCCGTAGGACTCCCCTCTTCCTTACTGGAACGTCGGCCGGATGTACGCCAGGCTGAACAGGCCGTCATTGCTGCCAATGCAGCCGTAGGAATTGCTTATACCAATATGTTTCCCAAACTGACACTAACAGCCAGCCATGGTTCAGAAAATGAAGAGCTTTCTCATCTGTTCAAATCGCCCCATTACCTATTGGCGGGAACCATTCTTCAGCCTATTTTCGCCATGGGAAAAAACCGGGCCATGCTGAAAGCAAAGAAAGCTGCCTGTGAACAAGCTGCCTACGCATACGAGAAAGTGGTACTGAACGCTTTCAAGGATGCGTACAATGCCATAGCAGAATATAATAAGGTAAAAGAAATCTATGAAACCCGCTTGCGACTGGAGCAGTCTTCGAAAATTACACTTGATTTGGCTCAGCTGCAATATATCAACGGAGTAATTGGTTACATGGATTTGCTGGACGCACAGCGAGGTTATCTGGATGCCCAAATCGGATTGAGCAATGCTGTACGTGACAAACAGATTACAATGGTTAATTTATACAAGGCCTTAGGAGGAGGCTGGCAATAATCCTCCCATAAAAAAACGCGGAAACTGATATATCAAACCAATCTAGTTTCCGCGTTTTTTGTATATTATACAGATTCTACGCCATATACCTTACGGTAAATTTCATCCCGTATAGATTCAAATTCTTTGTCTATCGTTTCTGTTCCTGCATACATCAGGAACATGGGAAGTGTTTCTCCTCCCTTTCGGTACGAAGGCTGTACATACTCTTTTTCGCATAAACTGAATCCGCACCGCTGATAAAAACCGATACGCCGGCGACTCCATTCGTCCACCGGTTTCTCCACTTCCAGAATAATGACTCCCGGGAATTGCTGCTGAAGGACTTCCATGATTTTCCGTCCATATCCTTTATTGCGCACAGATGGAGAAGTAGCCAGATGCTCCACATAAGAAAAGCCGGCAAACTTCCACACTGTAATAAGTCCGACCAGAAGTTCATCATCTGAAATCAAGTAGCAAGTAAAGGCTGCACAGTTATCCACATTATCTCGTTGTGCTACATCATCTCCGCTCCGCTTCAGGGAAAGACTCATGCAACAGGTTTTCTACAAAAGAATAGTCTTTGTCTGTGGTTTGAAGTGGTGTAAATTGAAGCATAACCCATAGATTTAGAAATTATTACTCTGTATAAAAACGAATCGTCCGTTCCAAGGAGCGCTGGCATACGGGACAGAACACAGGTGCCTCATTGATTCTCATCCGGCATTCCGTAGTCGGGCGATAAATTCCCTTTTTAGTGTAACCAGCTCCTTCATATACCCCGACTTTGTGTAAATCAGTTTTTCATCGGCCTGAGGTTTTGTCGGCACAGGAGTTCCCTGTTCCAGCATATCCTTCCATTTATCTTCAAAATGAACCAAAGTCGTAATATTCGGTTCCCAAGGCTCTATGTCATAAGGATACAACGGACTGGGAGCCTCATCATACGCATATTCATCGGCCAACCCTCCAAAACTATGCCCAAACTCATGTACCACGACTGGTCTGAACATAGAGTGATGTGCCGTAGTCAATGTGTAGGAGTTGTAAATACCTCCTCCTCCGTAGGTATCCGTATTGGCAAGGATAATGATATGCTCGTATGGAATACCTGCCAGCCAGTTATGAATGGCTTTCACGCTACGGGTAGTCAGATAACGATCGGAATAAAACGTATCAAAATGCGAACTTACGGCTGTTTTTTCCATTCATCCTTTCGGGGAATACTTACCCCGCTATCTTTTGACTCACTAAATACAGCCACAATATTGAAGCGGTCTTTCAGCTTCTTAAACGGTTCATGTGCAAACAAGGCTTCACACGCCACCGCCGCATCTTTGTAAAACAAATCCGATTCATTAGCTGCATAACCTTCTGCCATAATGGCCACGTCAATGCATTTATCTGAAGAACCTCCTTGCCACAAATAGCGATGCGGTGTCAGATCTCCTTCCCCTCTTTGATGAATCAGAATATCAGAAGGATTAACCTCATGTACCAGCGTAGCGCTCACTTCGCGCGAAGCGTTCCGCAAACGACGGTGATTTCTGCCGGCTGCTTGGGATAAGGTACCAAAAATGTATTTTCGAATCCACGTTTCACGACCTTGGCTTCCTGTTCTCCAATCCATTCCTGAAACAAGCTGGAGAAAGAAGTGCGGTAGATAACCTTCCGGTAGCCTTATCCTTCATGGTTATCTCTCCATTTCCCTCCAACGGAAGTTCCGACAAATGATGGCGTCTTCCTGCCCACTGCGGAAGAACCGACAATTCATCCAGACAAATGTCCTGCTTGTCTGCATTTCCCATAAATATATAATCCAGACGAAGCGTCTTGTCTACAAAATAATCTTCAAAAGTCTGCGCAAAGGTACCGCTGCCGAGTGACAGCCCCAATGCTAAAATCAATGCTGCTCTTTTCATACGTTCTTTTATTTTCCCACAAAAATAACGAAATGTCTTGTTTCCACACAATCCGCAGTCTAAAAAGCATTTCAATATATCACTCTTTCATAAAACCAGTACTTCCAAGAAAGTACCACAGTACTGCAAAGGAAGTACTCCAGTACTTTCAGGAAAGTACTGCAATACTGCAAGGGAAGTACTGACCTTATGACTTTTCCTGATATAACTAGACGTTTTTTCTTTTTATAAACTGGAGCAGCAGACACTTTGCATACATGAAAACACTTTGAACAACACATAAAAAAAGCGGTGCCTCCACCAAGAGACACCGCCATCCAAATATTTATCATCAATTAATTAAAGAACTTTATTCCAATAAAGTATGTACGCGGCTGTGTTGGGCCATAGAAATACTTGGAGTCACGATTCATACCTTTATCCAAATCCTTCTGGAAGGCATTAAAGATATTCTGCACACCTCCGTTTACCTGCAACTTCAAATGGTCGTTCAGCACAAAGGTGTAATTCAGCTTCAAGTTGAAATCCATAAAGTCAGGGGTATGTTCCAAGCAGTCCTTCTCGATGTATCCGGCAAAGTGAGGAACAATCATGCGTCCCGTATATACGCCGGAAAGAGAAAAGTCAAAGTTCTTCAACGGAGCCGAACTGAACGTAAAGTATCCATAGTAGTCCGGCGTACGCGGCATGCGCTTGATAGCTGCCACATCTTCATCTTCGCTCCATCTCACCGCTTCTGTGTAACGGCTGCGCTGCACCGTAAAACCTAACTGCAACTGTGCTTCCTTTCCATGAGCAATCTTGTAATCGATATTGGCTCCATATACCCGTGCACCGTTTCCGTTTCTGCGTTCCTGCACCAATGTGCCGATACAGGGTCCTTTCCTAAACTTCCAGATAAAATACATCGTTCAACGCCGTATAGAAACCTTCAATCAGCAAGTTCGACTGGAAATGTCCGAAATTGAAACTCCAGTCTACAGAACCACTGAAACTGTTGGAGCGTTCCGGTTTCAATCCTTCTGCCAGTCTTACTTCCATTGCCTCACCTCCCACGGCCGCCACATGCAAGTCCTCATCGTATGCCTGAGGTGCACGGAAACCCGTCGACCAAGTGAGACGTCCCTGAAATTTATCAGAAGGTTTCCAGAGGGTATTGATACGCGGACTGAAAATCACGTTATCCACCAAATTGTGTTTATCCAAGCGGAACCCAGCCAATATCGTGAAATAATCCAGTTTCCATTCATTCTGCACAAATCCGCTGGCAATCTTCACATCCTGTCTCAAGTCACGTCCGTAACCCGTCATCACATCATGCAAGGAGTTATACTGATACTCCAGTCCACCGGTAAAGGTAGCCGGAAAAAAGAGACAGTTGTCCATGTTTCCTACATACATAGCTCCACCTACAGCAGTCAGGTCATTGGTTTTTCCGTATGCATTCTCCGCCTTGTCTGCCCCATAATAGCTGTTACGGTCGGTGTGCTGTGCCGAAGCATATACAGAAAGCTTGTGCTTGTACTCATTGAAGAAAACATCATACGTCAGCCCCCCACTGTTAATGATGTGCTTGGTCTGTTCCGTAATATCCGTTTCGTGAGGCTGCAAGTCAAACTTGTTTCCTCCGCGACGGAACTCGTTGGTGGTATGATATTCCAGACTGATACGGCTGAACTGTGTCGGACGGTAATATGCCCGCAGTCCGAATGTATTCATATTCAGTTTACCCAATTCTGAGAATCCGTCTCCATCCGCATCATACGGATTACGGTTACGATAAGACTGATACAGCGCGATGCCATACGAATTGTCGGACGAAACCAGTGACGCATTGGCTCCCATATACTGTTCCCATACCTTTCCATTCAAGTTCGACATGGTAGAAGCCACCTGGAATGAATTACGAACGGGGTCTTTGGTAATGATGTTAATGGTACCTCCCACGGCATTGGCTCCAAATAAGGCAGAACCACCTCCGCGAACCACTTCCACGCGCTCAATCATATTGATTGGAATCTGCTCCAGTCCATACACGCCCGAAAGCGCGCTCATCACCGGACGACTGTTAATCAGGATTTGTGAATAAGGTCCCTCCAATCCATTGATACGCACCTGAGGGAAACCGCAGTTCTGGCAATTGTTTTCTACGCGCAATCCCGACTGGTAGTTCAGCGATTTGGCCAAATCGGTAGAATTGACAATTTCAAACAACTTGTTGCTCATCACATTCACCACCACAGGCGCTACCTTACGGCTGGTTTCATTCCGGTTGGCCGATACTACTACCTCATCCGTCATGATACTTTCTTCCTCCATGACAAAATGCATGTCGACCACAAAGTCTTTGCTCACCGTCACCTTCTTTACCTGAGTGGTATATCCCATTATCTGCACCTTCAAGGTATATTCTCCTGCCGGCAGCTTTTTAAAACGGAAATATCCTCCGGCATCCGTCACCGTACCTTCTCCAGTTTCCACCAACAACACGGTAGCATAAGGCAATCCTGCTTCCGAACCTTTCTCAATTACGTGTCCCACAATGGCATTTCCTTCTTTTACGGGACCATCAGCGTATGCAATAGTACAGCTGACAAGAGCGCATACCACTCCCATCAGCAAATTGATATATTTTTTCATTATTTGCTCCTAAAAAATTAATACTATGTTCTTCAAATTCCCAATAAGAACGATAGTACAGGAGGAGCACGAAGGTACATCCCTTCCGTACAACAACATACGGCATGGAATGTATTCTTTATATAAGGTAATGAATAGAGCAGGTGCAAATCGGGAGTCTCTACTTCCGTATGCCCAGGCTCCAATGAAGAAAAAGTCGACAGAAAATGCAGCGCCAATGTCTGCCCGTCACTATGAGAGTGAGAATGCGAGAAGGGATGCGAGTGCAAAAGCATCACCCCGTTTACCACATGCACGTGGGTAAACAGGGCAGTCGTGGCATAATATGCGGCAAACAGAGTGGCCAGACACAATGCCCATACTCGTATATGTTTGCGGAACCCTTTACACATTTTCCGTCTTCCTACGTATTTTATTCGTTATCTTTGTTTCCAAACAAAAGTTCATAATCACGCTTTGCAGCTGGTACAGTCCATTCTTCAGGAATAAACTTCCACTGGTTCAGCGGAGCCGGATTCAGTACTTTAACCTCCTCAATCCGTTTCATCAGGTAATAGCGCAAATCCTTATCCGTTGAAAAGACAATACGCTTTGCCAGTTCTGCTTTGGGAATACCTGCTCCCTTGGTCAGTAAGTCTCCTCCTCCATTTCCACGATAGGAATTGACGGCTACCCGATATTGCTTGTCCATCTCGAACGGCTTGCCGTCGGCCATCCGTTCAATCGTAATTCTCTTTCCGTATGGTTTGGTCACATCCACCGTATAGATGATACCCGCCGCAGAATCAAAATTGAAGCTGGGATTACGGAAACGACCGAAACCGTTGTCTTTTTCGTTCAGCGACAGCAGGTGGTCATCGGGTGAAGTCATCTGGTTCACCCAGAGGTCATACGACATTTCCAGAAAATCCTTTACTTCCTTTCCGGTCAACACCATCGTGTAGAGCATGTTCTCAAACTTATATAAGTTGAACATATCGCTCATACGAATGTCTCCTTCTTTAATCTCAGCATAAGCCGACAAAGGCGCACAGAAAGAAATATCAGCTCCGGTAATATCCAGTTGCAACTGATGAATCAAATCAATAAAAGCAGACGGGCCAAAGAACGCATCCTTGGAAGAAATTGTACGTTCCATCCGTCCGATTTTCCGGGACACAAAAGCCTGCGTCGCCTCATACTGTTTCTGGAAAGTATGCATAAAATCCTTATCTACGGCATAGTCATCCATGTTCACCAGCTTTCCATCTACTTGCTTCGAAACAATCTTTCCATTCTGTTTCTTCACCGTTACGGTCACTTCCGATACCACTTTTGCCGTATTGGCCGGATCAATTACCAGCACAGAATCGCCCGATGCATTGGCAACTCTTTCATTCCAGCGGGTATGGTCATGTCCCATAAAAACAACATCGAACCCTGGCACATTGGCAGCCACGCCTTTCGAGCCGTTTTCTACCACATTGTCCAGTTTCTTTCCATCCATTCCTGAATGAAACAGTCCAATCAAAATATCCGGTTGTTCTTTTTCTCGAATTTCCTTCACCCATTTCGCCGCACATGCTTCCATGTCTTCAAAACGAAGTCCGGCCCATAACTGCTCAGGCAACCAGGATGGTACCGCCGGCGTAATCATTCCTAACACAACCACCTTCACTCCGTTCCGTTCCAATACCTCATAAGGTTTCAGATAAGGCTTTCCTGTTTTCACATCCACGATATTGGCCCCAAGTATAGGGAAGTCACACTGGCCTACCCAACGGTCGTACACCGCATGTCCTGTCTCCACATCATGGTTGCCCATGTTGCCCACATCATAGCGCATATAGTTCAGCATAGCGGCACATACATGTACGGAGGTAGTATCCATATAATTGTAGTAATAAGCCACAGGCTGTCCCTGCAGAATATCACCGTTGTCCATCAAAATAAGATTGTCGCCATACACCTCACGTTCTTCCTTCACGTACGAAGAAACGCGGGCCAGACTTCCTCTCATCTGTTTGTTCTGTATAAAATCATAGGGGAAGTAGCATCCGTGCACGTCGCTCGTCTCTACAAATTTCAATGTGATGGTTTCCTCATTATTCGAGGCTTTCAAATGCCCTTGACCCATACCGAGTAATGTGATCAGGCTGATTAAAAAGTAAAATCGTCTAGTCTTCATTTTCGCAGACTTTTATGTAAGTTTTTGCAAAGATACGAGAAGTTGCCGACATTCCCGCAGAATACTTCCTAAAATACCCAAATACGAAAGGTTTCCCAACCGCTTTTTTATGCCATTTTTTCACTACTTTTGCAACCAAATAATATAAAGCCCCTATCAATGGAAGAATTCAGCCAGATGATTGCCGCCGAACTGAAACTGCCGGCACATCGCATAGCCAATACACTCAAACTGCTCCAGGGAGGAGCGACCATTCCTTTCATCAGCCGTTACCGTAAAGAAGCTACCGGCGGACTGGATGAAGTGCAGATAGGCGACATTCAGACACGGTATGAGAAACTGTGTGAATTGTCCAAACGAAAGGAAACCGTACTTTCCACCATCGAGGAGCAAGGGAAACTGACTCCAGAGCTGAAAGCCCGTATTTCTGCCTGCTGGAGTGCAACCGAACTGGAAGACATTTACCTTCCCTTCAAGCCTAAACGAAAAACCCGAGCCGAGGCTGCACGTGCCAAAGGACTGGAACCGCTGGCCCTCTTGCTCATGATGCAAAAGGAAAACAACCTTGCTGCCAAGGTACGGAACTTCGTCAAAGGAGAAGTCAAAGACGAGGAAGATGCACTGAAAGGAGCACGCGATATTCTGGCTGAACAAATCAGCGAAGACGAGCGGTCGCGCAACCTGATGCGCAACCAGTTCCAGCGCCAGGCCCTCATTCAGTCAAAAGTGGTCAAAGGAAAAGAAGCAGAAGAGGCTTCGGCCAAGTACCGCGACTATTTTGATTTCTGTGAGCCCTTGAAGAAATGTTCTTCCCACCGCCTGCTGGCCCTTCGCCGGGGAGAATCGGAAGGAGTATTAAAAGTAAACATTTTCCCGGAAGATGAAGATATGTGCAACGAACGCCTTCAACGGCTGTTCGTACGGGCCAACAATGAATGTGCACACCAAGTGGAAGAGGCCCTCACCGATGCCTACAAACGCTTGCTGAAACCTGCCATTGAAACCGAGTTTGCCGCACTCAGCAAAGAGAAGGCCGATGAAGAAGCCATTCGGGTATTCGCAGAAAACCTCCGTCAGTTGTTGCTGGCCCCTCCTTTGGGGCAGAAACGGGTGATGGGTATCGACCCTGGATTCCGTACGGGATGCAAAGTGGTCTGCCTGGATGCACAAGGTACCCTTCTGCATAACGAGGCCATTTACCCCCACCCGCCCAAATCTGAATATGCACAGGCAGCCCGAAAGATTGTGAAGTTAGTGGAACAATATAAAATCGAGGCCATTGCCATCGGAAACGGAACGGCCAGCCGTGAAACAGAGCAGTTTGTAACCAGTCAGCGCTACGACCGTGAAGTACAGGTTTTCGTGGTCAGCGAAGATGGAGCGTCTATTTACTCAGCCTCTAAAACTGCCCGCGAAGAGTTTCCGGATTACGACGTGACAGTACGTGGTGCCGTATCTATCGGCAGAAGACTGATGGACCACTGGCAGAACTGGTGAAGATTGACGCCAAATCCATCGGTGTGGGACAATACCAGCACGACGTGGACCAGACCAAGCTGAAGGCTTCACTCGACCAGACCGTAGAAAGTTGTGTCAACCTGGTGGGCGTGAATGTCAACACCGCCAGCAAGCACCTGCTGACCTACGTTTCCGGATTAGGTCCGACACTGGCACAGAACATTGTGGACTACCGTACTGAAAACGGTCCGTTTGAGTCACGCCGCCAATTATTGAAGGTGCCGAGAATGGGGCCAAAGCCTACGAACAGTGCGCCGGATTCCTCCGCATTCCGCAAGCCAAGAATCCGCTGGACAATTCTGCGGTTCACCCGGAAAGCTACCCGATTGTAGAACAGATGGCAAAAGATTTGAACTGTACGGTAGCCGACTTGATTAAAGACAAAGAGCTCCGCAGTAAAATCGATTTAAAGAAATACGTGACCGATACGGTCGGTTTACCCACCCTGACGGATATTCTTCAGGAGCTGGACAAACCCGGAAGAGACCCTCGCCAGAAAATACAGGTATTTGAGTTTGACAAGAACGTACGTACTCTAGACGACCTGCAGGAAGGAATGGAACTGCCCGGCATCGTGACCAACATTACCAACTTTGGCTGCTTTGTCGACATCGGTATCAAGGAAAACGGACTGGTGCACGTATCGCAACTGGCCGACCGTTTTGTCAGCAATCCGGCCGACGTGGTACGCATCCACCAGCATGTACGTGTCAAAGTTATGAGCATTGACCACGAGCGGAAACGTATTCAGCTCACCATGAAAGGATTGAACAACTAAATTGACAGATAACAATGAAACAAGATGAAAAGGAGCTGTGCGGCTGGTTTATTTTCTGCCCCAAACAGCAGCTCCTTCTGGTTAAAGACGGAGACAGGTTCCACATCCCATATTCCGTGGAACCTCCCGTACAGCTTCCTGCTGATACGCCCATACATACCGTCGGGGAAATTCTGGGCCATCCGGCAAAAGCATGTGCCCTTCCGCTGGAAGCACTAACAGGACAGAACACCTCATTTATTCCGACAGACCTGCGTGCTTCGTACGATGTACTGCCACTGGAAGAATACCAATGCGCAGGTAAAGCCTCTCAAATACTGACATGGGACAAGAACAGCCGCTTTTGTCCGGCTTGCGGCACCCCTACCACACAGACGGGCCCCATCACCAAACGATGCCCTCACTGCGGACAGGAAATCTATCCGCGCATTTCTCCTGCTGTTATCGTTTTAATAAAGAAAGGGGATAGTGTATTACTGGTACACGCACGCAACTTCCGGGGCAGTTTCAAAGGACTGGTAGCCGGCTTCCTGGAGCCTGGGGAAACACTGGAAGAATGCGTTCACCGCGAAGTGATGGAAGAGACCGGTATCCGTATCAAAAACCTGAAGTATTTCGGAAGCCAGCCCTGGCCTTATCCAAGCGGTATCATGGTGGGATACTATGCGGAATACGAAAGCGGAACCATCAAATTACAGGATGAAGAACTGAGTGCCGGAGCATTCTACCACCGCGACCACCTGCCGGAAATCCCCAAGAAACTAAGTATTGCGCGAAAGTTGATTGACGCATGGTTAAACAACGAGATATGAAAAAGCAGTATCATTTCTTATCCGACTTTTTCAACAGCTTCTGAGCCGGATAACCAAATTCGGGAAACAGTGCATAAGCTGGTATGTACATACTTTCCGTAAATTGCCATGGTACGGGCGTACCGGAATGGGAATCCTCACCGGCATTGGCATGCTCATCGTCTTACTGGTCATGATTGACCTCAATTTCTTGTGGCTGTTCGGAAAATCACCGAGCATGTTCAACATCAAAGAGCCTATACAGCACATCGCCTCCGAGATTTACAGTGCCGACGGAAAACTGATTGGAAAATTCTATTCAGAAAACCGTACACCGGTGGAATACAAGGATATTTCTCCGATACTGGTCAAGACGCTGGTCTGCACGGAGGACGAACGCTTTTACAAGCATTTCGGTATCGACTTTGAAGGAGTATTTGCTGCTGCCAAAGACTACGTAGCTCACGGAACGGCACGTGGAGCCAGTACCATCACTCAGCAGCTGGTCAAAAACCTGTTCAAAGTACGTTCACAATACTCTACCGGACTCTTAGGACATATCCCCGGAGTAAAACTGCTGATTATGAAGGCCAAGGAATGGGTTACAGCGGTCAAGATTGAAATGCTGTACAGCAAGGAAGAAATTCTGACCATGTATTTCAACACGGTAGACTTCGGAAGCAACGCATTCGGTATCAAGACGGCCTGTCATACCTATTTTAATACAACTCCCGATAAAATTACCGTAGAACAGGCTGCCACACTTATCGGCCTGCTGAAGGCTACTACCTATTATAATCCTAAAATCAACCCAAAGAATAGTCTTTCACGACGAAATGTGGTATTGGGAAAGCTCTATGAACACCATGTGCTGAACAAGCATCAGCTGGACTCCATCCGGAAACTTCCCACCATTCTGAAATTCAAGCAGGAGAATTATTACACTGGTCCGGCACTCTATTTCCGCGAAGCCATAGCCAATGAACTGAAGGAATGGTGCAAGGAAAATAATACAGACCTCTATGGCGACGGACTGAAAATTTATACCACACTCGACAGCCGGTTGCAGCAATATGCCGAAGAAGCTGTCAACCGTCAGATGCGTGAAGTACAGAAACGGTTTGATGCACATTGGGGCACGCAGGCTCCGTGGCGAGACCGGAATGGGGAGGAAATTCCTCGCTTCATCGAAGAGCTGGCCGAAAAGACACCGGCCTACCAGTATCTGTCCCATAAATACGGTAACCAGACTGATTCCATCACCTACTACCTGAACCAGCCTCATCGTTGCAAGGTCTTCGACTATGACCTCGGACAAAAAGATACCCTGTTCAGTACCATGGACTCTATCCGCTACATGGAACGCTTCATGCACTGTGGGTTTGTGGCCATCGCTCCGCATACGGGAGAAGTAAAGGCATGGGTAGGCGACATCAATTTCCAGTCATGGAAATACGATAAGGTGCTTTCCAAGCGTCAGCCCGGCTCTACCTTCAAACTCTTTGTCTATACGGAAGCCATGAACCAGGGATTATCCCCCTGCGACCTGCGTGTAGATGAAAACATCCCCTGGGAAGTGGAAGAAAATGGAGAAAAGAAACTCTGGATGCCTCACAATGCCAATGGAGGTGCCACTCTCGATACCATGTCTCTGAAAATGGCGTTTGCCCAATCGGTCAACACCATTGCTGCCAACATAGCCCATGAAGTAGCATTCACCAGATAGCCACTACCGCACACCGCATGGGTATCCAGACCAAGCTGGAAGAAACACCGGCCCTCAGCCTGGGAGCTTCTGACGTATCGCTATTGGAGCTGGTTTCTGCCTACGGCACCGTAGTGAACGATGGAGAAGCCATTCAGCCCACACTGATTACCCGTGTAGAGAATAAAGACGGAAAAGTTATCTACCAACAAGAAGCTGAAGCAACCCAGGCCATTCCTTACGCCAGTGCCTATCTTATGCAACAGATGTTAAGAGGTGGACTGACTTGCCCGAAAGGAACTTCACAAGCGCTCTGGCGTTTCCGCATCTTTGATAAAGGTACGGAGTTCGGCGGGAAGACCGGTACCTCTTCCAATCACTCCGATGCCTGGTTTGTGGGTATCAGTCCCAACCTGGTAGGAGGAGCCTGGGTAGGCGGAGAGTACCGCAGCATTCATTTCCGCACAGGCGAACTAGGGCAAGGCAGTCGCACCGCACTGCCCGTATTCGGATATTTCATGGAAAAGTATTGGCCAATCCGGAGCTTGCCGCACTTTATGCCAAGAAATTCCCAAGTCCTAAAGAAAAGCTGGACCGTTCATGGGATTGTAATGACTATTTCCCTCACTACTGTGACAGCGATTCCATTCTCATCACACTGGGCGATTCATTACTTTTCGAAGCAGAACACGCCGCTCCTACAGAAGATTAACCTATTGATATTCAACACGAATCTAAATTCAACTCAAAATACACTTGTGTTTAAGACAAAACGCTTTGACGTTTGAATCAAAACGCAAGTGCATTTAAGATAAAACGCCTTTGCGTTTGCATTGAAACGTACTTGCGTTTCAAACCAAATGCAAAGGCGTTTTTTAACGACCTTCAAAACACCTATTAAGTATGTAAAATCTATACCTTATTCTTTCTTTTTATTTTTTTCTTACCTTTGCGGTGCATCCTCTCGAAGGGATGTCTGTAACAACAGAAACACTTTAAACAAAAAATATTAGAGATTATGATGACTATTGACAAATTCAACTTTGCCGGCAAAGGCAATCGTTCGTGTGGACTTCAATGTACCTTTGAACGAAGAAGGTAAAATTACAGACGATACTCGTATCCGTGGTGCACTGCCTACTTTGAAAAAAATCTTGGCAGACGGTGGTGCCTTGATTATCATGTCACACATGGGTAAACCAAAAGGCAAAGTAAACGCTAAATATTCTTTGAGCCAGATTGTAGACGCTGTAGCTGCTGCTCTGGGTACTCCGGTTCAGTTCGCTCCTGACTGTGCTAAAGCTCAGGAAGCTGCTGCTGCATTGAAACCGGATGAAGTATTGCTGCTTGAAAACCTCCGTTTCTATCCGGAAGAAGAAGGTAAGCCTGTAGGTATCGAAAAAGAAGATCCTGCTTACGAAGACGCTAAGAAAGCTATGAAGGCTTCTCAGAAAGAATTCGCTAAGACTTTGGCTTCTTACGCTGACTGCTACGTAATGGACGCATTCGGTACTGCTCACCGTAAACACGCTTCTACAGCTGTTATCGCTGACTACTTCGATGCTGACCACAAGATGTTGGGCTACCTGATGGAAAAAGAAGTACAGGCTGTTGACAACGTATTGAAAGACATCAAACGTCCGTTCACTGCTATCATGGGTGGTTCTAAAGTTTCTACTAAGATTGGTATCATCGAAAACTTGATGGACAAAGTAGACAACTTGATCCTTTGCGGTGGTATGGCATTTACTTTCGCTAAAGCTCAGGGTGGTAAGATCGGTAACTCATTGGTAGAAGATGACAAACTGGATCTGGCTTTGGAAATCATGGCTAAGGCTAAAGCTAAAGGTGTAAACTTAGTTTTGGGTTGCGACTGTGTAGCTGCTGACAAGTTTGCTAACGATGCAAACACTCAGGTTTGCGACGACAAGAACATTCCTGACGGATGGATGGGTCTGGATGCAGGTCCTAAAACTCGCGAAGAATTCAAAGCTGCTATCAAGGGTGCTAAGACTATCCTGTGGAACGGTCCTGCCGGTGTATTCGAAATGGACAACTTCGCTGGTGGTTCTAAAGTAATTGCTGAAGCTATTGCTGAAGCTACTAAAGAAGGTGCATTCTCATTGATCGGTGGTGGTGACTCTGTAGCTTGTATCAACAAGTTCGGTATGGCTGACCAGGTATCTTACATCTCAACTGGTGGTGGTGCATTGCTCGAAGCTATCGAAGGTAAAATCCTTCCGGGTATCGCAGCTATCCGTGGCGATAAATAATGCATAAATACTTTATCGTAAATATTTCAAGGCATGACTTTTCGGTCATGCCTTTTTTATTTTCTATTTCTACATAAAGCTCCGTATTATTTTGATAAGAGATTGTTTTTTCCGAAATTTGCACTTATCAACAAAAGTATTATGCAGAAATTTATTTATCTCATTTGCCTCTTATTATCTGTCATATACACACGTTCAGAGGCACAAATATTTCAATATATCGGTATAGCAGACGGACTCAGCAGCCGAAGAGTTCTCTCTATTCAACAAGGAGAATATGATTACATCTGGATTCTTACCCACAAGGGTATAGACCGCTATAACGGAAAGCAGTTTACACACTATCCGCTGATTAAAAATGGTGCAGTTGTCAACTGTTTCCCTAATCTGAATATTTTAAAGACTGACAGAGAAAAGAAGTTATGGGAAATCGGAAAAGACGGACTGGTATTCAATCTGAATGAGGCCAGAGACTCCTTCCAGTTGGTATTCGACTTGCATGAACAGTATCCGGAAACTCAAAAGTGTCCGATAACCTGCATTTATCTGGACGAAGAAAAAAATATCTGGTTCTGCACAGAAGGTTATCAGTACATCTACAATGGAGATACTCAGAAGACCAGAAAAATAAGTCATAAAATTCCAGGAAAAGTAACCTGCATCACACAGGCAAAGGGAAATAACTATTTTATTTCGACCGAACAAACCTTGTATTCAGCTACCCTGAACAAAGGAGAATTAACCAACGTACGGAAAATTGATATTTCCAATATCAACATCATTGATTACATTTATTATCATAAGCCTACCAACAAGCTTATCATCAATGCCCTGCTTGATAAGCTGTTTATTTATACCCCTGAAAGCGGAGAGCTGACAGACCTCGGGAAACACCTGAAAGACATCGGGGTAAACACCATCACGCCCAACCGGAAAAACCTGGATGAGGTGTTCATTGCAACCGATGGTGACGGAGTATATAAACTGGATGCCAAGAAAAAAGAACTTTCTCATTCTTAAAAGAAGACAATGAGAGCTTCAACAAGATGAACGGAAGCATCATCAAGGATATTTACATGGACCAGAACAACCGTATCTGGAACGTGATTTATCCTATCGGCATTACCATCTATTCCGAAAAGTACCCTGAATACCAATGGTTCAAACATGCGTCGAACAGCAGTAACACCTTGTCAAATGACTGCATCAACGGCATCATGGAGGATTCTGAAGGAGATATATGGTATGCCACCTGCAACGGAATAAGCTGTTATGACATCAGTGAAAAGAAGTGGAAAAGCTATTGTACGGAGAAGGAACTTCCTCAATATGAAAACCATATTTTCTTGTCCGTATGCGAAATAAGACCGGGAATTATCCTGGCCGGAGGCTATATGTCCGGTATCTTCCGCATAGACAAGAAGGCTGGAACTACGACCTTCCATCAGCAAGGAAAATCGCAGGCACGTGAAACTCCGGACAAATACATCCGCGGACTGATAAAAGACAAGAATGAGGTTATCTGGAGTGGAGGATTCTACAGCCTGAAAAGCTTTGACACACGCACACAGGAAAAGCAGGAATACAGCAGCTCCTACCCTATCACGTATCTTTTAGAAAGAAATGAAAATTCCTTCTGGGTAGGAACCATACAAGGATTGTATGTATTCGATAAAACGAAACGGCAACTGTATCCTTACATGGAAAAAGAAGATTTCGGCTGTATCAATGCAATCTACAATACTCCCGACCTGAAAAAGACCTATGTCGGCACCTACGGAAACGGATTGTTTATCATTGATAATCAAACGAATGAAATCACACACTGCATGGCCAACAACAGCGGCTTGCAGACAAACAATATCTATAGTATTGTTCCGGACAAAAACGGGAATCTGTTTTTAGGTACAGAAAACGGACTGTCTTTCTACAACCGGAAAGAACAGACCTTTACCAACTGGACACGGGAACAGGGATTGCAAGGAGCAAACTTCAATCCGACTGCCGGAATACATACCCGAAACGGTCAGCTGATTTTTGGAAGCAACGAAGGTGTCATCATTCTGCCCGACAGTCTGGAACTGCCCTCAAGCTTTTCCAGCCACATGGTATTCTCTAATCTGAACATCATGTATCATCCGGTGCACCCGATGGAAAAGAATTCTCCTTTGACAAAAATTTTGGACGAAACCAATTTCATCCAATTGAAATACGACCAGAACACGTTCTCCATGGATGTGTCTTCCATCAATTTCGACAATCCATCGAGCATTCTGTACAGCTGGAAACTGGAAGGGTTCTATGACCAGTGGACTCCTCCCACCAGCAACGGAACCATACGGTACACCAACTTGTCGCCGGGAAACTATACGCTGAAGGTACGCTCCATTCTGCTCGACAACCAGCAGATACTGGAAGAAAGGGAAATACAAATCTTGGTAGAACGTCCTTTCTGGCTCACTTTCTGGGCATTCCTGATTTATGCCCTGTTCATTATCGGAGCGGCATACGCTTCCTGCGCTATCAGATTATCAAGCGCGAACGAAAAACTTCGGAAGAAAAAATCAATTTCTTCACGCATGCCGCGCACGACATACGCACTCCGCTGACCATGATCAAGGCTCCTCTGAGTGAAATCATGGAAAAGGAAAGTCTGAGTGAAAACGGACAAAAGAACATCCAACTGGCCATGCAGAGCACAGAGAACCTGGCTGAACTGGCCAATAACCTGATTAATTTCCAGAAGGAAGAATTATATTCCTCACAGACCATCGTGACGGCGCACGAACTGAATCATTATCTGAGCAACTATATGCATCAGTTTGATAGTTTTGCTCGTCAAAAGGACATCACGCTTTCCTACGAAAGTTCGTTCGACAGTCTGGATGTGTGGATTGATACGAGCAAGATGGATTCCATTTTGCGCAACCTGCTTTCTAATGCCTTAAAATATACGCCACAAGGCGGACGTGTATCATTAAAAGCGGAAAGCAACAAAAACACATGGACACTTTTCCTCTCGGACACAGGTATCGGAATGAACAAGGAAGACCAGAAAAAGCTCTTCAAATATCTGTTCAGAGGATATAATACGGCCAACCAGACTACTACCGGATGCGGCATCGGCATGCTGCTGACGTACCGCCTGATTGAGAATCACGAAGGTAAGATTTCATTTACCAGCACCGAAAATGTGGGTACAACCTTCCAGCTGACCTTCCCGATACGAAGTAAAAACTATCAATATAAAAAGGAGGAAAAAGAGGGCACTGATAAAGTACTGACTACGGAACAAGAAACAGCAGGAAATATCACGACCGACATCCAGTTTACCGACTCACAGACAGACGAGCAGGCTCCATTAATATTGGTTGTAGAAGACAATGCTCCATTGCGGTCATTCATTATCCACAGCCTGTCGGACACCTACCAGGTGGAAGGTGCAGGCAACGGACAAGAAGCACTTGACTTCATCAATGAACGTCAGCCCGACCTGATTCTTTCCGACATCATGATGCCGGTAATGGATGGCAAGAAGATGTGTCAGATAGTAAAAAGTCAGATGGAAACCAGTCACATCCCTATCATTCTGCTCACCGCACTTGGTGATAAGGAGCATATTTTAGAGGGACTGGAAATCAAAGCCGACCAATATTTAGTGAAACCCTTTGACGTACACATATTGAAAGCTACCATACGCACGCTGATAGCAAACCGGAAGATGCTACGCAATCGTTTCAAATCGGCTGTCACGGCATTGCCGGAGGAAGCTCCTGCCGTAGAATTACCTACAAGTCTGGACGATGAGTTTATCCAGAAAGTGACCGAACTGGTCAAGGAAGGATTAGGCAAGAACTTCAATGTAGATACCTTATGCGCTTCGGTCAACATGAGCCGCACCAGCTTCTACAATAAGATTAAGGCTTTGACAGGCATAGCTCCGGCTGAATTTATCCGTAACATCCGAATGCAGGAGGCCGCCTGATGTTAAAGAGCCAGCGCTATACGGTAGCCGAAGTTTCAGACAAAATGGGCTTTGCCGACCCCAATTATTTTACGGATACCTTTAAAAAGTTTTATGGGGTACCCCCAAGCATTTATATGAAAAAGAACTAAACGCAATAACATGAATTTCTATTTAAGAGCATTTCTCATCTTCTTCCGGATAGGATTATTCACCATAGGAGGAGGATATGCCATGGTTCCCTTGATAGAAGCTGACCTGGTAGACAAACGAAAATGGGTGAAAAAGGAAGACTTTCTGGACTTGATGGCACTGGCGCAAACTGTGCCGGGCATCTTTGCCGTCAACATAGCCATCTTTATCGGCTATAAGCTGAAAGGATTCTGGGGAGCTTTCTGGATGGCACTTGGCACCATACTTCCCTCCTTTCTCATTATTCTGACCATCGCTCTATTCTTCAGACAATTCCAGCATGTGGAAGCCGTAGAACATGTGTTCAAAGGCATCCGTCCTGCGGTAGTAGCCTTGATTGCAGCTCCTACCTTCAAAATGGCAAAATCAGCCCGTATCAACCGATACAATATCTGGATTCCGGTGGTTTCGGCACTACTGATATGGCTTCTTGCTTTTCGCCTATCTACGTCATCATCCTCAGCGGATTAGGAGGTTACCTGTATGGACGCTACCAAAAGAAATATAACTAAAAGGAGATAAACTATGGTACTTTTATTACTGAAACTATTCTATACGTTTTTCAAAATAGGCTTATTCGGATTTGGTGGAGGTTACGCCATGATTTCCATGATACAAGGAGAGGTAGTCACCCGTTACGAATGGCTCAGTTCGTCCGATTTTACGGACATCATCGCTATCAGCCAGATGACTCCCGGTCCTATCGGTATCAATTCTGCGACCTACGTAGGCTATACGGCTATGGTAAATGACGGCTACTCGCACGCAGCCGGCATATTAGGCTCTACGGTAGCCACCTTCTCAGTGGTATTACCCTCATTTATACTCATGATATTTATCAGCCGTTTTTTCCTGAAGTACCAACGCCATCCGGCAGTAGAAGCCGTGTTTAATGGGCTGCGCCCCGGAGTAGTCGGACTGCTTGCGGCAGCCGCTCTCGTATTGATGAACGGAGAAAACTTCGGAACAGACACGTATCAGGTTGTCATCAGCATCCTGCTTTTTATCGGATGTTTCATTGCTTCCAACCGATACAAAGTAAATCCGATTCTGCTGATTGTATGCAGTGGTGTCTTAGGCTACTTTATATACTAAATCAACTTTACTCTTCACTCTCCGGTAAAATAGACTGGGGAGTGGGGATAGAAAAGTCATTGTCGGCAAACAAGGATGCCAGGCCCGATACCTGTTTCAAGCGAAGCAGTTCATCCTTATCCATACCTATATTTTTCATAATCCATTTATCCGACATGCCTGCCTGAGTCAATTCTGACACAATATTCGTCATCAACCCGATGTCATGAGTACCTCGCGCACGATTATGACGGATAGTAGAGCCCATACGGTTGGACAAATCCTTGTCAATCACTACCACCGGAAGCATACCTTTCTCCCGCTCATAAATCCGTCGGGAGGTTTTCAGCACCTGATAGCGGTGAAAACCATCTACAATAATATACTTGTCATTTTCCTTGTCATAATAGCATACACAAGGCATCGTGAAACCGTCTTCCCAAATAGACAGTTCCAGCAGCTTCATTTCCGGAGGAGCTACCACATTCGGATTATAATTGTTGGCACACACCTTCTCCACCGGTACGGCTTTTACATGGTAAACCGGACTTGTTTTCTCTTCTATGTCCATATCTTTTTATATTGTTGTAAAATATAATCTTTCATCTTTTTCTCTTCCTTGCTTACGGCAAATCCCATATATTTACAGGCATAATCATTACGCAGTATGCACAGACACATACGCTTGTAAGTAGGAATTTCTCTGAATTCTGCAATATCAATATCATCCAGGTACTCCATCATCACCGGACGCTTAGTCGTCTTGTAGTTGCTCTTGTTTCTCACCGTAATTGGGATATTCATGCTTTCGAGTTTGGCTATGGTCTCATCACTCAGGCAGCCCCCTTTCGTTCTCCAAAACTTAATGCTGGTATGAAGTTTACTCAAATATCCCCTGCGGGTTTCCTCTGGAAGTGTAGAAAGCAGAAACTCCATAAACGATTTCCAGGTATGCCCTTCCGGCAACTTGACTGAACCATATCCCATCGCATGTGTTCCTCCATAAATGGCAGAGAAATTAACCCCGTTCACACGCCCAATCATTCGTCCCCAGGTATCCGGCTCAATCACCTTGTATAAATGCAGACTTTCAATGGCTTCACCAATGAAGGGACTGGCCACTCGCTGACGTTCCAGACTTACACCTGCGTAATAATAAAGATCATACAAACGATTGTAATCCCAACCAAACTTTCCATTAGCAGTCCAGATATCCGTAGTTTTCCAGTCATAAATGGGATAAAGATTATATACATCATTGGCAATCTTCGAACTCCACTGATAGTTGTGATAAAGCTGCTGCTTCAAACCGCCATAAATGGTACGCCAGCGATTGTAACTTTCCTGTGTACGTATACCCACCAGACAAGCCGTACGGACAGCCTTTTTCTTTTCATGCAACCAGGCGGCAAAACGTAACTGAAACTCATAATCCCACATGTTGTCATGAAAAAAGTAAAATCTTCCGCCTTCATAACCCCTTCCGGCATCTCTCGTACCCAGATGTCACGAAGGGCCTCATCCCATGGACGCCAGTAATGCTGGTACATGGAAGTACAGGTTCTCACTTTAAAGGGAACACAAATCCGATATACCTCCAGTATGTCCTTATTATTTTCCAAAATACGATTGATAAATGCGATGGTATGGTCATACTGCACCTCATAATCCATGAAAAATACACCAAGCTTTATCTTCAAGTTGTTCCGGCGTATATAATCAATGCAAAGATTCAGCAGTACTCCACTGTCCTTTCCACCGGAAAATGACACATAAATATTGTCAAACTCCTTGAAAAGTACAGCCAGACGTTCTTGTGCCAGCTCGTACACATTTTTCACGTTCTCATTCTTCTTCATTCGTTTTCTTCATTTTAAGATACAAACTCCATGCACGTACTATTTCAAATCCTTGCGTCTGAAAATAAGATTCATGAGGCTTTTGGACTACCGCCTCCAGTTCCTTTTCCGTAGATAGAAATTCATTTGTCACAGCTTCCAATAAACTCAAAAACACATCCTTTGTATCCTCCTCCACATAATAATTGTTGATTATCGCAGATTTTTCCGTATTTCCACAGGAAAAAAGCCTAAAACGTGATTGCCATCGTCTGCAAAGGCTACAAACCAAACAAACGATTCACCAGTTTTAAAAGGATAATTATGATTATACTTAATAATTTCCGGATTCATCACCAACGGAGCTACGCAGCTATACAGTTCAGGAGATGTGCCGGCCATTTTTATCACAGCTATCATATATCTATTATTTTCGTTTCAACTATGTCAAGCAAAAATAACAAATATCTTTCAAATAAGCTTATTCACTAATAATTATATATCATGAAGCAATGCCTCAAAAGTAGAATAGCATGTAGTCTGTCCGTTCTCATCCGTATAAAGAAGCATATCGGGTGCTTGCACATCCAGTAAAGGCAACTTCTGGGCGGAAGCACAGGCATCCAGACAAAAGTAGTGATGACGGTTCAAGGCATTTTGTGCCCAATGACGCAGCACCTCATCTTCCGCCTTTAACACAATGGATTTCTCTCCCGACACTTCAGGAGAAAAGCACCGTGCATCAAATCAAACTTTATCCGGGCATGATTGGCAAACAATGTATCCATCCGGTTGCGCAATATCAAGTCTTCCGTCACACCACATTCCAGTCCTCCGGTTGAAGAAAGCAACCAAAGGCGATCAGACAAGACCAGTGCCTGTTCAATATCATGCGTAGACAAAAGAATTGCTCTCTTTTCCTCTATAGCCAAACGATGCAACAGATTCATGATTTCAATGCGGCTTACCACATCCAAGAAAGCAGTCGGCTCATCCAATAATATCAACGGACATTCCTGCACCAGTGCTTTGGCAATCATCACTTTCTGTCGTTCTCCGTCAGAAAGTTCAGCCATATAACACCGTGCCTTATGAGCTATCTCTACGGCTTGCAGTGCATGTTCTACCAACTGCTTGTCGGTCTTATCCAAACGTCCGAAAAATCCTGTATAAGGCTGTCGTCCCAAGGCGACCAGTTCATATACTGTCAACCCTCCTGCTTGCGTACGGTCTGTCAATACGACCCCTATGGTTCTTGACAACTCACGTTCGGAGTAGGCAGACAAATCACGCCCCAACAGTTTCAAGTCGCCAGATAAAAACGGTTGAGCAGCCGCCAAAGTGCGAAGCAAGGTAGATTTACCTGCTCCGTTCGCTCCTAGCAGACATGTCAGTTCTCCACGAAAAAGCTGAAAATTCAGCCTAGAATGCACTTCCGTCCGCTTCTTCCCTACCTGATAACCGATTGTCAGGTTACGACCCTCTACCACGATTTCCGATTGACTCATCAGTAAAATATTGAATTCGACGTTGGTTAATGATCACATAAATAATGACCGGCGCTCCTAAGATTGGAGTTACGGCATTCAGCGGTATCACTCCTGACTCTCCCGGAAGTACGCAAATCAAGTTACACAGCAATGCCAATGCTCCTCCGGCAAGCAGCGTAACAGGCATCAGCGAATTATGGTTGGAGGTACCCAGCATCAAACGAGCCAGATGAGGAACTGCCAGACCGATAAAAGAGATAGGGCCACAGAATGAAGTCGTTACCGCAGTCAGCAATCCGGTAGCCAATAATAAGAAGTTGCGTACCCGGCGAATATTCACTCCCAAATTTTCGGCATAACGCGGTCCCAAAAGCAGGGCATTCAAAGGCTTAATAAGCATGACAGCCACTAACAACCCTACCACGGTCAGTAATGAAAAAGCCGGAAGCTGTTCCAAAGAAACCCCACCAAAGTTTCCCATTCCCCACACCATATACGAGTGTACTCCTTCTGCCGTAGCAAAGAAGTTCAACAAAGAAATCAGTGAAGAAGTAATATAGCCAATCATGATGCCGGCTATGAGCAGCATTACATTACTTTTTATCAAAGAGGATAAAAACAAGACCAAAGCCAACACAGCTACAGCCCCCAAAAATGCGCCTAATATGACAGAGAAAAACCCGGAAAGTGTAAACACACCTGTGGCAATGGTTCCTCCTCCGGCGAGCATCACAAGCGCTACTCCCAAGCTGGCTCCTGAACTGATACCTAAAATAGACGAATCGGCCAATGGGTTACTGAACACCGTCTGCAACATCAGTCCGGAAGCCGACAAGGCTGCTCCACAAAGCAAGGCTGTGATGCATTGAGGAAAACGCGATTCCCAAACGATAAACGTCCAACTTGCCTTTTCAGCCTCTTCGCCGCTTAAAAAGCGTAGCACTTCCTGCGCCGGAATATTTACCGAACCTAAAAATAAATTGGCTACCACTAAAAGCACTATCAAAAGAGCCAGGGTGCCGAATACCACATAATGCTTTTTATCAGAATGTATCATTCCGCTAAATTACTAAAATATTTCGGTTCATAGCCTTCCAGCAACTCGGGATGGAATATTTTTACCATATCTTTCAACAATATCTCCGGATGAAAAGGTGACTCCTCATAAAAAGGTATCCGATGGGTGTTGCATCCATAAATCCGACGTTCGCGGAATGCCTTGAAACGCGCATAAAGCGAATAATCCTTCTGAAGTTCCTTATAGGTCTTATCCTGTGGCTGATTGTATTTTATCAACCAGAAATCGGCATGCTCACCTTTGTCGAAGACGGTTTCAAAAGCCATCGGCACAGAACCGCTGTTCGGCAGTTCTGCAAAAACATAGTCTGCCCCGGCATCCGCATACAAGCGTCCAGTGGTACTCTGTCCTCCGGCGATATACCATGCAGAGCCATACTTCAAATCACTTAATACCGTAGGACGAGAGGTTGCCTGTGCCGCCAAATCCTTTAATGCCAGGTATTCTTTTTCTATCTGTGCAAAAGTGAATCTCCTCTCTGTTCCTGCCCTACCAGCAATCCGTAAAAGCGCAGCCATTCTGCACGTCCTAACGGGGAGGTTTCCATGTAATCCGCACATTCGATTACGGGTACTCCCAACTTTCCTACCCGACCGTATCCTCCGCTGTTCTCAAACGGAGAAAGCATGATGGCATCCGGACGAAGGTCGATAATTTTCTCAATATCCGGATTCATTCCGTTTCCGCAATCTACGATTTCTCCATTCCGGCATCCATCCTGCACCTCTGGCATCTTAAAATATTCCAGGTTACAGACTCCCTTGATACTTTTTGCCTGTCCCAACTCTTTCAGTACACTTCCATGCACCACAGAATACACCACGGCCCGTTCTAACGGAACCCGTACAACAGTCCCTTCCGGCAAATTCTCAGGAACCGGCTGAGTCTTATCAGTCAACAGATAAGTATGCAATATTTTCAATGTATCCCATGGGTTACGGATAGAAACCATGGTATAATCAGGAAACTTTACCACAGACAAGTTGGTGGCATACCTCATTTTCAGGGTATCTCCTTCCTCCTGAACGGAAGAAGTCTTGCTTCCTCCGCCGCAGGCAGAGAGAAGCAAGACTGTAATTACTATATGGGCAGATAGTAAAATTTGTTTCATAAATCTTATTCAGCTAAGAAACGGATGTTAGTTGTATAGTTTCCGGTTTCTATCTTTTTCTTAAACTGTCCGTCTTTAGAATAAATATATACATCATCCAACGCACCAGAATTACGATTTCCAATATATACATCCTCAGATACAGGATCAACCGCTATAAACTGTGGACTTGGAATTGTAGATAAATCTACAAACGGAGTTTCTTTCTTCGTTTTTAAATCATACACAAAACATCTATGCGTATCAGGCAAATAATATTCAGCATAAAGAATATACATTTTGTCTCCTTTATTTGCTATATAAGTTGCATTACACAATTTTTCTACCTCATCCGTAGCCGGATCTATACGCTGAAGCGTCTGATAAATCCATTGTTCTTCAGGAATTTTATCACTACCAGCATAATTACCTTGTGATACCACATACACATAACCGTCTGCTCCTGTCAAGCACTGATAAGCAGGATTCAACATCACTGTAATTTCTTTCTCCTTAGTCAAAGACGAGGCATTTACTACGGCCACTTTATCTCCTGCACCGTAACCTGAAATATTCACATAAAGTTTGCCTTTTGCATAAGTCAAAGCTTCTGGATAAGCACCTACAGCAACCTTTCCCACTACATTCAAATTCAATGTGTCTAATTTTGAAACAGTTCCATCATAAGCTGTAACAAATACGAATCCTTCTGCTCCGATTGCACATCTAGGCTCCATCGTTGATCATCCGTCGTCTTCATTGGAATACTTTTCAACAGTTTCCCACTCAAATCCAACACTTCTATTTTAGAAGACGTACTTCCAATGGCATACATTTTCGAACCATACACACACAAATCTTGCACATCTCCTATTCCTTTTCCATTCTGTGCCTGATACAAATCACCGCTAACCGTTTGTTTTTCCATGTCAAACCATTGAATAGAGCCATCATTTGCTCCCCAATTTCCGGTATTTACAATATAAGCCCCATAAGTAGTAGTAGGCTCCGGATTAGGATTTGGATTTGGATTAGGATCATCCTCATTATTACATGCAGTCAAGCCACTCATCAAAGGGATTGCCATCAAAATCGAATAAAGCCAATTCTTTTTCATTTTTTTCTCAATTTAATTTATAAATAGTAATTAATAGAAAGCTTGTAATTTCTTCCAGGCATCGGATAAAAACGAATAACCTCATAATTCTTGCCAGAAAGATTCAAGGCATCCAACTGTACACGCAGCTGATGCCGTTTCCAAGAGAATTTACGTGACAACGATATACCATGGTCTGAATAAGGCTTAATACGATAATCCGGTAAGTTTTGTGCCAACGTATATCGTTCCGACGCATAAGTAAGATTATAAGACAAATTTACCCAAGGCGTTTCAATGGTAAAGTTTCCACCACCAGAATGCCGAGGTGTATACACAATCTGATTCCTCCATGTTTTGGAATCTGGATCGGTAACATCCTCTGCCTGCATAAAGCTATAATTAGTAGTCAAATAAAATTTCAACCAGTCTGTCACTCGTGATTCAGCAGATAAATTTACATCCACACCTATCGTCTTCACCTTCCCGACATTCATCATTTTCCAGACAAACATAGTCGCACAGCCACAATCTTATCTTTTACCTTATTATAATAAGTATCGGCAGACAGACTCAGGAAATCAAGAAAACCTAATTTTGATCCGCTCCAAGTCACTCCCAAATTTCCCTGCTTGGTTGTTTCTGGACGTAAGCTGCTATTTCCTATCACCAAATAGTATAAATCATTGAATGTCGGAGTACGGAAAATATCTTTATAGGATGCCCGGAAGCGCAATCCGATTTCCCCAAAAGGTTTCCATGAAACACTAAATGCAGGAGAAAGACGCTTACGGTCTGCCGCCGCTGTTCCAATACGTACATCTTCCGTAATATAGGTGTTCAATAAAGAAGCAGTTGCTGTAAACGAGTTACGCTGATATTGCGCACCCAATGCGGTCAACAACGTATATCGCTGTGGAAACTGACATTGATCCAGGGTAGTATGTAAATAATTATAGGCAAAATCTTGTGCCAGAGACAAAGAAAATCCTTTGCCTAAATCTCCCCATAAAGTGGCTGACAAATAGGTTTCCGTCTGCCGATAACGGTCATCGGTTATACCTGAGGCTCATCATTATAGTCCCGGTTCCAACTGTAATTAAACTTACCCAAAGCCTGTAGTTTAAGTCGGTCAGAAAAACGATTTTCATACCGGAACTGCCCGAAATAGTTTTTATCAAAAAGCCGCTCTGCTGCATACGGATTATCATAGATCACCCCTCCCGGAAGTCCGCGTTCCGAATCAAAAAGATAGGCTTTCACTTGCAAGTCCTGTGTGGAAGTAAAACTTGTATACAAAGTAGCTTCCGCGCGATAAGTCCGTATATCACTGTTGTTTCGCTTACTATCAATCAGCGCATTCCCATTCCACATTTTAAAAGGGTAATTACCATCTGCACGCAAAAAATCACCATAAAACGATAAAGAGGTATTATCTGTCACCTTTTGATTATACAAAACGGAGGGATTGACCAGCCCGAATGAGCCCGCTTTCAAATTTGCATTCACATGATAAGATGTTTCCTGAAAATCAGGTCTGGAAGTCTGAATAGTCAATACGCCAGCAGAAGCAAAAGCACGTGCAGTTCTGATATATATCATCACTTTGCCCAATAGTCATGGTAAGTTGAGATACGTTATCCAAAGAAAAACGTGATATATCGACTTGCCTGACTGACAATCACTGACAGCTACCCCATCATAAATCACTCCTGTATGCTGAGTCCCCAAACTGCGAACCGAAATAGTCTTCAATCCTCCGATACCGCCATAATCTTTCACTGTCACTCCTGAGAAATGACGCACCGCATCAGCTACCTCATGCACGCCCAAACGCTCCATTTCCATTTTTCCCATCACCTGTAATGGAGAGGTAGCTTTAACAGCCTGAGGCGTTTTTCTTACACTCACCGTCACATCCGGAATCTGGTGCACCTTTCCTGTAATACTATCAGACTCTGCATGTTGGGCATAAATAATATCTACACCTGCAAACATGCAAAGACACATAGCTATAAAAAAGCGACAGCCGACAGTAATAGCCAGTTTCTTCAATCTTTTCATTCAAATTTTAATTGTAATTCTACATTACGCACGTTCTTGCCATCCTTTCCTCGAGAATGCAAGCATGACTTTGTTTTGCAGGTCTTCTGACTTACTCCCGTTTGTCTTGCCTTCCCATCTTCATTTAAAAGACAGTGGCCTTGCAGAGGGTAGACAAACGTAAATGTCTGGAGCTTACAGCAGCGGGACTGTCCGGGACTTTCACCCGATTCCCTTTTCATCCGTGATTTCGCCGAACCGGAAATCAATACGGAACAAAACATTGCAAATATACATTTTTCCTTGAAAACAAAAATAAATTCATACAGAATTATAGTACCATCCTACAAACAAGAACGAATTACCCTACATCTTCCTGATTTTCTCTTTATATATTTCACAAAACGTAGGGAAGAATTCTCTGTTTCACAGTGTGAGATTTGTGTCCCACACTGTGAAATATGTATCCCACACTGTGGTTTTTGTATTTCACAGTGTGAAACAGAGAATTTGTCCTGGAATTTTTCACTTTATGCAAATACATGGTAAAAAAAAGCCACAGAGGAGACAAAAAATTCACAAAAATCGTTACGAAAAGCATCTGCCTGCCAAACATTTTCTTACCTTCAGGCATTATAATACATATACAACATTCACATTACTTTATTTATTACTACACAATCATGATTTTTACAGCTGAAAACATACTGATGGTAGGGTCTGTGCTTATCTTTTCCGGCATCCTCATCAGCAAGACCGGATACCGGTTCGGTATCCCTACCCTTTTACTGTTCCTGCTCGTGGGAATGGGCTTCGGAAGTGACGGACTCGGACTACAGTTCAACAGTGCCTCGGACGCGCAGTTCATCGGAATGATGGCACTGAGCATCATCCTTTTCTCCGGAGGATGGACACCAAATACTCCGATATAAAGCCGGTGCTCACGCCGGGTATCGTCCTTTCCACCGCCGGCGTGCTGCTGACCACCCTGCTGACCGGTGTTTTCATCTTCTATATCTCAAACTGGAACCAGACGAACATCAACCTGACGCTGATGTGTTCCTTGCTGCTTGCCGCCACCATGTCGTCCACCGATTCGGCCTCGGTGTTCAACCTTCTCCGCTCCCAGCGCATGAACCTGAAACAGAACCTGCGCCCCATGCTGGAACTGGAAAGCGGAAGCAACGACCGGTGGCCTACATGCTGACCATCGTGCTGATTCAGGTGATTTCGAGCGGAAGCAGTCCCGATTTCCTGCTGATTATCAAGGACCTGCTCGTGCAGTTCTTCTTTGGAGGAGTAATCGGCTATGCCATGGGACGGTTCAGCGTGTGGCTGATTAACCGCATCAACCTGTCGAACAGCTCGCTCTATCCCATCCTCCTATTAAGCCTGCTGTTCATCACCTTCACCATTACCGACCAGCTGAAAGGAAACGCTTACCTGGCGGTGTACATCATGGGAGTCATCCTCGGAAATACCCGGCTGGCTTTCCGGAAAGAAATCAGCACCTTCATGAACGGACTGACCTGGCTGTTCCAGATTGTCATCTTCATCACCCTGGGACTGCTGGTCAACCCGCACGAAATGCTCGACATCACGGCTGTGGGCTTGCTCATCGGCGTGTTCATGATTCTCGTGGCACGTCCGCTCAGCGTATTCCTCTGCCTGCTTCCTTTCCGCAACATCACGAACAAAGGCAGGCTGTTCGTCTCGTGGGTGGGACTGAGAGGGGCTACCCCCATCATCTTCGCCACTTATCCAGTGCTGGCCGAAATCGACGGCTCGCAGCAGTTGTTCAATATCGTGTTCTTCATCACCCTCCTTTCGCTGATTATCCAGGGAATGAGCATCACCCGGGCGGCCAAGTTCCTGCACCTGGACTTGCCGGCTCCTAAAGAAGGCAATGAGTTCGGAGTGGAACTGCCCGAGGAAATCGACACCCAGCTGAACGACCTCACCCTGACTGCGAGATGCTGGAAGAAAAAGATACCCTGGCGGAAATGCAGCTGCCCAAAGGCACACTGGTCATGCTGGTGAAACGCGGCAATGAGTTCCTGATTCCCAACGGACAGATGAAGCTCCAGCCGGGCGACAAGCTGCTGCTTATATCAGAAAATAAAAACAAGTCGGCTGATTAGTTCTCAGCCAACTTGTTTTTCAAATATTCATAAAAATCATACTGCGCACGTACATCATCGTTACCCGGTTTTCTTTTAAAGATATTCCGCAACTGATTGTCTACCCAACATGCTTTCCGATTGGCCGATAACTGGAGTTCCAGCATGTCTGTCAATTCCCGACGAAGTCTGCCGTCGAGAATAGGAGTTACCGCCTCGATACGACGATACAGATTACGACGCATCCAGTCGGGCGAACCGATAAAAACTAACGGATCACCTCCATTCCCAAAGTACCACACACGGGCATGCTCCAAGAAACTGTCCACAATACGGGTAACCCGAATATTCCGACTAAACGATTCTCCCGGCACCAGGCAGCAGATTCCTCTTACAATCAAATCAATCTGTACCCCTGCCTCACTGGCACGATACAGTTCATCTATCATAGCCGTATCCTGCAAGGCATTCATCTTCAAAATAATCCGGCCTGGCTTTCCCTCTTTCACCAAATCTATTTCCCGCTGAATGAGGGCTTTCAATTCCGGAAGCAGATTGAACCGTGCTATCAACAGGCGTTTGAAACGAGGCTCTGTCACTTCCTTCCGCAAGACCTTAAACAGGGTACACATATCGTCCACTATCTGCTTGTTGCAAGTATACAAAGCTATGTCTGCATAAATCTTTGCCGTCTTCTCATTAAAATTACCCGTACTGACATACGCGTAGCTTCTTAACCGTTCTCCCTTGTCATTCTTCCGGAGAATCAATGCTACCTTGGCATGTACTTTCAGTCCCGGAATGCTGAATATAATGTCAATCCCTGCCTTCCGCATCAATTCGGCTGTAGCCAGGTTATTTTCCTCATCAAAGCGGGCTTTCAGTTCCACAAACACCGTGACATGCTTCCCGTTTCGTGCGGCAGCAATCAAGGCATTAATCACTTCCGAATGTTCCGCCACACGATACTGCGTAATCATGATTTCACGACAAATGGATCGTGAACGGCTTCATACAGAAAATGAATGAAATGTTCAAAACTATGATACGGATAATAAAGCAGCATATCCCGTTTGGCTATCCGGCGATACATAAAGTGTTTTTCGTTCATCCCGGGCAAGAACATCGGCTGCGGCTTGACGATGGCAGGAATATCCGGATTCGGATTGGGAAGGACGCCAAGTCTTCCAAATTCAGATGCTTGTCACCCGGCACAAGTTCTTCCCGGTTGATTCCCAGCGCTTCTACCAGGGCATCCAGAAAATCATCCGGCATTTTCCGGTCATACACAAAACGGCAGATGGCCCCAATCTTACGTTTCTTCACCTTCTCCTTCAGTTTTTCCACCATGCTCTCTGCAGGTACATCATCTACAAACACATCGGCATCACGTGAAATCTTACAACAGTAACTGCACTCTACTTCGTAGCCGATAAACACTTCCTTCAAGTTTGCCTTAATTATATCCTCCAGAAACATGAGGTAATAGTTTCCCTCATGCGAAGGAAGCTGTACAAAACGGGGCACCTTACTATAAGGCATTTTTATAATATAATATTCCGGCTTCTCCTGCGCATCCTTCCATACCTTTACAGCCAGATACAAACGTCTGTCCCGCAAGAAAAAGCGTACGTTTTCCGGATCAATCTTCACCGGCTGAATATAGGGAAACACTTCTTCCATAAAAAAGCGGTATACAAATTCCTTATGAAAATCCTCCACCTCGCTTTTACTCTGATAAAACACCACATGATTGCGCCGCAATGCAGGAAGAATCTTTTCTTCATAGATACGCACACGATCTTCCAGCTGACGGTTCACGGTATCCGTAATCTGCCGGATAAGGGCATGAGCCTCATCCACGGTCATGTCTTCACTCTTACCTCCAGATGCAACCGCCTTATGTTCTGCCACACGTACCTGGTAAAACTCTTCCAGGTTAGACGAATAAATAGCTATGAAATTGACTCTCTCGAACAAAGGAAGCGTATCATCATCTGCCTCCAATAATACGCGGTGATTAAATGACAACCAACTTATATCGCGGTTGAAATAGTTATAGTGGCTTTCCATATACTGAAATCATTCAAGGTTTTTTCAAATGTAGTATCTTTGCCGGACAAAAGCAAAAGAAAAATGAAAAGAATCGGACTCTTATCTGATACCCATGCCTACTGGGACGAACGTTATCTGAAATATTTTGATACGTGTGATGAAATATGGCATGCCGGTGACATCGGTTCACTGGAAGTAGCTGAACGGTTGGCCGCATTCCGTCCACTGCGGGCTGTCTACGGAAACATCGACGGACAAGACCTGCGCATACGCTTTCCGGAAATCAACCGTTTCCAGTTAGAAGGCACTGACGTACTCATCAAACATATCGGAGGTTATCCCGGGAAGTACGATCCTTCCATCCGAAAAACACTCATGACACAGCCTCCCAAGCTGTTTATCAGCGGTCATTCACACATTCTGAAAGTCAAATACGATTCCAGTCTGGGACTACTTCACATCAACCGGGAGCGGCAGGGAAATATGGTTTTCATAAGGTACGAACCTTGTACGCTTCAGCATAGAAAACGGAAATTTCTCCGATTTGGAGGTGATTGAGCTGAATGATTAAAACAAAAAAATCTTGTCACATTCAAAAAACTTTCCGAAATTTGCACCCAAAATAAAACTCTATATGAAAACTTATTTAGTTACTGGAGCTGCCGGATTCATCGGAGCCAACTATATAAAATATATTTTAGGCAAACATGATGACGTCAAAATTGTCATCCTCGACGCATTGACGTATGCGGGAAATTTAGAAACTATTTCACAGGACATCGACAATGAACGCTGCTTCTTCGTAAAAGGAAATATCTGCGACCGTAACCTGGCCGACCAGCTATTTGCTGATTACAAATTTGATTACATCGTGAATTTCGCAGCCGAAAGCCATGTAGACCGCAGCATCGAGAATCCGCAATTATTCTTGCAGACCAACATCTTGGGAACCCAAAACCTGCTGGATGCAGCCCGTCGGGCATGGGTCACCGGAAAAGATGAAAACGGATATCCAACCTGGAGAAAAAGTGTTCGCTTCCATCAGGTATCGACCGATGAAGTATACGGTTCTTTGGGTGCAGAAGGGTATTTCACAGAAGAAACTCCCCTCTGTCCGCACAGTCCGTACAGCGCTTCAAAGACCAGTGCCGACCTGATTGTGATGGCTTACCGCGACACTTATAAAATGCCTGTAACTATCAGCCGCTGCTCCAACAACTACGGTCCTTATCACTTCCCTGAAAAGCTGATTCCGCTTATCATCAAGAATATTCTGGAAGGAAAACGCCTGCCTGTATACGGAGATGGAACCAATGTACGCGACTGGCTCTACGTGGAAGACCACTGCAAAGCCATCGACATGATTGTCCGCAACGGCAAGGACGGTGAAATTTATAATGTAGGAGGTCATAACGAAAAACAGAATATTGAAATCGTCAAACTGACCATTGCTACTATTCACCAGATAATGACCGAGCAGCCGGAATACCGGAGCATTCTTAAAAAGAAAGAGATGACTCCTGACGGACAAATCAGCATTGACTGGATTAACGATTCGCTGATTACTTTTGTCAAGGACAGACTCGGACACGACCAGCGTTATGCCATCGATCCGACTAAAATTACCCGCGAACTCGGATGGACTCCAGAGACTAAATTTGAAGATGGTATCGTAAAAACCATCCGATGGTATCTTGACAACCAGAAATGGGTGAAAAACGTAACCAGCGGCGAATACCAGAACTACTACGAAAACATGTACAAGAATCGCTAAACAGCCTTTCTTTATATTACATAATAGAATGTCATTCCGGAAAGAGATTTCCAGAATGACATTTTTTATTTTCAGCATTTCCTTTTCACTTTATCAGTAAGTAAAAAGAAATAAAAAACATTTTGACAACTTATTTCTGAAATCGCTTGCACATTTACAAAATACACCTATCTTTGCAAGCAAATAAACATTTAAAGAAATTCACACATGAGTTACCTTATAAAACCAGTCGGCTATAAGCCGTTGCTTGACATGAAACAGACCGAACTGGGCATCAAGCAAATTAAAGAGTTTTTCCAGCAGAACCTCTCGTCCGAACTTCGTTTACGCCGTGTTACCGCTCCTTTGTTCGTTTTGAAAGGAATGGGAATTAACGACGACTTGAGCGGTACGGAACGCCCTGTCAGCTTCCCCATCAAAGACTTGGGAGACCAGCAGGCAGAAGTCGTTCACTCACTGGCCAAATGGAAACGCGTTACTCTGGCCGACTATCAGATTGAACCCGGCTACGGAATTTATACCGATATGAATGCCATACGTGCCGATGAAGAGTTGGGCAACATACATTCTCTTTATGTAGACCAATGGGACTGGGAGCGAGTGATTACTCCGGAACAGCGTACAGTGGATTTCCTGAAAAGCATCGTGACCCGTATCTATGCTGCCATGCGCCGCACGGAATACATGATCTGTGAAATGTATCCGCAAATCAAGTCCTTCCTGCCGCACGATGTACACTTCATTCATTCGGAAGACTTATTGCAAATGTATCCTGATAAGACTGCCAAGGAACGCGAAAACCTGATTACAGAACGTTTTGGAGCCGTTTCATCATCGGAATCGGAAACAAGCTGAGTAACGGACAACCACATGACCTGCGTGCTCCGGACTACGACGATTACACCACTGTAGATCCCAAAACAGGGCTTCCTGGCTTGAACGGTGACTTGCTGGTGTGGAACGACGTGCTGCAACGCGCACTGGAAATTTCCTCCATGGGTATCCGCGTGGACAAGGCTGCCATGCTCAAGCAATTGGAATTAGCCGGAAAAGAAGAACGTACCAAACTGTATTTCCACCAGCGCCTGCTAAACGACACACTCCCTCTGACCATTGGAGGAGGTATCGGACAGTCACGCTTGTGTATGCTTTATCTGAAGAAGGCACATATCGGAGAAATCCAGCCAGCATCTGGCCGGAAGATATGCGTGAAGAATGCGCACGACTGGGTATGCAACTTATCTGACAAACACATAGATCATCATATAAAATAACAATCCCCTTGCTCCGTTTTATGGGTGGAGCAAGGGGATTTCTTTTTGCGTATTTATTGATTTGTTGTTTCTTACCAGTTGATAGGAGTCTCTCCATGAGCCACCAGGTATTCATTGGTGCGACTGAAATGCTTGTTTCCAAAGAAACCGTTATAAGCCGACAAAGGAGACGGGTGCACAGAAGTTAACACCAGATGCTTGTTGCGGTCAATAAACGCTCCTTTCTTCTGCGCATAAGCCCCCCACAAGATAAACACCAAATGTTCTTTCTGTTCAGCCAGCACACGGATGGCCGCATCCGTAAACTCCTCCCAACCTCTGCGCTGATGTGAACCAGCCTGATGGGCACGCACCGTCAAGGTAGCGTTCAGCAGCAGCACACCCTGCTCGGCCCAACGAGTCAGGTTACCACTGGCAGGAATCGGCATACCCAGATCATCGTGGATTTCCTTGAATATATCTGCAAAGAAGGAGGAAATGCTACCCCGTCGTTCACCGAAAAACACAAGCCATGCGCCTGTCCCGGTCCGTGATACGGGTCCTGCCCGATAATCACCACTTTCACCTTATCAAAAGGACAAAGGTTGAATGCATTGAAAATCAATCTTCCGGGAGGATATACCGTAGTCTGCTGATACTCCTGACGGACAAAATCGGTCAACCGGACAAAATAATCTTTTTCAAACTCCGGCGCCAGTGCCTTTTTCCAGCCTTCTTCTATCTGTACATTCATAATACGATGAGTAAATAATTAATCCCAAAGGTTCAGTTTATTCTTTTGAGCTTCCGCAAGTGAAACCGTCTGTACCGTTTTCTGACGGTTCTTTTCACGCAAAGCCTGATATTCTTCATTCAAAGCTTCCACAAAAGCCGGACGTTGCTCACGATTCAGCAACTTGGCAGCCACCAATGCATTTTGTGAAGCATCCTTCATGTATACTACCGGTGCATGATATACTGGAGCAATCTTCAGTGCCGTATGCAGCTTCGAAGTGGTAGCCCCGCCAATCATCACCGGAATATCCAGTCCAGCCCGCTGAAGTTCAGTCACCACATGCACCATTTCTTCTAGCGAAGGAGTAATCAGTCCGCTCAGTCCTACGATGTCCACCTTTTCACGGATAGCCGTTTCTACAATCTTCTCGCAGGCACCATTACACCCAAGTCTATAATTTCATAGTTGTTGCATGCCATGACCACCGACACGATGTTCTTTCCGATGTCGTGCACGTCGCCCTTCACCGTAGCTACCAGCACCTTTCCGGCACTGCGGGTACCTTCTTCTTTTTCCGCCTCGATATAAGGCTGAAGAATAGCTACCGCCTTTTTCATGGTCCGTGCAGTTTTCACCACCTGCGGCAAGAACATTTTTCCCGAACCGAATAAGTCTCCTACATGATTCATACCTGCCATCAGCGGTCCTTCGATGATGCTCACCGCATTCGGGTAACGTGAAAGCACCTCCTGCAGGTCTTCCTCCAAATAATCCGAAAGTCCCTTCACCAGCGCATATTGCAGCCGTTCTTCCACCGTAGTGTTATTCCGCCACAGTAGTTGAGCCGACGCACTTCCTTCTTGAGAAGCAGTACCTTCTTTCTCCT
>ENA-OQHA01000044-OQHA01000044.1-human-gut-metagenome-genome-assembly--contig:-NODE-44-length-62486-cov-10.350679_pt1 | contig 62486 bp, 51 predicted proteins | sample MGYA00242558_ERZ504707 | MGnify/ENA primary metagenome ERZ504707 (study PRJEB26092, sample SAMD00036197) | human gut metagenome | host: Homo sapiens | study: EMG produced TPA metagenomics assembly of... | reverse complement strand
CACATATATATGGATAAGGTTTCTGTAGGTGCCACAATCAATATTATGATGCTGCAGCCATGGCAGATGGCAAGACTGTTATCGAGAATGCGGCTAAGGAGCCTCATGTCGTTGATGTGGCAAACTTCTTAAACAGCATGGGAGCGAATATCAGGGGCGCAGGAACCGATGTCATCAGAATTGTAGGTGTGGAGAAATTACATGCTACAGAGTATTCTGTCATTCCGGATCAGATTGAGGCCGGTACATTCATGTTTGCAGTTGCGGCAGCGGGAGGCAACGTGCTGGTAAAGAATGTCATTCCAAAGCATCTTGAGGCCACCACAGCAAAGCTGTTGGAGGTAGGCTGCCAGGTAGAGGAGTTTGATGACTCAGTCAGAGTAATATCAGATGGACATTTAAAGCATACACAGGTCACCACACTTCCATATCCGGGCTTCCCGACAGATATGCAGCCACAGATGGCGGTGCTTTTGGGTATCGCTGAGGGCACCAGTACAGTGACAGAGAGCATATTTGAGAATCGTTTCAAGTATGTTGACGAGCTCACCAGAATGGGAGCTGATATAAAGGTAGAGAGCAATATAGCAATCATCAGCGGCGTGAAAAGATACACAGGTGCCAGAGTGAATGCACCTGACCTAAGAGCAGGAGCTGCACTGGTTATAGCAGGTCTTGCAGCAGAGGGCATCACAGTGGTTGATGATATCTACTATATCCAGAGAGGCTATGAGGCACTCGAGGAGAAGCTTACAAAGATTGGCGCAAAGATTGCCAGGGTAGAGGATGAGAAGGAGCTTCAGAAGTTCATACTCAAGGTATCGTAATAGATATATACGTAAAGCATGAAATGTAAACACAATATAAATGCAATATATAAAATAAGAACCGGCAGCATCTTACTGTAGATGCACGGTTCTTATTTTTGGTTATTTTATAATTTTTTTGAGTAACTATTCCGTAACCCTTTTGATTATAAATCGGCTTACATCACAGATTTGATGAAAAACTCGCGGTTTGTGGACAAATCAAGTATACTGCCGTCATCAAAACGTACAATAGGGCGTGACAGTTCATGTGGGTTGAGCATCACAATATTACAGAACCGGCTGTCGTTGAGCATTACACGGTTGCTCTGGTATGTGGTAGCAAGCTTTTTCAAAAACAAAAGCAGGAACTTTGTATTGTACTTTGTAAAACCTTCACTCTCAAAGCTTGATATGACAGCGAACGGACAAAGTGGTGCGCGATAGCGTCTGGCAGCAGTCATGGCATCATATACATCGGCGATGGCTGTTATCATGGCAAAGTCGTCAATCAGTGAGCTGTCAAGCTGTGAAGGATAGCCTGAGCCATCACAGCGCTCATGATGCATGAGGGCTGTGCGCTTTATTCTGGAGTCAATCTGCAGATCCCTAATCAAATCAAAACCAAACTGTGGGTGCTTTTTTATGAGCGCAAATTCTTCATCTGTGAGCTTGTCAGGCTTGTTTAGCACATCATCGGGAATCTTGCATTTACCGATATCGTGAAGTACTCCTGCGATAGTAAGCGTATTCACATCTGTCTTTTCCATATGAAGCCATCGTCCGATCATCCTTGTAATAAGCCCTACATTCAGACAGTGTGAGTACAACGGGTCTGCAATGGTGCGCATGTTGTAGAGCATGTCAAAGGTCTCGATTGTAGTGCCGCACGATGAGGAAAGGTCAATGACAGCAGTAAGAAGCGCAGCCTCATCAAAGGATTTTTCGCCGGCACAGATTTTGCCAAAGGTATCCTTGATTTGATTTATGCATGTGAGGTATTTGAGCTGGAAGCCTCGGAACTCTTCTGAGGCCTGAACACGCTGGATGTTGGTCACCATCTCATGTGCGCGGGTTTTGGGTACAGGTTTTACCTTGTCTCGCTTTGCTGTATTTTCGCCGGCTTGCGGTGCTGTTACATCGAATGGGTTTTGAATTGAGATGCTGCCTACCTTATATAGCTTCATTTTGTTGATGAGCTGACGGGTGAGTGGTGTGCCGGGCAGTGCAAGTATCTGCCCCAGAGGGGTCTTTATCGGTTCTGCTGCCACCATACCAATCTGCGCATCTTTTATGCTGATTTTAATCATGAGTTACTCCAAAAATTTATTTTGATATTGTGTGTTTAGTACTATAAATACAAATTTAAGTATAATTACAAAAATTATGAAAGTCAATAAAGGAAGAAAGAATAATTGCATAAAATAGCTTATAAATAATGAATAGGGTATCGAAAATGGATTATTGATAAATCTGTATCGAAAATGATACTTGACATATATATCATGTGGTAGTAATATAGCTGACAGAGATTTGAAAAATTCTATATTGTAACTTCTCTTATTCAGAGTGATGGAGATACAAAGGATCTATGAAGTCACGGCAACCCCGTTAGAAAACAGGAAGGTGCCAACCTGAGCGAGTAATCGAACAATAAGAGGATTTTTATTATCTTAATTTTAATCCACTTATTTGCAGTAAGTGGTTTTTTATTGGAAAAATATTGGTCACACAGTATGAAAGGAGCAACAGATAATTAATGGAGAAATTATTATTTACATCAGAATCAGTAACTGAGGGACATCCGGATAAGCTCTGCGATGCAGTATCAGATGCCATCCTTGATGCATGCATACAGCAGGACCCGATGAGCCGTGTCGCATGTGAGACAGCAAGCTGTACAGGCTTCATCCTTGTAACAGGAGAGATTACCACAAAGGCACAGCTTGATATTCCTGCAATCGTCAGAAAAACAGCACTTGAGATCGGATATGATGACGGAAAGAAGGGACTCGACGGAAACTCATGTGCAGTAATGGTTTCAATCGACAAGCAGTCTGCTGATATCGCCATGGGAGTTGACAAGGCACTCGAGGCAAAAGAGGGCGACCTTACAGACAACCTCGACACCGGAGCCGGAGATCAGGGAATGATGTTTGGATATGCTACAAATGAGACTGAGGAGTACATGCCATACCCAATCGCACTCGCTCACAAGCTTGCATTCCAGCTCACAAAGGTTAGAAAAGACGGCACACTTACATACCTTCGTCCGGACGGAAAGACACAGGTTTCAGTAGAGTATGATGAGGCAGGAAAGCCGGTAAGACTTGAGGCAGTTGTACTTTCAACACAGCACGACGAGGATGTTACCCAGGAGCAGATCCATGAGGACATCAAGAAATATGTATTTGATCCAATTCTTCCAAAGGATATGATTGACGATGAGACAAAGTTCTTTATCAATCCTACAGGACGTTTCGTAATAGGTGGACCACACGGAGATGCAGGTCTCACCGGTCGTAAGATTATCGTAGACACCTACGGTGGATATGCACGTCACGGCGGCGGAGCTTTCTCAGGAAAGGATTGTACAAAGGTAGACCGTTCAGCAGCATACGCAGCACGTTACGTAGCAAAGAACCTTGTAGCAGCAGGATTTGCTGACAGGTGTGAGATTCAGCTTTCATATGCTATCGGTGTTGCACAGCCAACATCTATCATGGTTGATACATTCGGCACAGGAAAGCTTGCAGATGACAGAATCGTTGAAATCGTAAGGGAGAATTTCGACCTTCGTCCGGCCGGAATCATCAAGATGCTTGACCTCAGAAGACCTATCTACCGCCAGACAGCAGCATACGGACACTTCGGACGTACAGATATCAAGCTGCCTTGGGAGGCACTTGATAAGGTTGAGGACCTCAAGAAGTATCTCTAAACAATATGTGGGGCTTCGCGCTTTTTAGGTTGTGAGCGCCGGATAGTATACATTATATTTCTTAGAAAAAGTTAGAAAGAATTTAGAGAAAATTTAGACAGAAGTTATCGGATATATGATATAATTAAGTCATGGGACTGACATTGAGTCGGTTTCCATGGCTTTTTATTTTCAGGAGGAACGGATATGAGCAGAATTTTGATAGTAGAGGACGAGGTTGCAATTGCTGATCTTGAGAAGGATTACCTGGAGCTGAGCGGCTTTGAGGTAGAGGTGGAGAATGATGGCACAAGCGGTCTCGCAAGGGCTTTGGCGGAGGATTTTGATCTGTTTATTCTTGACCTTATGCTGCCGGGCATTGATGGCTTTGAGATTTGTAAGCGGATTCGTGAGAAAAAGAACACACCGATACTCATGGTTTCAGCAAAGAAGGATGATATCGACAAGATAAGAGGACTCGGACTCGGCGCAGATGATTATGTCACAAAGCCGTTTTCACCATCAGAGCTTGTTGCCAGGGTAAAGGCTCATCTGGCCAGATATGAGCGCCTGATCGGAAGCGCCACACCTGAAAATGACATCGTTGAAATTCGTGGCATCAAGATTGACAAAACAGCCCGCCGTGTGTGGGTAAACGGAGAGGAAAAGCAGTTTACCACAAAGGAATTTGATCTGCTCACATTCCTTGCGGAGAATCCAAACCATGTATTTACCAAGGAGGAGCTCTTTAAGGAAATCTGGAATATGGATTCGGTCGGAGATATCGCGACAGTCACTGTACATATCAAGAAGATTCGTGAGAAAATCGAGATGAACACTGCAAAGCCTCAGTATATTGAGACTATTTGGGGCGTGGGATACAGATTTAAGCTGTAGTGATTTTTAAAAAATATAGTAGATATTGTAGTATTAATAGGACATATCAAATTCAAATGCGAAAGGATATGTCCTTGTTGTATATATAAAGTGGCTTATTAATTTATTCAAATGGAGAATACTATGAAGATAAAAACAAAACTTGCTATATCATTCTGTATAATTATTTTTGTGCCTGTTGTGCTCACCAGTATAGTGCTTGTGGGCTTCAATAAGATTCAGCTAAAGGCCATAAACAAGACATATGGCATGGAGGATGCGGGCATGCTCGCGCTCACTGACACGGTGCAGTTTCTGAACAAGGTGACAGGGCGCACATATGATGAGCTCGAGAAGACATCGCTCATAGAACCATCCAGGCTTCTTGATAGCGATTATCTGACTAAGATAAATAAGAAGCTGGAGAAGAAGTATTCATATCTCATAGTGAAAAGTGAAGGAGAGCTCATTTTCAATGGTGGAATTGACAATGATGATATTTTGAGAAAGCTTCCGCGAATATCCAATAAGCAGAGCAGCTCTGATGTGAGCAGCTATATGGACAGTGATGACAAGGTGCTCATAAAGCAGCTTAATTTTCGTGACAGTGATGGTGACGAGGCGAGTCTTTACATAGTGACATCAACCGCGTGTGTGATCCCTGAGGTCAGGACTGTTTTGATAGAGGGAGCATTTGCACTTGTATTGATACTTCTTACTACGGCTGCCATGCTTATAGTGTGGATATACAGGAGTATCATCACACCGATAGAGAGGCTGCGTATTGCCGCTGAAAATATCAAGGATGGCAATCTGGATTTTGAGCTTGAGACGAGCCCGAGCGACGGAGAGATTGGCGAGCTGTGTACTGCGTTTGAGCAGATGCGTGCGCGCCTCAAGAAAAATGCCGAGGAAAAGGTGACGAATGAGTCTGAAAACAGAGTGTTAATCAGCAATATCGCGCATGATTTAAAGACTCCTATTACTGCGGTAAAGGGCTACGCCGAGGGCATACTTGACGGAGTGGCAAACACCCCTGAAAAGGTAGATAAATACGTCAGAACCATTTACAATAAGGCAAACGATATGGATAAGCTCATTAATGAGCTGACACTTTACTCGAAGATTGATACGAACAGGATTCCATATAATTTTGCGAAGATAAATGTCACAGATTATTTTAACGACTGTGTTGAGGAAATAGGACTCGATCTTGAGGCAAAAAATATCAGGCTTTCATATGAGAATCATGTGGATAGCAACGTGCTTATCATTGCTGATCCGGAGCAGATTCGCCGTGTGATTAATAATATAGTCGGCAATTCGGTGAAGTATATGAACAAGACACAAAGCTATATAGATATCAGGATAAATGATGTTGGTGACTTCATACAGGTTGAAATCGAGGACAATGGACGAGGAATCAACCAGAGAGATATGCCATATATTTTTGACAGATTTTACAGAGCGGATGCGTCGAGAAATTCGGCTACCGGAGGCAGCGGCATAGGACTTTCCATCGTAAAGAAGATTATAGAGGATCACGGCGGCAAGATATGGGCTACCAGCAAAGAGGGTGATGGAACTACCATGTTTTTCGTAATCAGAAAGTATCAGGAAACACAGGATATGAACCGACAGTAAACAAATAAACAGGATATTGACATAAAAAGTAAAGCTATAATTATAACAGTTAGATATTAGAATTTAAAATTAAGAGCTCCCGATTGACAACGCAAATAGTGTTGTCAGTCGGGAGCTTTAATTATTGGAAAATAGTACTGTTATTATACAATAGCTTCGATATAATAGTTTTCGGTGCCGTTTATAATAGGACGCAGATATAATAAAAATTAAAACCAACCACAACGTAAGGGGCGTAAGTCACAGAGTCCGGGTGGGCATGCCACGCTCTCGCGGACGCGAATAGCGGAGCAGCTTAGAAGCTGTAGAATTATGCCCATGAAACCCAGAAATGTCCAGCCATGGACGGCTGGGCAAGGCGTATGCGCCATGGACGGCGCATAAAAGCCGGTTTCGTCAAGCATAGAAAAACCCCAAGGCATAATTCGTACAGAATCTTAGCTGCGAAGCGTAGCGGAAGCGAGAGCGTGGCGTGCCCACCCGGACTCTGTGACTTACGCCCCGCCCCATGGTCATTATGATACAAAATTCTGAATCCTAAAATAAGTTAAGGAAAAACACATAAAATATTTGAAAAATAAAGTCTGACGTAGTAGAATAGTAACATTGCACGAAAGGACCATGGAGAAATCGAAAGGGGGACAAACATGCATAAATTCAGACAAAAATATATAGGAGACAAAGCATTTTATAAGCGCTATCTCATGCTGGCCATACCAATGATAATCCAGAATGCAATCACAAATCTGGTAAGCTTTCTGGACAACATTATGGTAGGACAGCTTGGTACAGAGCAGATGTCAGGAGTAGCAATCGTAAACCAGCTCATATTTGTGTACAATCTGGCTGTATTTGGGGCGGTGTCAGCGGCAAGTATATTCGGAGCACAGTATTTTGGCAAGGGAAATCATAAGGGGCATATGTATTCCTTCAGATTCAAGCTGTATGCAGCGCTGCTTGTTACAGCAATAGCGATGACACTGTTTATCACGAACGGAACAGGTTTCATATCACTTTATCTGACAGATACGGCAGGAAACGGTGCCACGGAGGTAGCACTGGCATATGGAAAGGAATATCTGGAAATTGTTATGATAGGTCTCATACCGTTTGCGGTGACACAGGCCTATGCGACAAACATAAAGGAAACAGGACAGACTTTTGTACCGATGATTGCAAGCTTTGCAGCAGTTGGAAGCAATGCGGTGCTTGATTTTCTGCTTATCTTTGGAATAGGACCGATACCAAAGCTGGGTGTGGCGGGAGCAGCCATTGCCACGGTGATGTCGCGATATATTGAGACAATAATAGTTGTGCTGTGGGCACATAAAAACAGGGATAAGAACAGATATCTCGAGGGCGCTTACAGAGGAATAGGAATGCCGTTTGGTGAGTTTAAGACTATATTCATCAAGGGACTGCCACTCATGCTCAATGAGCTTTTTTGGGCAGCAGGCATGACAACGGTTACACAGTGCTATTCAGTACGTGGGCTCTCGGTAATCGCAGGTTTAAACATTGCGACAACGATAACAAACCTTTTCAATATAGTGTTTATACAGCTTGGTGCATGCATCAGTATAGTTGTAGGGCAGTATCTTGGAGCAGGTGAGCTTGAAAAGGCAAAGGATGCGGATAACAAGATGATAGTGTTTAGTGTGTTCTGCTGTTCTGTAATGGCGGCGGTCATGCTTCTGGTAGGCGGACTTTTCCCTCAGATATATAACACAACAGATGAAATCAAGTCACTTGCAACAAGCTTCATAGCGGTATCAGCGATAATTATGCCATTTTGTGCATTTACACATTCGTCGTATTTCACACTCCGCTCAGGCGGCAAGACACTGGTCACATTTCTGTTTGACTCCGTATTTACGTGGGTGATAGTGGTGCCGGTGGCATTTGTGCTCGCCAAATACACAGCAATTGGCATAGTAGCAGTGTACTTCCTTGTGCAGGCCACAGAGCTGATAAAGGTAGTCATCGGATACTTCATGGTGAAAAGCGACGTGTGGCTCGTGCAGATGGTATAGGAATGTAAGTCATTATCTTGCGGAAAAGTAAAATAAAAGTTATACTGTAGCAAAGTCAGCATAACAGTTCTAACCCAGAATGAAACGGAGCATAAAATGAGCGAAGAAAAACAGCACAAGCGCCGCGTGCATTATAGCGGAAAATATCCCAAAAAATTTGAGGAAAAATACAAGGAATTAAATCCGGAAAAATACAAGGATACAATTGAGCATGTCATCAGCAAGGGAAATACCCCTGCGGGCATGCACATATCCATAATGGTAAAAGAAATCATAGATTTTCTGGACATAAAGCCGGGACAGACAGGCTTTGATGCCACACTCGGATACGGTGGCCACACAAGGGCAATGCTTGAAAAGCTTGAAGGACAGGGACATATGTTTGCTACAGATGTTGACCCAATCGAGTCTGAAAAGACAAAAAAGCGTCTCGCTGAAGCAGGCTTTGGAGAGGATATTCTCACCATAAAGCTTCAAAACTTCTGCACAATAGATGAGATTGCAAAGGAAGTAGGAGGCTTTGATTTCATACTTGCCGATCTGGGAGTTTCATCAATGCAGATAGATAATCCTGAGCGTGGTTTTTCGTTTAAGGTGGATGGACCGCTGGATCTGCGTCTTAATCCAAATGCCGGTATCAGTGCGGCAGAGCGGCTTGATAATATATCCCGTGAGGAACTTTCAGGTATGCTCTATGAGAACTCAGATGAGCCGTATTGCGAGGAGCTTGCAAAGGCTATCACAGACGAGATCAGGAAGGGGAACCGCATAGATACGACCACAAAGCTTCGTCACATTATAGAGCAGACACTCGATTTTCTGCCTGAAAAGGATAAGAAGGACATAATCAAAAAGACCTGTCAGCGCACATTCCAGGCGCTCCGCATAGATGTAAACCATGAGTTTGAGGTGCTATATGAGTTTATGGAAAAGCTTCCGGGAGCATTAAAGCCCGGTGGAAGAACTGCCATCCTTACCTTCCATTCAGGAGAGGACAAGCTGGTCAAAAAGGCACTCAAGGCAGGATATAAAGCAGGAATATACAGCGACTATTCCAAGGATGTGATTCGTCCATCAGCACAGGAATGTGCTCAGAACGGACGTGCCAGGTCCACGAAGATGCGCTGGGCGGTCCGTGCGGAATAGAAAAGAATAAAAATAGTTCTAAAAACCTATTGCTTTATTGAGAAAAATAGTCTACTATGAACGTGTTATATGACTGACGGATAAGTGGAATAACCACATGAAATATAACAAATAAGAGCCGACCGTCTGGGCGATAAACCCGGACAGCCGGCTCTTTTTGATTATAAAATCAGCCATAGTCGTGTAAATAACCAGGGAATGTATCTCAAAAGAAACAACATGGATATTGACAAAAATACTGTAGTAAGTATATACTAACCACAGTTAAACAAAACTAATCAAACGAAGTAACATTCACACATTTTAAGGAGGATATTACAATGATAGAAATGAAAGAGTGGGATGGATTTGAAGGACGTCTTTGGAAAGAGGAAATCAACGTCCGTCAGTTTATTCAGGACAACTACACTCCATACGACGGAGACGAGAGCTTTTTAGCTGATCCGACAGATGCTACAAACAAGCTGTGGGATGCGCTCCAGAAATTACAGAAAGAGGAGCGTGCCAAGGGCGGAGTTCTTGACATGGAGACAGAGGTTGTAACAGGAATCACAGCTTACGGCCCTGGATATATAGATGAGTCATTAAAGGACCTCGAGCAGATTGTAGGTCTTCAGACAGATAAGCCGTTAAAGAGAGCATTCATGCCTTACGGTGGAATCAAGATGGCGGTACAGGCTGCTGAGACATATGGTTACAATGTAAGCGACAAGCTCAAGGAGATTTTCACAAAATATCATAAGACACACAACACAGCAGTATTCGATGCATACACACCTGAGATGATGAAGGTTCGTCATGCAAAGATCCTTACAGGTCTTCCTGACACATACGGCCGCGGACGTATCGTGGGCGATTACCGTCGTGTAGCATTATACGGACTTGATTACCTCATCGAGGAGAAAAAGAAGGATAAGGCAAACTGTGGCTGTGGACAGATGACAGATGATGTTATCCGTTTAAGAGAGGAAATCGCAGAGCAGATTAAATGTCTTGAGGATATGAAGAAGCTTGCAGAGATTTACGGATACGATATCTCAAGACCTGCAACAAACGCAAAAGAGGCAGTTCAGTGGTTATACTTCGGATACCTTGCAGCAATCAAGACACAGAATGGCGCAGCAATGTCAGTAGGACGTGTATCTACATTCCTTGACATTTACATCAAGAGAGATATGGACAAGGGCATCCTCACAGAGCAGGAAGCACAGGAGCTCATCGACCATTTTACAATGAAGCTTCGTATGGTTAAATTTGCACGTATCCCTTCATACAACCAGTTATTCTCAGGTGATCCTGTATGGGCAACACTTGACGTGGCAGGAACAGGTGTGGACGGACGTTCAATGGTTACAAAGACAGACTTCCGTTTCCTCCATACATTAGAGAACATGGGACCTGCACCGGAGCCAAACCTCACAGTATTCTACTCATCAAAGCTTCCTCAGACCTTCAAGGATTATGCAGCCCGCATCTCAATTGAGACAAGCTCAATCCAGTATGAGAACGATGACGCAATGAAGCCTGTATGGGGCGATGATTATGCAATCTGCTGCTGTGTATCTGCAACACAGACAGGTAAAGAGATGCAGTTCTTCGGAGCACGTGCAAACCTTGCAAAATGTCTCCTTTACGCTATCAACGGTGGTGTTGATGAAAAATCAGGTGAGCAGGTAGGACCAAACTACGCACCTATCACAGCAGAGTACCTTGACTATGACGAGGTAATGGCGAAATACGACAAGATGATGGACTGGTTAGTAGACATCTATGTAAATACATTAAACCTTATCCAGTACATGCATGACAAATACTACTATGAGGCAGCAGAGCTTGCACTCATGGATACAGACTTAAAGAGAACATTTGCAACAGGAATCGCAGGATTCTCACACGTAATCGATTCTCTTTCAGCAATCAAATATGCAAAGGTTAAAGTAGTCCGTGACGAGAGCGGACTGGCAAAGGATTTCGAAATCGAGGGAGAGTTCCCTAAATACGGAAACGATGATGACCGCGCGGACGAAATCGGTGTATGGCTTCTTAAGACATTCATGGACAAGTTAAAGAAGCATCACACATACCGTGATTCAGAGCCTACAACATCAATCCTTACAATTACATCAAACGTAGTATACGGAAAAGCTACAGGAGCAATGCCTGACGGACGTAAAGCCGGAGAGCCACTCTCACCTGGAGCAAACCCATCATACGGCGCAGAGCAGAACGGACTTCTCGCATCCTTAAACTCACTCACAAAGCTTCCATATGAGTGGGCACTTGATGGAATCTCAAATACACAGACCATCAACCCGGGAGCACTTGGAAACAACGAGGGTGAGAGAATTGACAACCTTGTAAACGTAATGGACGGATACTTCGATCAGGGAGCACATCACCTCAATGTAAATGTATTCGGTAAAGAGAAGCTCATCGATGCAATGGAGCATCCTGAGAAGGAGGAGTACGCAAACTTCACAATCCGAGTATCAGGATACGCAGTTAAGTTCATCGACCTCACAAGAGAGCAGCAGCTCGATGTAATCTCACGTACATGCCACGAGAGAATGTAATATAAAAAAATATCCAACATTCCAGAATGTGCAGGCCAAGTGCCTGCATATTCTGATTTTCTAAATAACACCACAGCGTAAGGAATTTTCGGAAGGTGTGTAAAAGCCGGTCGCATCAAGCATAGAAAACTTAAATCATAATTCATACAGCCTCTTAGCCCGAAGAACCTGAGCATTGAAAAGTCCCGGTCGGCGGGTTGCCGAAAATTCCGTACCATAAAAATAAAAGTAGCAGCAACAACAACCTAAAGGAGGTAAAACATGGGAGAAACACTAGGAAGAGTACACTCGGTAGAAAGCTTTGGCTCAGCCGACGGCCCGGGAGTGAGATATATAGTATTTTTGAAGGGCTGCAATATGCGCTGTAAATACTGCCACAACCCGGATACATGGGCCAAATGCGGCGAAAATGACGGTGCAAAGCTGATGACACCGCAGGAGGTGCTAAAGACCGCCATGCGCTATAAAGCGTACTGGAAGCAAACAGGTGGCATCACAGTAAGCGGAGGTGAAGCACTTTTGCAGATAGACTTTGTCACAGAGCTATTTAAGCTTGCAAAGGAAAAAGGTGTAAACACATGCCTTGACACATCAGGAAATCCGTTTACCGTGGAAGAACCGTTTTTCGGCAAATTTAATGAGCTGATGAAATATACAGATCTCTTCATGCTGGACATCAAGCATATAGATGACGAGGAGCACAAAAAGCTTACGGGACAGACAAATAAGAATATCCTTGATATGGCACAATATCTCTCAAAAAACGGTAAAAAAATGTGGATACGTCATGTGCTTGTGCCTGGAATCACCACGGATGAGAGATATTTAAAGCAGCTTAGAGAGTTTATCGACACACTTAAAACAGTGGATAGGGTTGAGGTGCTGCCGTACCACACACTTGGGGTGTTCAAGTGGAAGGAGCTTGGTATACCATACCAGCTTGAGGGGGTGGAGCCTCCGACAGAGGAACAGATAGAATGTGCAAAAAGAATATTAAATTGTCAGAATTAGTTTTTAAATACCATTGCTAACAACTCATTAAGTTGATAAAATATAATAAGTAACTATTATTTTACACCGATGCTGCCTTCGTTTGTATGTGAGGTGACACTTGGCTATATGCTTGCGTATCGCAACTGTAAATGTGCTGAACAGTTAAAATTTAAAATAACAATTTGCGGGAGTTACAACATGGGAAAACCAGATATCATTTACGAAGACAACGACATTATCGTCTGCTACAAGCCGGCGGGAATTGCTACACAGACCAGGCGTATAGGGCAGCAGGACATGGAGAGCTTCATAAGAAATTACAGGGCGGCTAAAAATGAGCCGCCCTATGTCGGTATAGTGCACAGACTCGACCAGCCGGTAGAGGCGTGATGGTATTTGCCAAGAATCAGAAAGCCGCGGCATCCTTGAGCAGGCAGATAAAGGAGCATACAACCGAGAAATATTATCGTGCGGCAAGCAGAGGTCAGGGAGTGTCAGGAGCAGATAAGGAAGAAGCTAATAAAGAAGATAATCATGATCTGGCATGGCATACTCTCACAGATTATATCTCCTTCGACAAGCTTACCAATACATCTAAAATCACAAGCGAAAAAGACAAGCTGGCAAAAAAAGCAGTGCTTCAGTACAGGATAATATCAAATGAATGCAATAAAACAGAATTTGACATAAAGCTTCTCACCGGAAGGCACCATCAGATACGTTTGCAGCTTGCAAATATTGGCTATCCACTGATAGGAGATACCAAGTATGGGAAGCCTGCCTCAAATAACTCAGGAACGGGAAGCAAATCCGGACGCACCGGTGGCGGTGTGAGGGAGCAGCTTGCACTTTGCTCCTACAAGCTTGTTTTTGACCATCCTGCGACAGGGGAGAGGATGACATTTGAATTACCATAGTGCTGTTGGGAATAAGATGAATTAAAGTGTATGGTCTTTTTTATATGAAGAAAAATACAGTTGACAATATTATTTATATTATCTATTATAAGTTCATAGGTTAGTTACTTGAGTGGTTAACCATGCAACCATACCGCAAATATGAGCGAAATTAGCTGTGTAGCAGCGATGCTAAACAGAGTGCAGATAAGTACAAATATCGTGCGGTTTTGCGAATGTGTGTGGTGGTTCTGGATAGTTACGATAATAAAAAGTACAACAAGTAGGTAATTGCGGAACAAGTGCGCACTCCTGATTAAAAAGCGGTAAGAATTCTGCAACGTAGGATTCTTAAAGATGAAAAGTAGGTGCTTCTAAATTTAGACATGACTAAAAGATTTCCCAGATAAACTGCGAAGAAAAGATTATATGCATATTAATAATCAGGCAATCAAGGGCTTCAAACTCCGAATGTATTTGTACTGATGAATCTTATCAGCGACAATTACAGTAACAAGCTGGGTGATTCCGGCAAGAAGTAAATCAGCATGAAGCGTTTTCTTATTCTGGGTCTTACGATTCGCAATGTTGCAACTATCTTTGAAATGGTTGATTGAATTTTCAACATTTACACGGATCTTGTAAGTATTTTCCCATTCTTTCGAGCTACGTTCTATGCCAGGATAGGCACGGAGAGGAATAAAAGCATTACGAAATCCAATGTCTTCGAAGATCGTAAATCCAACAAGAAGTCCTGTTTAAAACGTGTAAATTTGGAACCATCTGGAACAGCATCAAAGTCGCAGAAATCACGAAGTTCCTGAGAGTACTCTAGGAACGCAATCAGGAGCGTATCTGTCGGGATTGAAAAAATACGCTGGAGTAGAAGTGCCTTGAGCATCGGATAAAGCTGGTGCTTTCGAGGTATTCCGGTTGAAGCTTTGATGGTTGGAATGAATATGTACGATATTTAAATTTAGATTTTGGAAACTGGACTGATTTGCGAGGTACAACTTTTAATGGATAAAAAAAGCGACTACTTATTCTAATATTTGTATTAATATTAAGCGGAATTGTTGTGATATTCATACATAAAAATGGTTCCATGAAAGGAGATTCTATTATGGAAGAAAATGCTATTTCCGGAGATGATAATACTCATTGGTTCCATTCAAACGGTATCATCACATCCATAGATAACTCTCAAAAAAAAATCTGTGTTGATATCAGTCAAAAAATAATTTTTTGATGGTACCAATATTACATTAAATTGCAACAAATCATCTCTCGACATTACATATTTAGAGGCTGGTCAAGAAATTACTTTCTATTTCTTTGAGAATAATGTACTTGACACTGAAGTTGCAATAGAGAAACTAAATATCGTTACACCATAACCTTTAGGGATTAGATAGTGTTCATCTAATCCCTTTTATTATGCTATGACATAATATTGGCACATCTCTGTGATTGAAGTGTAAATTTACACATGCTACAATAAGTATTGCTTATAGTTTTCTTTATTTTCAGCACCTATAAATGGTGCTTTTTTGTACCCGTAATTCATTCAATCACTGACAACTGGTTCTAAGTATTTTATACGTACAGCATACTTAACCATATACCAAACGTAAACTGTACATACAGCCATACGTATAACGTTCTATTTGTATAGAAAAGAGGCGGAGCATGTGAATGAAATTCTGAATCAGGAGAAATCAATCTATATTCAGATAAGCGAAATGATAGAAAACGACATACTGCGGGATGTGCTTTTGGAGGATGAGCGCGTGCCGAGCACAAACGAGCTTGCAAAGCTGTATGCGATAAATCCGTCTACAGCGGCAAAGGGCATAAATATACTTGTGGATGCAGGAATTTTGTATAAGAAAAGAGGGATTGGAATGTTTGTGAGTGACGGAGCAAAGGAAGTAATAAGGACAAAGCGGAAAGCCCGTTTTTGTTGAAGCTGAACAATATGACGTAGCGAAAAAATAAAAACTAGAAAATTTTCGTCTACATGACGAAAAACAGTAAAATTTTTAATGTTTATCGAAAAATATTCTATAGTGATTCCCGAAATATTTTTGTATACTAGCCTTACCAACAAAACAAAGGGGGACAAAAATATATGAAGAAAAAATTTGTTGCAATCATGATGGTAGCTGCTATGGCAGCGTCAATGGCCGCTTGTGGATCAGATGGGGGTTCTTCTGGTACACAGAAAGGGGGAAGCAGCACATCGACATCTGATGTTGCAAACAAGGACAAGCCACTTGTGTGGTTCAACCGTCAGCCATCAAACAGCTCAACAGGAGAGCTTGACACAACAGCACTCAACTACAACAAGGATACCTATTATGTAGGTTTCGATGCTAATCAGGGAGCTGAACTTCAGGGAGAAATGGTAAAAGAGTATATCGAGAAGAACATTGATACGATCGACAGAAATGGGGATGGCGTTATCGGATATGTACTTGCAATCGGTGATATCGGACACAACGATTCAATTGCAAGAACAAGAGGTGTTCGTAAAGCTCTTGGAACAGGCGTAGACAAGAGCGGCGAGATTGACAGTGCTCCGGCAGGAACAAACTCAGACGGAAAAGCAGCTGAGGTTCAGGACGGCAAGATTACTGTAAACGGCAAAGACTATGTAGTAAGAGAGCTTGCTTCACAGGAGATGAAGAACTCAGCAGGAGCTACATGGGATGCAGCTACAGCAGGAAATGCAATCGGAACATGGTCATCATCATTTGGCGAGTCAATCGACGTAGTTGTTTCTAACAACGATGGAATGGGAATGTCAATGTTCAATGCATGGTCAAAGGACAACAAGGTTCCAACATTCGGATACGATGCCAACAGTGATGCAGTAGCAGCTATCGCAGAGGGCTATGGCGGAACAATCAGCCAGCATGCTGACGTTCAGGCTTACCTCACACTTCGTGTACTTAGAAACGCACTCGATGGTGTAGATATTGATACAGGTATCGGCACAGAGGATGATGCAGGAAACGTATTAAGCGATGATGTATATGTTTACAAGGATGATGAGAGATCTTACTACGCATTAAACGTAGCAGTTACAGCAGATAACTACAAGGATTTCACAGATTCAACAGTTGTATGGGCACCTGTTTCAACACAGCTTGATTCAGCAAAGCACCCTACAAAGAAGGTATGGCTGAATATCTACAATGCTTCAGATAACTTCTTAAGCTCTACATATCAGCCACTCTTACAGAAGTATGATGATCTCTTAAATCTTGATGTTGAGTACATCGGTGGTGATGGACAGACAGAGTCTAATATCACAAACAGACTTGGAAATCCAAGCCAGTACGATGCATTCGCAATCAACATGGTTAAGACAGATAATGCAGCTTCTTATACAGCTCTTTTGAACCAGTAAAAGTATTTAAAGCACTTAGTTGGGGAGGGAAAAATCTCTCCCCAAAATAAAGTGTATACAGACGACAGCAAATATAGAGTTAGGAGCAGGAAGTATGGGCGATAAGAATAATGAAAACATCTTATCGATTCGTGGCATGAGCAAGTCATTTGGACGAAACAGGGTTCTTGACCACATCAATTTAGATGTGAAAAAAGGTACTGTAATGGGTCTCATGGGGGAGAACGGAGCCGGTAAGTCGACAATGATGAAATGTCTTTTTGGTACATACCAGAAGGACGAGGGAACTATATATCTGGACGGAAAAGAGGTAAGCTTTTCGGGTCCTAAGGATGCACTGGAAAATGGAATAGCGATGGTGCATCAGGAGTTGAACCAGTGTCTTGAGAGAAATGTCGTAGACAATCTGTTTCTCGGAAGATATCCGGTCAATTCATTTGGTATGATTGATGAGGGACGCATGAAAAAAGAAGCGTCTGAATTATTCAGAAAGCTGGGAATGACAGTTAATCTCGAGCAGCCGATGAAAAATATGTCAGTATCACAGCGACAGATGTGTGAGATTGCAAAGGCAATATCATACAACTCAAAGGTTATAGTATTGGATGAGCCTACATCATCACTTACGGTACAGGAGGTTGAAAAGCTGTTCCAGATGATGAGGATGCTTCGTGACCAGGGTATTTCACTTATCTATATTTCTCACAAGATGGATGAGATTTTTGAGATATGTGATGAGATTTCAGTTCTTAGAGATGGAAATCTGGTCATGACAAAGAGCACAAAAGAAACAAATATGAATGAACTGATTGCAGCGATGGTTGGACGAGTACTGGAGAACAGATTCCCTCCGGTAGACAACAAACCAAAGGATGTAATCTTGTCAATACAGCATCTTTCGACAAAGTACGAGCCACATCTGCAGGACATCACATTTGATGTGCATGAGGGGGAGATATTTGGACTATACGGACTTGTCGGAGCAGGTCGTACAGAGCTTCTTGAGACGATTTTCGGAATCAGGACAAGAGCTGCGGGACGAGTATATTTTAAGAACCAGCTTATGAATTTCACCTGTGCAAAGGAGGCTATGGACTATGGCTTCGCACTTATCACAGAGGAAAGAAAAGCAAATGGACTTTTCCTTAAGGGAAACCTCACCTTTAACACAACAATCGCAAATCTCGGTGCTTATAAGAATGGACCGGCACTTTCAGACAGCAAGATGACAAAGGCCACCTCTGATGAGATAAAGATTATGCACACAAAGTGTATGGGACCGGAGGATATGATTTCGGCTCTGTCAGGAGGAAACCAGCAGAAGGTTATCTTTGGTAAATGGCTTGAAAGAGGACCGCAGATATTCATGATGGATGAGCCTACAAGAGGTATCGATGTAGGTGCCAAATATGAGATTTACGAGCTGATAATCAATATGGCAAAGCAGGGTAAGACAGTCATTGTAGTTTCATCTGAGATGCCTGAGATCCTTGGTATAACAAATCGTATCGGAGTCATGTCAAACGGACGACTCTCAGGAATTGTCAATACAAAGGAAACCAATCAGGAAGAACTGCTGAGACTCAGTGCAAAGTACCTATAATAAAGGGAGAAGACGGATATGGCTAATAGTAAGATTTTAACGGCTGAGCAGGAGCGTGCTCTGCGCCAGCTATCGACGAATATGTTGGTGGAATACAAAAAGAAATTGATGCACTCAGAAAAGACGGAACTACAAAGGTTGTAGAGTGTCAGTCAGCGATAGCAGGCATCAAGAGAGATAAAACTCTTTCAAAGGGCGAGAAAGAGTCAGAAATAGCAGCCTGCGAGAAAGAGCTTGCAAAGGCAAAGGCTGTTGAGGCAAAGAACAAGGATGAGATTTCAAAGCTCATTGCCAAGGCTGAAAGCTATTTAAAGGAAAATTTTGATTCAAAGTATTACAATGCCGTTAAGGCAAGCTGTGAGGCGGAAAAGGCAGAGGCGCTTGCTGCTCATAATGAGAGAATGGCAGAGCTTGATAAAAAGCACAAGGCTGCTCTTGCAAAGACATCAGACAGTACTGAGATAAAGGAAGAAAACTACGTACACAAGAATCGTATTTCCAATGAGAAGCTTGAGCTCGAGAAAGAGTATCAGACGATCAAGGACAAAAAGCATGAGGCATACAGCTACAAGTATCACCTGATTGATATGCTTCGTCTTTCAAAGTTCACATTTATGGAGAAAAGAGCTCAGAAATGGGAGAATTACAAGTATACGTTCAATAGGAGAAACTTCCTGTTACAGAATGGTCTTTATATTGCAATTATACTTATATTCATAGCGCTTTGTGTCATAACACCGATAAAGAAGGGCACACCTCTTCTGACATACAACAACATACTGAATATTCTTCAGCAGGCTTCACCGAGAATGTTCTTAGCACTTGGTGTTGCAGGACTTATCCTCTTAACAGGAACGGATCTTTCTGTTGGACGAATGGTTGGTATGGGTATGACAACAGCCACAATCATCATGCATCAGGGTATCAATACAGGCTCTGTATTCGGTCATATATTTGACTTTACAGGAGTACCAACAGGTGCAAGAGTGGTTATCGCATTACTTGCATGTATCGTGCTTTGTACATTCTTCACAAGTATTGCAGGATTTTTTACAGCGAAGTTTAAGATGCATCCGTTTATTTCAACCATGGCCAACATGCTTGTTATCTTCGGTATCGTAACATATGCTACAAAGGGAGTTTCATTCGGTGCTATTGAGCCGGTTATCCCTAACATGATTATTCCAAAGGTAAATGGTTTCCCAACCATCATCATCTGGGCAGTAGCAGCAATCGCAATTGTATGGTTTATCTGGAACAAGACAACATTTGGTAAAAACCTCTACGCAGTAGGAGGAAACCCGGAGGCAGCAGCAGTTTCAGGTATCTCAGTATTTGCAGTAACTCTCGGCGCATTCGTGATGGCCGGTATCCTTTATGGATTTGGCTCATGGCTTGAGTGTGCAAGAATGGTTGGTTCAGGCTCAGCAGCTTATGGACAGGGCTGGGACATGGACGCAATCGCAGCCTGTGTAGTTGGTGGTGTATCATTCACAGGTGGTATCGGTAAGATATCAGGTGTTGTAACCGGTGTATGTATCTTCACAGCACTCACATACTCTCTTACAATCCTTGGTATTGATACAAACCTTCAGTTCGTATTCTCAGGAATTATCATTCTTGTAGCAGTTACACTTGACTGTCTGAAATACGTTCAGAAGAAATAATATCGCAAGAAAATTTCTTTTTCATACTTCCAAAATGATCAGCAGAGATGTCAGGGTGGCATCTCTGCTTTTTGCTTTAATAGTTACACTTTTATTTATGTAAAGCTACAAAAGAATTTATCAGATGTGGTATAATATAATATAAACAGAGTAACTATTCAGAATAGTTACCGGGTATAGCAGGGAGAAGACATAAAATGTATACATTATTACTGGTTGATGACGAAGAGGATGTAATAGAGGTAATCGAGAGAAAGGTATCCTGGGAGCAGATTGGTTTTCATGTTGTAGGACATGCGGGAAATGGCTTCAAGGCGCTTGAGATGATGGAGGACATGCAGCCGGATGTTGTGATGACTGACATACGTATGCCTTACATGGACGGACTTGAGCTGTGCAGTAACATCAGGCAGAGGTTTCCTGCGACGAAGCTATTGCTTTTCACAGGATTTGACGATTTTGAGTATGCAAAGGAGGCAGTACATCTCGAGATAGAGGAGTATATTTTAAAGCCGCTCAATCTGGCTGAAATCACAGAGGTATTCAAAAAGCTTAAGACAAAGCTGGATGATGAGCTGAATGAGAAGAAAAACACAGACATATTGAAGCAGTATTATGCAGCATCGCTGCCTGTTTTGCAGTCAAATTTTTACACGACACTTATCGAGGGACGCATACCGGAAAATGAGCTGGGCAGGTACATGCGTGACTATAAGATTGTGCTTGAGGGACCATATTACTGCTGTATTATCATACATACCTCCGCAAGTCAGATGCCGCAGGGCATGGATATCAGACTGCTTGCAGTGTCAGTAGAGAGACAGGCGCAGGCTGATTTAAAGGAGCGCTGGAATGGCAGGATTTTTAACTATCTCGGTGATACGGTCATGATAGCCCAGCTTGTGCAGCAGGAGGATATCTCTGAGCTGACAGATGAGTGCGACAGATTCTGCAAATATGTAAATCATGTAATGGGGGCAAAGGTGACGGTCGGAATCGGACAGGTGTGCGAAAATGTACAGGAGCTGGTGAGCTCTTATCAGAGTGCGAGGGAGGCAGTATCCTACAGGGTGCTTTATGGCAGTAACAGAGCAATAAACATGACAGAGGTTGAGCCACAGCGACGTATATCAAAGGATGGCGATGAGGGAAATGAGCTGTCATATTTATTTAAAATGATTTGTATCGGCAAGATAGAGGATGTAGAGCAGGCTGTGGAAGCGTATATGCAGCACAATTTTATGTCGCAGCAGTCACTTGAGAACTACCATGTGGCAGTAATGGAGCTGATCAGTGAGCTATATCACTTCATGAGCAATAATGAGCTTAATGCGCAGGAAATATCGGGAAGTGTAGGCAGGCTTTATAATGAGCTCTCCAATTTTGAGCCGGTGGTGCTCAAGCAGTGGCTTTTGGATTTTTCAAGCAGGCTGCACGACGATATGGCTGATGCCAGATACAACTCCAAGAAGTCACTCATAGACAGTGCAAAGGATTATGTGCACAGGAATTACAGAAGTGTGGACCTTGGACTTGACGATACATGTAAGGAATTAGGAGTATCTAACTCGTATTTTTCAAGTCTGTTCAAGAAGGAAACCGGCAGCTCGTTTGTGGAGTATCTGACTGATTACAGAATGGACAAGGCTGCCAGAATGCTTGTGGAGACAGACGACAAGAGCTATGTCATAGCCCAGAATGTAGGCTATGCGGATCCGAACTATTTCAGTTATGTTTTTAAGAGAAAGTATGGGGTTTCCCCATCCAGGTACAGGACAGAGTATGAGAAGAATAAGGTATAAATCAGGCAATATACAATCCATAATAATGCTCTCATTCTCACTGCTGTCGTTTGCAATAATGCTTGTCACAGTTGTGGTGATGTATATAAAATTTGCCGATGCATCGCAGGACAGTATCATAGAGAGCAATCATAAGGTGATGGACCAGACAATAGACAGTGTGGAAAGCTATCTGGTCAATATGAGGCAGGTTTCGGATGCGGCGTATTATAATGTAATAAAGGAGAATGATATTTTAAAGCAGTCTGACAGCATACACGATGGCATGAGCCTGCTCTATGAGTCAAACAAGGAATATCTGCGCAGTATTGCCTTGTATAATCAGTATGGAAGCCTTATAGCTGCAGAGCCTGTTGTGTCCCAGAAGGAGGACCCGGATGTGACAAAACAGGACTGGTTCATAGAAGCTATGGAGCGCATGGAAAATATACATTTTTCAACACCTCATGTACAGAATCTGTTTGACGATGGTTCCATGAGATATCATCTGGTCATATCATCAAGCCGTGCCGTGGAGCTGACCTCCGGTTCAGAATCACAGATGGGTGTGATGCTTGTGGACATGGATTATTCGAGTGTATCAAGGATGCTTGAGAGGATAAATACATCGGGAAAAGGACAGTATTATTATCTGTGTGATGCAAATGGCAATATGATTTACCATCCGCATCAGATACAGTTTGATGGAGATGTTCCGGAAAACAGCGATGTTGCGGCAAAGTCGCAAAACAGTATATATGATGATTATCTGAATGGAGTGCATCGTAAGATTATGGTAGATACAATCAGCTACACAGGCTGGAAGCTTGTATGTGTGATGCCATACTCCATCTTTACCAATAAGATGGCGGATGTGAAGCAGTTTGTTTTTGTTATAATGATTATTATGGCTATGATGTTTGTGTGGATAAACAGAGTGATAGCTATACGTATTTCAAAGCCGATAATGAAGCTGGATGATTCTGTGAAAAGGTATGAGAATGGCAATGAAGCAGATATTTATGTAGGTGGTTCCTCAGAGATACGGCATCTGGGATACTCTATACGTAATTCATATAAGCAGAACAATGAGCTCATGAAAAAGATCGTATGGGAGCAGAACGAGAGACGAAAGAGCGAGCTTGATGTGCTTCAAAGCCAGATTAATCCGCACTTTTTGTATAATACTCTTGACTCCATCACATGGATGATTGAAGGAGGCAAAAACGAGGAGGCCTCGTTTATGATTACGCAGCTTGCAAAGCTTTTCCGTATCAGTCTGTCGAAGGGACATACCATAATACCTGTACGAGATGAGCTTTTGCACGCAAAAAGCTACATGAATATTCAGAAGGTGCGCTATAAGAACAAATTTGAGGTGAGCTTTGAGGTAGACGAGGAAATAATGGACTACTGTGCGGTGAAGCTGGTGCTTCAGCCGATTTTGGAAAACGCACTAAATTACGGAATCAGAGAGCTGGACGATTTCGGAGAGATAGTAGTCGGAGGCCAAAAAGTGGGAGAGGATATCATCATAACGGTATCAGACAACGGAATGGGCATTCCGGAGAATGAAATTCCGCTTTTGCTGACAAATACGGACAGGGTTCACAAGAAGGGTTCGGGAGTAGGGCTTGTCAATGTAAATAACAGGATAAAGATACTGTTTGGAGAGCGCTATGGCCTGCATATAGAAAGTGAGCTTGATGAGGGAACTGTTGTGACAATCAAAATCCCGGCAATTGTCTATTCAGAGGAAAACAGACTTCAATTTGAGGAGCATCATATAACATGAAGCAAGTACAATTGCCTTGCTGTATGGGAGGTGTGAGTGTGACAGTGAAAAATAAATGGACAAATATGAGCAAGAATAAGAGAAACTTCATCATAACAGAGCTGCTGCTGGGAGTACTACTTGTGATAGCAATGGGTTTTATCGCATACAATAAGCTCAATGAGAAACCGGAGCGTATTGCAGTTGTGATGGCTGATGTGGATGAAAGCCACAGTGCTGCGTTTAAATATGGCATGAAAATGGCGGCCTCTGAGTATGGTGTGGATGTAGTTATGATAAGTAAGGAAAATCTGAACAATATGTCAGATGAAATTGATGTCATAAAGCAGGAGATAAACAAAAAAGCTGATGCGGTCGTTCAAGCCGACAGCAGAAAAAATGACAGAAGAAAAAAGCCTTAATACACTTATCCGGATAAATAAAAAGACACCGATAATGGTTGTCGGAGACCAGGCGGGAAGCGAGAGCTTTAAGTCGTTAAATACAGTGGAGTTTGACCAGTACAGCATGGGTGCGGAACTGGCACAAAAGCTTCTTGCTGACAACAACGGAACACTTTCAGGTAAAAAAATAGGAATCTATTGTGAAAACACTGAATCCGATGCCTGTAAAAAACGCATTGATGGCATAAAGGATACTCTCGCGGAGAGCGGCTGTGTTGTGATGTGGATTGTATCAGGTGTTTCAGATACCGGGGAGAAAATAAATCTGCAGTCACAGAGAAAGGTTGACATAGTTCTTGCAATAGATGATGCAAGTGTGGTTGATGCGGCAAAGGAAGCCTCTGATAATAATCTGCAGGGTGCACTGGTATATGGAATAGGAAACTCAACAGAAGCCATATATTATCTCGATTCGGGCTGGACAGAGGCTCTTATCACACCTGATGAATTTGCTGCCGGATACAAAAGTGTTGTAGGACTGGTGGATATGCTGCGTGGCAGTAGAAAATATTCAGTAGAGGAAAAGCCGGTATCTTACCAGCTTCTTACCAGAAAAAATCTGTTTGATGAAGAAAACAAGAAGCTTTTGTATGCAATCAGCCAGTAGTGGGGGAACAATAAATGAGAAGCAGAATAAGAAATACTATGATGATACTGTGTTTTGCACTGATATTGTCATTTGTCTCGTGCAGCAACACAAGAGTTGACGAGAAAAAACAGATATATATAGGCGTGACCTTCTATGACCAGAAGGATACATTTATCGGGGAGCTGATAGAAACCTTCAAAAAGGAGTGCGCAAGTCTTGATACAGACAAATACGATATCAGCATGACAATCATGGATGCTGCAGGCTCACAGCGTGCACAGGATGACCAGGTGCAGGAGATGATAGAGGACGGCTGCAATGTGCTGTGTATTAATCTGGCAGACAGAACAGATTTGTCGCATATTATAAATGCTGCAATGGAGAAGGACATCCCGATTATTTTCTTTAACAGGGAGCCGGTTGATGAGGATTTAAATCGCTGGGATAAGCTGTACTATGTCGGGGCCAAGGCAAAGCAGTCAGGTCAGATGCAGGGGGAACTCATTGCCGATTATATAAAGAATAATCCGGGTGTGGATAAAAACGGTGATGGCAGGATACAGTACGTCATCCTGGAGGGAGAGATGGGACATCAGGATGCCATCGTCAGGACAGAGAGTGTGACAGAGAGCATGAAGAATAACGGTCTTCAGATAGAAAAGCTGAGCTGTCAGATAGCAAACTGGAATCGTGCTCAGGCGCAGAACCGTATGACACAGCTTATAGGTCAGTATAAAAACAGCATAGAGCTGGTTATTGCAAACAACGATGCAATGGCACTCGGAGCGATGGACGCATACGAAAAGCTTGGTGTGACGGAGTCAAATGTACCTGCATTTTTTGGAGTGGACGGCACAGACGATGGGCTTGAAGCAGTGCAGCAGTCGAAGCTTGCGGCAACGGTCTACAATGACAAGGAGGGACAGGCAAGGGCTATGGCTCAGCTTGCCTATCTGGCAGCCACCGGGGGCAGCATGAAAAACATAAAGTTTGAGGATAAAAAGTATGTTTATCTGCCGTATGAGAAGGTGACACCTGACAATGTAAATGAATTTGTGAAGGATGAACAGTGAGCTTATTTATGCTCGTTCCTCCATTCCCTTGGAGCCACTCCGTAGATATTTTTAAAGGCGCGTGAGAAATGAAGCTGATTTTCGTATCCAACGGCAGAACCAACATCTGCGATGGATAAGGAGGTCAGCTTTAAAAGCTCTGTGGCCTTTATCATACGATAATTCATGAGAAATTCCTGAGGTGAATGTCCAACGGAATTTTTGAAAATTTTGCCCAGATAGCTTCGGTTTATGCCGCAGACTCCGGCTATATCTTCGATTGAGATATCATTCTGAAAATTCTGCTCGATATAATTCATCGCTTCTTTTATATAAAAATCACTCATTTTCCCACCCGGAACGAGTTTTGATGATTTGGCTGACTGCATCAGATAATCCAGAAAAAGGTACATATGCCCAATCAGGTGATATGGTGATTCTGAGGGGTGTTTTGTGATGTAGAGCATTTCCTCAACAAGCTTTTCGCGGATATCCTTTGAGTGTGTGTGATATACAGGATTATTTTTGGTAAGCTCTGTTGTGGTGAGAGCCTCCTTGACGCGCAGACCGTCAAACTCAATCCATATGTATCCCAAGGAAGTTTGTCTCTGCGATATAGGTATTTATCTGGCCGGGAAAAATCAGAAAGCCCTGCCCGCTTTTTATGTTGTAGGTTTGTGTAATGCCCTTTGCATTATCTGCCATCAGAGTGCCGGTGCCGGACAGTACATAGTGGAATAGATAGTGGTTTCTTGTGGCCGGACCAAAAGAATGTCCCGGTTCGCACTGCTCGTGGCCGAACTGGTACATACACAAATCTATGAAATTTACATTTGGAAAAATATTGAAGGAAAGTTTGTCCATGTGAGTCACTCCTTATTGATTAATACTATAAATATACCCTTATGCGACATTATATGCAATTATAGCATATTTTATAGCATATTGATATAAAAAAGCAAAAATAAGGGTATTTATTGTATGCATAATGGTATGTTATAATCAGTTTATCAGGAAAAAGAGCAAATAAAACAGAAAAGGAGTGAAAAAATATGGCAAAAAGAAAGATTTGTCAGGCTATGGCGGTTGTGCTGGCACTCGGAATGTGCACTACAGGACTGACCGGATGTGGAAATGAAAAGCGGGCGGACGGAAAAACTGAGATTGAGGTGGTTTCTTATAAGCCGGAGGCTGTTAAGGCTTTCGAAAAGATTGAGAAGCAATTTAATGAGACTCACGATGATATTCATCTGACTATCTCATCTCCGAATGAGGCTATGACTATTTTAAAGACACGCTTCATCCGTGAGGATTATCCGGACATCATTGCAATAGGTGGAGATATCAATTATTCAAATTTCCTGGATGCAGATTTGTTTGAGGATATCTCAGATCTGGATGCAGTGGACACTGTAAAAGAGGCATATCTGGATATGGACAAGGAGCTTGAGTTCATTCCAAAGGATGGCACCTATGCACTTCCTTACGCCGCAAATGCAGCAGGAATACTTTACAACAAGGATATGTTTGCGGAGAATGGCTGGAAGGTGCCTACAACCTGGAGTGAGTTTACAGCACTGTGCGATGAGATAAAGGAAAGCGGAACACTTCCTTTGTATCTGGGCTTTAAGGATACATGGACATGTCTGGCACCGTGGAATGCTCTTGCAGTAGGCCTTTGTGATTCAGACACCTGTAATCAGGTAAATATGGGAAATACGACATTTGAGGAGGCATATTCTCCGGTTGCCGACAAGATACGCACATTACTTGATTATGCAGAGGACAATCCGTATGCTTACAGCTACAATGACGCATGTACAGCCTTTGCCAGAGGTGAATCTGCCATGTACACGATAGGAAGCTATGCTATTCCTCAGATTAAGTCGGTTAATCCTGATATGAATATCGGTTCATTTACTTTCCCGGCAAATGATAATGAGGCTGACAATGTGTTAAATTCAGGAATAGATTTACAGTTTTCAGTTATGAAGGCCTGCAAAAATAAGGAAGCAGCATACGAGGTGCTTGAATATCTGTACAGCGATGAGACAATTCAGACATATCTGGATGACCAGGGCGGAATTGCCTGCAAGGATGGAGATTTCGCAATACCGGATACACTGAAGGATATGCAGGAGTATATAAAGGACAACCGTATGTCGGATTATCAGGATCATCATTATCCAAGTGAGATGAGCGTGGATGCCATGATTCAGACATATCTGCTTGACACAGGTGACAATGCAAAGGAGAAGTTCTTAAAGAAATTTGATTCAGATTGGAAGCGTTACAACAGAGATCTGATTCGTGAAGTACAGGATTACCAGAAGGAACAGGAGGATGCAAAATGAAAAAGAAAATGTCAAATAGAGACAAGACATTCTGGGCAGTTGTGATACCTGTTGTGGTTTTATTTTTCGCATTCAACACACTGCCGATGATAAAGGGTGTGATTTACAGCTTTACAAACTACAAGGGCTATGGCTCATATGATTATGTCGGACTTAGAAACTATACAGACCTGTTTACCGACGCCAGAGTCGGAAAGAGCTATCTGTTTACCTTTAAATATGCGATTGCAGGAACTGTACTTGTAAATGTATTAAGCCTTGTAATGGCAGTTGCGTTAAACAGCAATATCCGCGGCAAGAGTGCATTAAGAGGTGTTTATTTCGTACCGAATATCCTTGGCGGACTGGTTATTGGTTACATTTTCAGCTTTATTTTTACATATATTCTGCCGGCAGTAGGAAATACCTTCAACATCGGTTTCTTACAAAACAGTATTCTGGCGAGTGAAAAATATGCATGGATTGGTGTGCTGATTGTCGGGGTATGGCAGGCGGTTGCCATGAATACCATCATTTATATATCCGGACTGCAGACAGTGCCTGAGGATGTTTACGAAGCCAGCATGCTCGACGGAGCAAGCAAATGGAAGCAGTTCTGGAAGGTTACATTTCCACTCGTTATGCCATTTGTTACAATCAATCTGGTGCTCAGCACAAAGAACTTCCTCATGGTATTTGACCAGATTATGTCATTGACAAAGGGCGGCCCGGCGCAGAGCACTGAGTCAATCTCATACCTGATTTACAGAAATGGTATGGATGGAGGACAGTTTGGCTTCCAGAGTGCAAACGCAGTAATTTTCTTTGTTGTAATTGTGGCTATTTCACTATTCCAGATGGGCGTTATGAATAAGAAGGAGGAGCAGTTATAATGAAAAAACAAAAATCAAACTGGGTACTTACCATCGTTTTAATATTGGGAACCTTAACCGTATTTTTCCCGCTGTATATGGCTGTTATCATTGCTTCAAGAAACCGAGTGAGATGACAAATGATGTCGCAGGAGCTCTTTCATTCCCTTCAAAGTGGAGCTTTTCAAACTTCACAGAGGCTATGAAGGTGACTGATTTCTGGCATTCTCTCGGAAACAGCTTACTTATCACTATTGTGACCATTGTTCTCGCAATCCTTATCCATTCGATTGCAGGATATGTTATCGGACGAGGCATGGCAAGGAAAAAGAGCTTCCGTTTCATATATCTTTACATTGTAAGCGGTATGTTTGTGCCATTCTCAATTCTCATGATGCCTCTTGTAAAGCAGACTGCGCAGATGGGACTTGGAAACAGGGCAGGAGTTATCATTTTATATCTTGTATTTTACATGCCAATGAATGTATTATTATATAGTGGATACTTGAAAAATATCCCTATGGCACTTGAGGAGGCTGCAGACATCGATGGCGCAAGCACATGGACAACATACTGGAGAGTTGTATTTCCTATGATGAAGCCTATGCATGCGACAGTAGCCATCCTACAGCGCTCGGTACATGGAATGATGTCATGACACCGCTTGTCATCATGTCAGGAACAGGACAGAATACACTGCCGTTGGCACAGCTGAATTTCCAGACACAGTTTGGAACCAACTACAATCTGGCATTTGCATCATATATTCTGGCTTTGATACCGATACTTATATTCTATATAATCTGCCAGAAGCAGATATTAAACGGTGTTGCAAACGGTGCAATCAAGGGATAATTTTTAAACACTATTTTAACAATGATATGGAGTGATTTTATGGCAATTATATTTAATCCAAACAAGAAAATTTTTACTTTACAGACAGCTCACACCACATATCAGATGCAGGTGGACAGACTGGGCTATCTGCTGCATCTGTACTACGGAGCAAAAAGCACATGTGATATGGACTATGTGCTGACATATGCTGACAGAGGCTTTTCAGGCAATCCTTACGCAGCGGGCATGAACCGTACATATTCGCTTGATACGCTGCCACAGGAGTATCCGACTCTTGGCACAGGCGATTTCAGAAATATTGCGCTTGATATCAAAAACGAACAGGGCACTGAGAGTGTTGAGCTTCTTTATAAGAGTTATGAAATCAGAGACGGAAAATACGCTCTAAAGGGACTTCCGGCAGTGTGGGCATCTGATGATGAAGCGCAGACTCTTGAAATAGTTCTTGGCGATGATATCGCAGGCGTTGAGGTGCATCTGCTTTATGGTGTGCTTGAGGCTTGTGATGTCATCACAAGAAGTGTGCTCATTAAAAATACAGGCAGTGGGAATATTACAATTGAAAAGGCTCATGCTGCCTGCCTGGATATGGTTTACGGAGACTATGATGTGATTAGATTCTACGGTAAGCATGCCATGGAGCGCAATCTTGAGCGCACACACTTAGGACACGGCACACTTTCATTCGGAAGCCGCAGAGGAACCTCAAGCCACCAGTACAATCCGGCAGTTATTCTCGCACAGCGCGATACTACAGAAAATGCAGGAGACTGCTATGGTATGCTTTTTGTATACAGTGGCAACTTCTCATGTGAGGCAGAGAAGGATCAGATTAACCAGACACGCCTTTTAATGGGGCTTTCCGATGAGCTGTTTTCATATCCGCTTGCGGCAGGAGAGACTTTTACAGTGCCTGAGGTGATTATGTCATACTCGGCAGACGGTTTCTCACAGCTTTCACATCAGTACCACACCTGCATCAGTGAGCATGTGTGCAGGAGCAGATTTGCACATGAGGTAAGACCGGTGCTCATCAATAGCTGGGAGGCTGCTTACTTTGACTTTACCGGTGATACGATAGTAGACCTTGCAAAGGAGGCCGCATCACTGGGCATAGATATGGTGGTCATGGATGACGGCTGGTTTGGAAAGAGAGATGATGATAATTCATCACTCGGAGACTGGTTTGTGAATGAGAAAAAGCTTGGCGGAACGCTTTCAGAGCTCATCGACAGAGTGCATGCACAGGGAGTGAAGTTTGGAATATGGATTGAGCCTGAGATGGTGAATGAGGACAGTAATCTGTATAGAGAGCATCCTGACTGGGCTATCCAAATTCCGGGAAAGCTTCCTGTACGCTCAAGAAACCAGCTTATTTTAGACTTTTCGAGAAAAGAAGTCAGGGACAATATTTTCGATCAGATCTGCGCAGTGTTTGACCAGGGAAAAATCGACTACGTGAAGTGGGATATGAACAGAAGCATGGCTGATGTGTATGCAGGAAATCTTGCATACGACTATGTGCTTGGAGTGTATGATTTTATGGAGCGTCTGGTGACAAGATATCCGGATATACTTCTTGAGGGCTGCAGCGGTGGCGGTGGACGATTTGATGCAGGCATGCTCTACTACAGTCCACAGATATGGTGCAGTGACAATACAGATGCCATAAACCGTACAAGAATACAGTATGGCACATCGTTCTTCTATCCGGTATCATCCATGGGAGCGCATGTATCGGCAGTGCCAAATCATCAGACAGGCAGAGTGACAAGCCTTAAAACAAGAGGCATCACAGCCATGGCAGGAACCTTTGGCTATGAGCTGAATCCGGCCCTTCTGTCGGATGAGGAAAAGGAAGAAATCAGAGAGCAGATCAAGACCTTTAAGAAGTATGAGATGCTTATAAATGAGGGCACCTACTGGCGTCTTACAAGCCATTTGAGGATGAGGTGGCTGCTTGGATGTCTGTCTCAAGGACAAAGGACAGGGCGCTTGTGAGCGTGGTTCGTCTGTATGCGGAGGCAAACGCGGCTACTTGCTATGTGAAGCTTAAAGGCTTGGAGTCTGATGCAGTATATATTGAGGAAAATACCGGCAGGCAGTACACAGGTGCAGCACTGATGAATGCAGGAATACCGCTTCCGTTTGCCGTAAAGGAGTATGAGGCATATCAGTTTTCATTTATCAGGCTTGATGAGGCAAAGAAGCTGTATGATGAGATAAAGAAGGTGTGCGGCAATCTAAAATTAAATGAGGCTGACACTGCAGATAGTGCTTCTGATAACCGTATTGTAATAAGCATCTACGGCGGCTCAGGCTCAGGAAAGACAACGATTGCAGCAGCCCTGCAGCAGTATTTTCTTAACGATAATACAGCCTGCTATGTGCTGACCGGGGACAATTATCCACACCGTATCCCGATGAGAAACGACGAGGAACGCCTTAATGTGTATAACGAGTCCGGCGAGGATGGCTTACGTGGATATCTTGGAACACCTAAGGAGATTGACTTTGACAGGATTAACAAGGAGCTTTCAGAGTTTAAGGCAGGAAAAGATATAATTGAGATAAAGCATATGGGCCGCGAGGACGGTGATATCTCATATGACGAGACTGATTTCACAGGAATTAAAGTGCTCATCTTAGAGTGGACCCACGGAGGAAGCGAATACCTTAAGGGTGTTGATATACCTGTATTTCTGGAGAGTTCGCCTGAGGAGACTAAGGCGCGCCGCATTAAGAGAGGACGTGACGAAAACGCCGCAAGCCCTTTCATATGCCGCGTGGTAGAATTGGAGCAGGAAAAGCTTGATTTACAGGGTAAAAATGCGCGTATCGTAGTTGGAAAGGATGGCAAAGTCTATGAACAATAAACCTATGCTTAATGCATATCCTGACAGTCTGGGCGGTAAGCTTTCCGATATCGCAGCGCTGCTCAAAAAGAAGGAAATGCAGGACACATTTTCATCATTTTATATTCTGCCGAGCCTGTATCATTCGGATTTGGACCGCGGATTTTCGGTCGTGGACTACAATCTGAATGAGGAGCTTGCGACAATAGAGGATTTATCGCAATTGAAGGAGCTGGGGATTGACTTAAAGCTTGACTTTATTTTAAATCATGCTTCAGCACAGTCACCACAGTTCAAGGATCTGGTTGAAAAGGGCGATGAGTCTGAGTACCGGGATTTTTCATAGACTGGAACAAGTTCTGGGAAGGTCATGGAGTCATGACGGACGAGGGCTACATACAGCCTGATGAGTCATGCTTAAAGCAGATGTTTTTCAGAAAGCCGGGGCTTCCGATTCTCATGGTGGAGTTTCCGGATGGACGAAGGGTGCCATACTGGAACACATTTTACCAGGAGGTGCATGGCAGAGAATATCTGGGGCAGATGGATTTAAATATAAAGTCCGAAAAGGTATGGGATTTTTATCGTGAAACACTTGAAAAAATAGCATCCTACGGTGCGGCTATTGTGCGGCTCGATGCATTTGCCTATGCGCCTAAGGCACCGGGGAAAAAGAATTTCCTGAATGACCCTGAGACCTGGGAATTTCTACAGCAGATCCATGAGCTTGCAGCTCCGCTCGGGCTGACTCTGCTGCCTGAAATACACGCGGCATATGAGGAGAAAATATACAAAACCCTTGCAGATAAGGGCTATGCCACATATGATTTCTTTTTACCGGGACTGGTAATTGATGCGATTGAGAACAGGAGAGCAGATTACCTTGCAAAATGGGCGCGTGAGGTTGTGGATGATAAAATCTCCACTGTCAATATGCTTGGCTGCCATGACGGCATACCTCTTCTGGATTTAAAGGGTCTGCTTCCGGAGGACGATATTCGCTCGCTTATAGATTTGATTGTATCCCGTGGCGGCATGGTCAAAAATCTTCACGGACAGAAGAATATATATTATCAGTCAATGCCACATATTACAGTGCGCTTGGTGAGTCTGACAGCAAAATGCTTCTGGCCCGTGCCATTCAGATGTTCATGCCGGGCAAGCCGCAGGTATGGTATCTGGACCTCTTTGCAGGCAAAAATGACCATGAGGCGGTAAGACGTGCAGGAGAATCAGGACATAAGGAAATAAACAGAACAAACCTCAGTGCTTCCGATATTGAGGAGGCGCTAAAAAAGGATGTTGTTGCAAAGCAGCTTGAGCTGCTTCGCATGAGAAACACCCATAAGGCATTTGAGAAGGGAGCTGTCATCACAGTAGCAGGAGAAGGACCAAAGCTTTCAATCCGCTATGATAACGGTGAAGCATATGCGCTTCTAACGGTGGATTTTGAAGCCGGAGCGTATGAGATAGAGCTGAGCTGATGAAATCAGATTACTCATACATAATGTGTCTAGCAGATGTGCAAACTCACAATCGAAAAAACGATTGTGAGTTTTTTTATGAGAAAAATCATTTAATTGACTCGTAAAAGTATCAGCTATAAGGTATAATGATTACTATACAAAATCAGGAGAGCATTTAAAAGATGATAAGAGGTGATAAAGGCTAATGGAATACGAGCACATAACCCACTCCTTTAAGCCTGTCTATGACGAAAACAGCCGAATCCTCATCCTCGGAACGCTTCCATCCGTAAAATCCAGGGAAAACAATTTCTATTACGGACACAAGCAGAACCGTTTCTGGAAGCTGCTTGCGTATCTATTGGATGAATCGGTGCCGGAGACGATAGATGAGAAAAAATATATGCTGTTTAAAAATCATATAGCTATATGGGATGTGATACAAAGCTGTGACATCAGGGTTCGAGCGACAGCAGTATCAGAAATGTAACACCAACGGATATAAGAAAAATCCTTGAAACATCCGATATAAAACAGATATATGCAAACGGAAATAAAGCAGGGGCGCTTTATAAGAAATATCAGCTTCCTCTGACAGGAATGGAGGCAGTTACATTGCCGTCCACAAGCCCTGCAAATGCGGCATGGTCATTTGAAAGGCTATGCGAAGCATGGACACGGATACTTGTAAACCTTTAGAGATTTATATATAGAGGTAAAATTTACTTATGAAAACAATAGAATTTGATACACATTTTTACAAAAAGCTGTGGACACTCATGGTTCCGATAATGGTGCAGAATCTGATGCTGGCGCTGGTGGCGGTGGCTGATGCTTTCATGCTCGGAGGACTGGACCAGAACTATATGTCAGCAGTTTCGCTTGCCACACAGATACAGTTCATCCAGAACATGTTTCTATCAGCAGCTACAGCAGGGCTTGCAATACTCGGAGCACAGTATTGGGGCAAGCAGGACATAAAGGCGCTCGATGACATATTCGCTCTTGCAATCAGGATATGTGGCATAGTATCGGTGCTGTTTTTCGTGGCATGTGCATTTTTTCCACGATATCTGATGCTTATTTTCACAAACGAGCCGGTGCTTATAGATTATGGTGTAAGCTATCTGAAAATAGCTTCTTTTTCATATTTATTGACAGGTTTTTCGCAGTGTTATATAGTCATGATGAAGATATCAGAGCACGCGGGTACTGCGGCGGCAGTCAGCTCAATTACAGTGCTTATAAACATAATGCTCAATGCCATATTTATCTATGGTGCATTTGGCATCGAGAGCATGAATGTGAGGGGAGCGGCACTTGCCACACTCATATCAAGAGTAGTGGAGCTTATGCTTTCAATCACATTTTCGTACAGACCGGGATATATCAGGCTTAAAATTCGGGAACTTTTTGCAAGGAACAAGGAGCTGTCAGCAGATTTTATGAAGTGCTCCGGACCGATTCTCGGAGCAAGCCTTGTATGGGGAATAGGCTTTACATCGTACTCTACATTTATGGGACACATGGGAACAGATGCGGCAGCGGCCAACTCCGTCGCAGCGGTTGTGCGTGATATCATTTGCTGTCTCAGTGCAGGTATATCAAGTGCAGCAGGCATTATGATAGGAAATGAGCTTGGCGCAGGGAATTTAAAGCGTGGAAAAGCATATGGCATCAGAATGGCAAAGCTGTCATTTTTGTGCGGAGCTGTTATGACAGTGCTTATGGCGGTTTCAGCACCGGTGATTTTACATTTTGTAAAGCTCACACCGCAGGCTGCAGAGTATCTGAAGCAGTTATTCGGTGTACTTGCTTTCTACATGATTGGACGATCGGTAAATGAAATCATCATAAATGGTGTCTTTGGTTCGGGAGGAGATACGATGTTTGATATGTACTCTCTTGCTGTGACGATGTGGGGCATAGCAATACCGCTTGCAGTTGCAGGCACATATTTTTTGAACTGGCCGGTGGTTGTGGTATATGCGTGCACCTGCGTGGATGAGGTTGGAAAGATACCGTGGACACTCGTACATTTTAAAAAATACAAGTGGGTAAAGGATTTGACAAGATAATGGAAAATGTATGAAAACAAGCGTGTGCACAGGGAGTAGATCGGATTAGCGCTAAACTAATTTGAACAAAAAGAGGATATCGAATTGCGGCATCAGCTGTCAAGGGATAACGTAATTTATATGAGAGGGGGTATTTCATGCAGGAAATATACAGAGTAAAGACAAGTCCGGTGGCATTATCGGACAATATGATAATAGGTGAAAAATACAGGATTACATTACTGACAGAGGCGCTTGTCCGTCTGGAATACAGTGAAGATGGCGTATTCGAGGATAGGGCAACACAGACAGTATTGTTCAGGGATTTTCCAAAGACCGACTATCATGTGGTGCGTAACGCTGATGGAATTGAGGTTCATACATCAATGCTGCACCTGATATATAATGAGAAGGAGTTCTCATCACACGGACTGAGTATACAGATTAAGGGAAACCTGAGCGCATATCACAGCATCTGGCATTATGGCGAGAAGGTGCATGATTTGCAGGGTACAGCGCGTACACTTGATGACGTAAACGGAGAGGTTGAGCTTGGACACGGTGTTGTTTCACGCTTTGGATATTCAATTCTTGATGACAGTAAATCACAGATTTTACTTGACGATGGATGGATTGAGCCAAGAAAAAAAGGTGTGTCTGATTTGTATTTCTTTGGATACGGACATGATTATAAACAGGCGCTCAATGATTTTTACAGGCTTTGTGGCAAGACTCCGATGCTTCCACGATATGCACTGGGAAACTGGTGGAGCAGATATTATAAATACTCAGAAGAAAGCTATATGGAGCTGATGGACAAATTCGATGAAAAGAATATCCCGTTCACAGTAGCTGTAATAGATATGGACTGGCATCAGGTTGATGTGGACCCTAAATACGGAAGCGGCTGGACAGGATATACTTGGAACAAAAAGCTTTTCCCGGATCCGAAGCGCTTTCTTGGAAAGCTCCATGACAGAGGAATGCATACTACCCTGAACGTACACCCTGCGGATGGTGTGCAGGGCTGTGAAGAAATGTATGTTGATATGGCAAAGGAAATGGGCGTGGACTATGAAAATGAGGACCCGGTTGTATGTGATCCGGCAAGCCCAAAGTTTATGGATGCATATTTTAAGTATCTTCACCATCCGAGAGAGGCTGAAGGTGTGGATTTCTGGTGGATTGACTGGCAGCAGGGCAGCAACTGCAAGGTTGAAGGATTGGATCCGCTATGGATTTTTAATCATTTTCATTATCTCGATAATAAAAGAGACGGCAAGCGTCCAATGACATTTTCGCGCTATGCAGGTCCGGGAAGCCATAGATATCCGATTGGATTTTCGGGAGATACACATATTACATGGGAGTCGCTTGATTTTCAACCGTATTTTACAACTACAGCGACAAACATCGGATATGGATGGTGGAGCCATGATATTGGCGGACATATGCTTGGCTACAAGGATGATGAGCTGACAGCCAGATGGACACAATACGGTATATTCTCTCCGATAATGCGTCTGCACAGCTCATGCAGCGAATTTAACGGCAAGGAGCCGTGGCGATTTAAAAAAGAGACTGAGGAAGCGATGGAGGCGGCGCTCAGACAGAGGCATTGTATGATTCCGTATCTGTATACCATGAACTATCGCAGCTATGCCGAGAATATGCCGCTGATTGAGCCTATGTATTATGAGTATCCTGAAAATGCAGAGGCTTATGAGGTAAAGAATCAGTATTTCTTTGGCAGCCAGCTTATGGCAGCACCTGTTACAACTCCACGTATTAAGGGACTTAATGTGGCAAAAACCAAAGTATGGTTCCCGGAGGGCATCTGGTATGATATCTATACAGGCATGCGCTATGATGGTGGAAGAATGCTGGAGGTTTACAGGGATTTGAGCAGCATACCGGTGTTTGCGAAGGCGGGAGGCATACTTGTGTGTGCAGATGCTGATGAGCTTGATGCAAGATCTGTTATCAAAAATCCTGATGTATTATGTGTCAGAGTATTCCCGGAGGCTGATGGTGAGTTTGAGCTATACGAGGATGACAATGAATCCTGCGGATATGTAGATGGCAGATGTGTGACCACAGCTATGAAATATTCTGCGGATAAAGATATGTTTGTCATTTCTCCGGCAGATGGAGATACATCATTAATACCTGACAACAGAACCTATAAGCTTGTCTTTGAAAGAAGAACCGAGGCAGCAGCCGATAAGGTAAAGGTATCTGTGGATGGTAAAGAGGTATGGGCAAAGAATAAATATGATAAAGAAAACAGAAAGCTCATCGTTACTGTAAATGCATCGACAGCGAGCAAAATAAGCGTTGCAATATCGAAAGACACAGTAGCGCTTGATAATCAAATCGAAAAAAGATGCTTTGATTTCCTGAATCAGGCAGAGATAGGCTTTGTGCTAAAGGATGAAATCTACGGTCTTATTACATCGGGAAAGAAAACAACAGTGATTTTATCAGAGCTCAAGGCAAAGGAGCTTGATACAGAGCTGTATGGTGTATTGACAGAGATACTTACAGCCTGAGGCAGTCACCGGTCATACTAGGTGTGACCGGTGACTTTCTTTGTTGTAAAAATTAAAATAGATGATACTATTATAGTAAACAGAAGTTTTTTATAAGAAACATCAGGAGAAACTATATAATTCAAGGGAGGATTATGCAATGGGAAATTCATATAAGAATTGTAAAATACAGGACAACACAGCAGAGCTGATCTATGAGAACGGCAGTCTGTTTGTTACCATATTTGAAAACAACATAGTGCATGTTGCACAAAAACCCGGCATCGAAAGTGTTGCAATAGAGGAGGGCTTTATTCCGAAGGCCGCCACACCGAACGTGACCTGCAAGGATACGTCTGATGCCAAGGGGAACGCAGCAGAAGCCGGTCTAAGCGATGCAGCAGTTAAAGCAGTCATAAGTGCAAGGGATATTACTGTATATGTGAAGGATAACGAGAAGCTTGATATTTATTACAAAGGGAAGCTTGTGCTTTCAGATTATGAAAAAGCACGCAAAAAGAGTGAGAAGAATCCGTACGAGGATCTTGCCATAGCAGAGCTTGAGGGACATACTGTCGGAAAAGATGAAGAAAAAACTGACTCTGTTACCATCATCAAAAAGCTTGGAAAGGATGATGCTATTTACGGTCTGGGAGATAAGCCGGGATGCCTCAACAAGCGTGGATATTCATATGTAAACTGGAACACGGATGATCCTGCACCACATGTGGACAGCTTTAAATCACTGTACAAATCCATACCATTTTTTATCGTGTTGGGCGATGAATATTGTTATGGAATTTTTGCGGATAATACCTACAAGACAACCTTTGATTTCGGTTATGAAAACACAGATTACTATTTCGTCGAGCATGAGAAGGGCGAGCTGGACTACTATTTTATGCCGGGAAATGATATGGCAGAGGTGGTAGGACTTTATACATCACTGACAGGCACCACACCGCTTTATCAGAGATGGATATACGGCAGCCATCAGAGCCGCTGGGGCTATTACACGCAGGATGAGATGCTTGATATAGCTGACAAATTCCGCGAGCTTGATATCCCATGCGATGTGATACATATGGATATCGATTACATGAACGGCTACAGGGTATTCACCTTTGATGACAAGAAATTCCCGGATGTAAAGGGTCTTTCAGAGAAGCTTGCTGACAGGGGCGTAAAACTCATATCCATCATTGACCCGGGTGTGAAGAAGGATGAGGACTACTTCATGTACAAAGAGGGCATGGAGATGGATGCATTTGCACATGATACAGATGGCAGTGTATATGAAAATGCTGTATGGCCGGGAACATCGGTATTTCCGGACTTCACAAAGCAAAGCGTCAGAAGCTGGTGGGGAGACAAGACAAAGATACTTCTTGAGCACGGTATCAGTGGCATATGGAATGATATGAATGAGCTGCAAGCTTCAACGGACCACTGCCGGATGATGTGCAGTTTGAGTATGGAGCACATGAAAAGGTTCACAATATTTACGGACATTTTATGGCAAAAGCCACATATGAGGGACTTGCGAAAAATGATGGTGGAAAACGTCCGTTTGTACTTACCAGGCTGCATATGCCGGAAGCCAGAAATATTGCGGTGGCTGGACCGGAGATAATCACAGCATCTGGGCGCATATAGCACTTTCACTCGAGCAGGTGTGCAATCTGTCAGTCAGCGGACTTGCCATGTGCGGCAGCGATATAGGCGGTTTCGGAAGTGATACTACACCGGAGCTTCTTGTCAGATTTTATGAGGCAGCAGTATTTGTGCCGTTTTTCAGAAATCATTCAGCAATGGGAACACGCAGACAGGAGCTTGGCAGTTTGACGAGACTACGATAGATGCAGTCAGAAAGACAGTAAAGCTCAGATACAGATTTATCCCATATATCTATGATCTGGCACATGAGTGTGAAAAGACAGGAGCACCTATCGTGCGCCCGCTCGTATACGAGTATCCTGCAGATAAGCATGTGAGAAATATTTCCGATGAATATATGCTCGGAAGCTTTGTACTGGTTGCACCTGTAATCGCACCGGGCAAGGAGGCAAGAGAGGTTTATCTGCCTGACGGCGACTGGTATGATTACTACACAGGCGAAAAATACAGTGGCGGCAGATATATTTTAGCAGATGCACCACTTGATAAAGTACCTGTCTTCATAAAAGCAGGAGCCATTATCCCTGTTGCAGACGGAGAAATCCGCTCTACAGAGGACATTACAGAGGATAAGATCAGTACACTGACATATCCGGGCAAGGGCAGCTTCGTGCATTATCAGGATGACAATGAGACGTTTGCATACAGAAACGGTGCGTACAATGCTGTTGAGTATACCATGGATGGGGATAAGCTCGAGAAGAAAGTGTTGCATAAGGGCTTGTAAAAATACATAACCTTAAATTTATAATTCAATATCAACCTCAACAGGGCAGTGGTCTGAACCGAGCACATCGGTATGGATTGCTGCCTTTTGCAGTTTATCATTGATGCGCTTGGACGTGATAAAGTAGTCGATACGCCAGCCTGCGTTCTTCTCGCGAGCCTTAAAACGGTATGACCACCAGGAATATATACCCTCGGCATCCGGATAAAAATATCTGAAGGTATCGGTAAAGCCGGAACCTAAAAGCTCCGTCATTTTAGCACGTTCCTCATCTGAAAAACCTGCATTCTTGCGGTTTGTTTTTGGATTTTTCAGGTCGATTTCATTGTGTGCGACATTCAGATCACCGCACAGTACGACAGGCTTTTGGGCATCAAGAGCCTTAAGGTATTCACGGAAATCATCCTCCCACTGCATACGGTACGGTAGCCTTTTCAGTTCATTCTGTGAGTTTGGAGTATAGCAGGTTACGAGATAGAAATTGTCATATTCGAGTGTGATGACACGTCCTTCCCTATCATGCTCCTCAATGCCTATGCCGTAAGACACAGATAATGGCTCATTTTTTGCGAAAATGGCTGTGCCGGAATAGCCTTTTTTCTCGGCGTAATTCCAGTACTGGTGATAGCCCGGCAGGTCAAGGTCAATCTGTCCCGCCTGTAGCTTGGACTCCTGTATACAAAAGAAATCCGCATCTATACTGTTAAAAAAATCAAGGAAACCTTTCTGGACGCATGCGCGCAGTCCGTTTACATTCCACGATATAAATTTCATGTCTTAGTCCTCCATATAAGTGTGTGTATTAAAATCATATTTAAAAAGTTATTCTTCTTACAAAAACGAAATCATATAAGCAGGCAGACAGAGTATGTCTTTGTCTTTTGAGAAATCCTTTGTATATACGAGATATTTTTGAAGAATACGGTTTGAAAATTTTATTGAAAATTCATCCAGGGACTTATGGGTTTTATAGCCACTGGATTTTACTTCAATAGGGCAAACCTTATTTTTTTTGGCAATAAGAAAATCTATTTCGTAATTATGGCGCGAACTTTCATTAAAAAAAGTATAGTAAAATAATTCGTTGCCATTACACGTTAAAAGCTGTGCAACTACATTTTCGTAAAGATAGCCTAGATTAGTTCCTAGCTTGTCATTTAACAATTTTTCATAAATTATGTTTTCTGTGAAATCTTTGTCTTTAAACATCAATGTAGTAAACAGCCCGGTATCGCATAAAAATAGTTTAAACCGGGTTAAGTCTTTGTTGGTTGACATACCGGCACTTGGGTCATTTGCATGGTATGATACCAAAACAGTTTTTGAGTCTTTTAACTCTGCAATCAGTTCCAGTGTATTATCGGCGCGATTGTTTGTCAGTACGCTTGATACCTGATATCGCGAAGCATTTTTGTTTAGCTGCGCAGGAATTGCATCAAAAAGCATAGATATTTTTCCAGTGGCATCTATTTTTTTGAAATCATCTTCATAAAGATTCAGAATATCACGCTTCACGTCATCAACCTTACGGAAGTTATTGGTTTTGATATATTCATCAACTGCCTGCGGCATTCCCCCGACAAGCATATAAAGACGGAAATCACGCATCAATTTACGATTAATCTCTTCTCCGAAGGGTTTTTGAGAATCGAATAGCTTATGGATTAGGGGGATAGTTGTTTCATCATTCAAAGCCCATAAAAATTCTTCATAATCCATAGGATACATGTTTAGCTTTCTCTCTTCGCTTGGAATAAGTATATCCTGTACGTTTTTTTGATAGAAATCAGAGAACCGGTTTCTATATAATCATATCGGTGATCTTTTACAAGTGATTTGATAGCCTGTCTTGCGCGGGGGCATAATTGTACTTCGTCAAAAATAATCAAAGACTCTCTCTCATAGAGATCGACTTTGTATTGGAGCTGCAACTGCAAAAACAGATAATTCAGATCTGAAATATCCTCAAACAGTTCACGTATATTTTTTGAGACGATTGAGAAATCAATGATTATATAACTTTTGTATTCATTTCGTCCAAATGACTCTACGATGGTTGACTTGCCTATACGACGGGCTCCTTCGATTAAGAGTGCTGTTTTACCATCGGAATCCTTTTTCCATTGCAATAATTTATCATATATTTTTCGCTTAAACATGACATTCTCCTAATAAAATTACAAAATCGCATTTTTTATTTTGATGTTTTACTACAAAATCGCATTTTTTATTTCAACGATTTACCACAAAATCGCATTTTCTTTTTTGTTATTTTACCACAAAATCGCATTTTTTAAAAGAGGTTTGAATCTGCAGATTACACTTTTTATATAAAATCGTTACTGTTCACACCGAACAGTGTGACCAGCAACATAAAATACGTATAATAGAGGAAGAAAATACGCAAGATAATACGCAAGATGGAGTCGGTTCATAAGCTGCACCAAGCTGGTACAGAAATCAGAAATATGTGAAAATATGACATAAATATAATAAATCCGCTACACTATATCATATGATTACGCACATGATATAATGCAGCGGATTTTATTGTTGATTATTTTAAAGCTCAAGTAAAATTTCTTACAGCACATCGCTTCCATCAGGAATCTTTGAGATGATAGTTCTGTTAATCCTGATTAAGAATAATGTCGAAACAGTAAAGGATATCACCTCTGCTATCGGGAAAGCCCACCATACAGCGTGAAGTCCATCAAGCCTTGAAAGGATGTATGCTGCCGGAATTAAAACCACAAGCTGACGCATGATTGATACGATCATGGAAAAGACAGCTTTTCCTAAAGCCTGGAATACTGTGCCGACGATAATACAAAACCATGCGATGAGGAAATGCACTCCGATTATTCTGAGCGCCGGAACACCGATTTTGAGCATATCGTCAGAGGCGCTGAACATTCCAAGAAGCACTTGTGGTATGAACTCAAAGCAGGCAAAGCCAACAAAGAGCAGACAGAATGCTGTTATCAGGCTGACCTTTATTGTCTTAACCATACGCTTTCTGTTCTGTGCACCGTAGTTGAAGGCGATGATAGGTGTGATTCCGTTGTTCAGTCCGAATACAGGCATAAAGAAGAAGCTCTGCAGCTTGAAATAAACACCGAAAACAGCAGCGGCAGTCGATGAAAAGCCGATAAGTATTCTGTTCATGGAATATGTCATTACTGAGCCTATAGACTGCATAATGATCGACGGAATACCGATAGCATAAATGGTTCCCATGATTTTGAAATCCGGGCTGTAGCCCTTGAAGCTCAGGCTGATTTCATGATTGAATTTGTGGTTGCAGACAAAAGCAACAACGGCGGCTACGCACTGTCCCACAACGGTTGCCACGGCTGCACCGGTAGCACCGAGCTTAGGGAAGCCAAGCAGTCCAAAGATCATGATAGGATCCAGAATGATATTTGTGATGGCACCGCAAAGCTGTGAGGTCATGCTGAAAATAGTTCTTCCTGTCGAGGTAAGCACCCTCTCAAAATAGATTTCCGCAAAAATACCAAATGAAAAAATCATAACAGTACTCAGGTAGCTCACACCCATATCCATGATTTCGATATCAGCATTTCCAATCTGACTCATGTAAAAAGGCTTTACGATTGTAAGTCCGAGAATCAGAAATATTATGTAGCTGAATGCATATAGTACGGCACCGTTGATGCCGATTTTGTTGGCTTCATCATATTTATGGGCACCGAGTGACTTTGACAGCAGCGCGTTTACACCTACACCGGTACCGGTTGCGACAGCGATGATGAGTGTCTGCAAAGGGAAGGCAAGTGAAACTGCTGTGAGTGCGTTTTCGGACAGCTTTGCAACGAAAATACTGTCCACGATGTTGTATAGAGCCTGTACGAGCATGGAAATCATCATAGGCAAAGACATGTTAAATACAAGTCTGCCTATAGGCATGGTTCCCATCTTGTTCTCTGTTACAGGGGCTGAATTTGTTTCCTGACTCATAATTCCTCCTATTGTAAATGATTGTTAATTTAAAACTCCTACATTATATATGTACGAAGCTTTAGTTATTAAAATTAAAATCACCGGTAGATTAGCCGGTGTTTAAAATGTGCAACAAAGCGCCAATTACATATAATACCATGACTGCAGGATACTTTCAAGGTATTATATAACTGTTAAATCATATCATAATAGTTAATGAAAAAATGCCTCAAAAAGTATAGCATTGCAGGGTATAAATTACGATAACCGCTTGACAAAATGACAGAGAGATATATAATTAGTTCAAAAATGAATAATTCAAAAATGTATAACGAAGCAGCAAAATAGGAAAAGAAAAGAAGGAATATCACATATGAAATTTAACTTTGAGTTTGCAGAGAAGATTTCGCGAACCTACAGCGATGAGTGCAGACCACTGTGCCATGAGCTAAAGCTTCCGCAGACAGCCTTTGATATACTCATGTTTCTGGCGAACAATCCGGAATATAAGACGGCAAGGGATATAGTTGAAATAAGAAAAATCAAGGCAAATCTTGTGTCTGTAAATGTTGATAAGCTTGTGAATGAAGGCTATCTGGAGAGAAAACCTGTGGAAAATGATAGGAGGAAGACGGAGCTTGTCTGTACAAAAAAGGCCGGGACTGTCATTGAAAGAGGAAGGCGTATACAGCAGCAGTTTACAGCAAATCTGTTTGCAGGGATAGATGAGGAGCAGAAAAAGCAGCTGACGATTGTTATGGAACAGCTTGAGAATAATATGGATGAAATAATCAGGAGGAAATCACACAAATGAGCACATTAATAACTATAATAGTAACATTTTTTGCCGGTATGGGCGCAGGCCTTGGAACTGGCTTTGCGGGACTAAGCGCAGCAGCAGTAATAAGCCCTATGCTCATTACATTTTTGGGAATGGATCCTTATATGGCAGTGGGAATAGCCCTGTCGTCTGATGTACTTGCCAGCGCAGTGTCAGCCTATACATATGGAAAGAACAAGAACCTTGATGTAAAAAACGGGCTCATAATGATGGTCACGGTTTTATGCTTCACGGTTGTCGGAAGCTATGTATCAAGCCTTGTGCCGTCAGCAACAATGGGCAACTTTTCGGTATTTATGACATTTTTACTCGGAATCAAGTTTATAGTCCGTCCTGTCATGACAACAAAGGAGGCCATGCAGGGAGTTTCAGCTAAAAAGAGAGCTGTCCAGTCAATCATCTGCGGCGTGCTTATCGGATTTATCTGTGGCTTCATAGGTGCGGGAGGCGGTATGATGATGCTCCTCATCCTCACATCGGTGCTTGGCTATGAGCTTAAGACTGCAGTCGGAACGAGCGTATTTATCATGGCATTTACAGCTTTACAGGAGCTGCCTCGCACTTTGCCATCGGTGGAAAACCGGACTGGTTTGTGCTGCTTTTATGTATTGCATTTACACTCCTTTGGGCGAGAATTGCAGCGGTCTTTGCAAACAAGGCATCCGCAAAAACCTTAAATCGTGCCACAGGTATTGTGCTTGTAATACTTGGCATCGTGGTATTTGCATTTTCACTTCTGAGCTGATTTTTCTTGAATATATAACTGTAAGCCCCGGCTGCCCGAACGGCACACACAGCTTCCCCGCGTGCTACGCTGCACTGCTAAGATACTGTACGGAATTATGCTTGAAGGGTTTCTATGCCTGACGAAACCGTCGAAACGCGCCGTCCGTGGCGCGGTTCTCCTCGCCCCTGCGTCCGTGCAGGAGCGTTTCTGTGCTTCATGGCATAATTTCTGCAGTATCTAAGCAGCTTCGCTATTCGCACGTGGGGAAGCTGTGTGTGCCGGTCGGGCAGCCGGGACTTGCATCATTACATAAAACAAGATAAAAATCATCATACGTATTTTGAGGGAATTGCGAAAAAATCATACCATTTTGTGCAAAACCACATATTTAATAGAAAGATTCACATAAAGATTATTGAGAATACAGTATTGTGCCCTTAGAAAAATAGTACTATACTAAATTCATCTGACGAATTCAGACTTGAGTATAAATAATAATATGATTAAAGGGTCAAAAGGTATCATAAGATAGGAGGAAATAACAAACTATGTCTTCAAAAAAAGATGCGATGAAAAAGAAATTGGAAAACATGCATTTGGGTGAAAGGATTAACTATGGCTATAGAATGGTTATTACCATGATGCTTATTTCGGGACTGCTTTCGATTGCGGTCATTGGTGTGTTGTTTTTCAATATGTTAAACTATGTAAACAAGGTAAATGCTGCCGATCAGGCGGTTAAGACATGTAGAATAAATGTAAATGCAGCGGCTAGAAATGTAAGAGAGATGGCACTTAATCCTGACAAATCAACATATGACGACTATGAGCAGGGCGCAAAAGAAAAGCTTGAAGATGTTGATGTGCAGTTAAAAACAATAAAAAATCAGGTATCGTTCCTGAGAATCAGTATAATGAATATTCAAAGGCTCTTTCTGACTGGGCGAATATCGGATACTCAATCATGGATAAGATTAAAGCCGGACAGAAGGATGAGGCTGTTGATCAGATTATCAATGAGTGTACACCAAAGTTAAATAAAACAGTTGAGCTTGCAAAGGAAATCAACAAGCTGACTGACGAAAGAACCATCAGGCAGTTGTAAGGACATATGTATGTGCTGCAGTCGGACTCATAGTCATCATTATCTGTCTGATATGTGCATGGCAGTTGACAAAGAGAACAGGAAAGATCGTGCTTGATACAATCCTTGAGCCATTACATGCAATCGAGGAAGTGGCAAAGGAGCTGACAGAAGGAAATCTTCACAGCACACTTGATTACCGTTCAGAGGATGAAATCGGTAGATTGGCACACAGCATGAGAAAGTCTATCCGTATTCTCGGCTCATATGTGGATGATATAGACAGGTCGATGAAGCTCTTTGCGGACGGACATTTTGATGCACAGCCGGAAGTAGAGTGGAGAGGCGATTTTGTAGGTATTTTACATTCATTTATGGAATTTGAAAAAAGTATGGCAGTCACCATAAAGGGAATCCAGAATGTATCAAGCGAGGTTTCAAGTGCGGCAGAGCAGGTAGCTGCAAGCTCAAATGACCTTGCAGACGGTGCAACCAATCAGGCTGCGGTTGTAGAGGAACTGACAGCGACGGTTGAGGGAGTTTCAGAGCAGGTGGAGCAGAATTCAAAGAGTGCAAAGGAAATCAGTGGAAGAGTGGATGAGCTTGGAGGTGCAATTTGGGAAAGCAATGGAAAGATGCAGGAGATGGTTACATCTATGCATGAAATAAACGAAGCCTCTAAACAGATAGATCAGATTATATCAACCATTAATGAGATTGCATCACAGACCAACCTGCTTGCATTAAACGCTTCTATTGAGGCAGCAAGAGCAGGGGAGGCAGGAAAAGGCTTTGCGGTTGTGGCAAATCAGGTAAATATGCTTGCCGATCAAAGTGCACAGGCTGCAAAGGAATCAGCTGCGCTTATAGAGACATCTGTGCAGGCTGTTGAAAAAGGCATGAATATTGCAGAGCAGACAGCTTCACAGCTTGAAGAAGTAGCAGAGAACTCTAAGGTGATTACAAAAGAGGTGACTAATATAGCTGATACACTGGAGACCCAGACCAGTGAGATCAAGCAGATTAACGAAGGAATTGAGCAGATCAATGATGTTGTACAGACCAATTCAGCAACATCACAGGAGTGTGCGGCTGCGAGCCAGCAGATGAGCAGTGAATCAGAAAATCTGAGTGAAATGATAGCAAAATTCAAAATCTCAGACATTGAAGAGTAATATAATAGAAGGTGAAATTTAATGAGGGCTTTTGATGCATATAAAATACTTGACGAGCAGGAGGCAGGAAGTCTGATAGACTTAATTGCACCTTGTATGGATGATTATCTGTATATTATAGATTTAAAGAATGATACACTGAGGATATCACAGTCAGCGGTAGAGCGTTTTATGCTTCCTGATAAATTTATGAATGATGCAACAAAGCATCTTCGTACATTGGTTTATGAGAAAGACCGTAAGCTGCTCGAAAATCACAAGCGTAAAATATATGATGGAAAAGAAAAAAGGTACAACGTGCTATGTCGTTTGATGAACAGCAAAAATCTCCCGGTATGGATTAACTGCCGTGGGGAGGTCATCAATGACGAGGCGGGGAAACCACGATATATTATAGGCTGCATGAACGAGACAGGAACAAGGCAGCGAGCTGACAATATCAGTGGGCTGTTAGGTGAAAAGGAGATGGCATCATATCTCTATTCACAGCCTAAAGAGAAGCTGTCAGGTTATTTCATACAGATTGGAATTGACGATTTTGGGATAATCAATAATGTTCAGGGTCAGATATATGGCAACTACATACTTAAAAGAGTGGCCGAATGCATAGCAGAATGTCTCTCAAGCGGTCAGAGAATATATCATCTTGTTACAGATAAGTATATGCTTGTGGATATGCTTAGCAAATCGCAGGATGATGTGGTGCAGTTGTTCAAAAGGATAGGTGAAAAAATTGATGAGTTTATAGTTGATGAAAACTATAAATCAATCTTTTCGATTTCTGCCGGAGTGACAGATATATCAACACTGGCAGAGGACGCAATAGAGTGCAGGAAAAAGTCGGATTTTTCTTTAAAATGCGCAAAAAAAAGAGGCGGAGGAAGCTTTATTTCTTCGAGGAAGAGGATTATAAAGTGTCATTGCGCAAAAATACCATCCTGAGTGCGCTTCGTAGCGCAACTGTAAATGATTTTGAAGGCTTTGAGGTATATTATCAGCCTATCTTAGATAGTGCTGATCGAATAATCGGTGCAGAGGCACTTTTACGGTTTTTCATGCATTCGGATGAGGGCGATGAAATGATTTCCCCGGTTGAGTTTATTCCTTTACTGGAGAAGAGCAGGCTCATCATTCCGGTTGGAGAGTTTGTATTGAACGAAGCAGCAAAAATGTGCCGTGAAATGCAGCAGTATATTGCGGATTTCAGGGTAAATATCAATGTATCATATATACAGATTATGCGTGGAAGTATGGCAAATAAAATCCTTACTGCTATCCGGGCAAACAATCTGAGACCTGAATCCATCTGTATCGAAATGACAGAGAGTGGATTCATGGATATGACGCCATGTTTTTGCAGCTTCAGGAAAAAGCTTGATGAGAATAATATCCAGTTCATAATAGATGATTTTGGAACAGGCTATTCAAATCTTCGCTATATCAGTGAGATGAACCGGACTATGTAAAATAGATAAGGATTTTACGGCAATGGCGATGCGCAGTGAAAAGGACCATGAGCTGTTCAGAAAGATTATAGAGATGGTTCACAGTGTAAATATAAAAATCTGCATTGAGGGAATTGAGAAGGAAGAGTGGGCTGGCGCAATGAAAGAAATCCATGTAGATTATATGCAGGGATATCTGTATGGCAGACCATGCGAAAAAGGCGTGTTTTTAAACAACTATGGGATATAAGGAATATTTTCCGGGAGTTACAGACAAAAAGAATGCCAATGAAATATTTGAAAGAATATTTAAACGTACAGAAAAACTAAACATCAAGGTATTGGGCAACAGGAGGCAAATCACATGCAAAATTCCAAAGAAAAAACTCTTTCCCAAAGGATTGCAGAGAGAATTATCAAATACATACTGGAGGAAAATCTGCAGCCGGGTGACAAGCTTCCGAACGAAACCGTAATGTGTGAACGGCTGAATGTTGGAAGAAGCTCTCTGCGTGAAGCTATGCGAGCACTCGCATCACGTAATGTAATCACCATACGCCAAGGCTCCGGTTCATATGTTTCCGCCACTCCCGGGATGATTGATGATCCATTCGGCCTGACCTTTGTTGAAGATAAACAAAAGATGATTAAAGATCTGATGGAAATCAGATTTCTAATCGAACCATCCATAGCTGCCATGGCAGCTATCCGTGCAGATGAGACAGATATCAAAAACATACTTACTGCATGTGAAAATACCGAAAAGCTCCTTCTTGCAAATAAAAATCACGCTGAAAAGGATATAGCATTTCATACTGCTATTGCCTTAAGCAGCAAAAATATAGTTGTTCCAAAGCTGGTTCCTATCATCAACAGTTCAATTCCTCTGATCCGTGAGTCTGCAAAATTCACCATGCGTGATGAAACCATCGAAATTCATCGTGAAATTGCAGATGCAATTGCAGCCCACGATGCCGTCCGTGCCCACGATGCGATGTATCTGCATCTGATCTACAACCGGAAGCATATAAAATCCATAAATTAATGACTGTCCGGTTATCACCGGCCACACTGCGATGTGACCGGCAGTACCATATTTTGTGGTTCTGGCGCTTGAAATAGTCGCTCAGCAACCTGTTTACGTTATACATCATAAGTCATTTTGGTTGGGATGTTAAAGTGTTGCTAATGATAAAACATAAAGTTTATATATTACTACATAAGAAAGAAGGATGAAATTATGTATGAAATGAAACCAGAATATTATATCGGAATAGATATGATTGATGAAGAGCACAAGCAGTTATTTAAATATGCAGATGAGGCATATGAACTGCTGCATGATGAGTTTACACCGGATAAATATGATAAGATGGATATCATCTTGGAGAAGCTCCGTGACTACACAGTAAAGCACTTTGCTGACGAGGAGCAGTACATGGAATCAATACATTACAAGAAGATGTTTACACAGAAGGTTCAGCATATGGAATTTGTACAAAAGCTGGATGAGTTCATTGAGCATCATAGTGATGAGGAGATAGATCAGGATGAGCAGATCATGGGAATCCTCAAGTATCTCACAGACTGGCTGATAAACCATATCCTGTATGTTGACTGTCAGATACCGAAGCCACAATAAAGTACCTGAGTTTTAGCAAAGAGTAAGTACCGCAGGTCGCCGTCTGCCGTGGTAGCGCACATACTCCCCGTAAGCGAATAGCGAAGCGGCTTAGATACTGTAGAAATTATGCCGTGAAACACAGAAATGCCCAGCCATGGACGGCTGGGCAAGGCGTATGCGCTATGGACGGCGCATAAAAGCCGGTTTCGTCAAGCATAGAAAGACTGTAAGCATAATTTCGTACAGAATCTTAGCCGCGCAGCGTAGCTTACGGGGAGTATGTGCGCTGCCACGCAGGCGGTGACATGCGGTCCGTAATTTTATAGAAAAATATAGCGTAATCAGCATATATTTGGTATAATTTGGATATGAAAAATAAGCGAAGATTTGCAATGGTCTCAGTTGCAGTAATCGTAGTAGCACTGCTTCTCGAGGCGGGAATTTTGAAATATGTAAATGATGCAAATGCATATAAGCTATCAAAGGTGCTTCTGGATCGTGTTTTCACTGTGCTCGATAAAAATGACCAGAGTGAGGAGGAGCTTATAGAATCGTTAAAGGACGATTATATAGTCAGGGCAAAGGCAGTGTCATATATCGTAGATGCAAAGCCACAGGTAGAAAATGATGTGGAGGAATTGCAAAAGATAGCAAAGCTGATGTCGGTAGATGAGATACATCTGTTTGATGAAACAGGTTGTATAACCAGCGGCAGCGTGCCAAAATACTTTGGCTACAGCTTTGATTCGGGGACTCAGATGTCATATTTTAAACCAATGCTCACCGATAAGAGCCTTACGATGTGTCAGGATGTCACACCGAATACATCAGAGGGAAAGGCAATGATGTATGCCATTACCTGGAATGAGGCTGGTACAATGATGGTACAGGTGGGTTTGAAGCCGCAAAGGCTCTTAGATGAATTGAAGCAGAATGAAATATCTACAGTGGTTTCTGACATGCCTGTGTACAAGGGCATGGAAATATATGTGGCAGATGCAGATACAGGACTGGTTAAGGGGGCCACAGATTGTGACAAAATAGGAAAAAACTTCCACGATTTAGGCCTTCCAACAGATATTAAGGAAAGCGATAAGCCAACAGTAAGGCAGATTAGCGTAAATGATTCAGGCTGCAGATGTGTAATCAGGAGAGGTGACAAATATATAGTGGCTGTCACCATTGACAAATCCTTTTATATGACGAACAGCGTAGTAGCACTGCTTGTAGTTGGCATATATCTTATACTAGCATCGTGCTGTATTATGTATATGTTTTCGAAGATTATGAAGGAAAAATATGAGAAAGAAAAGCTGCTGTATATATCGAATACTGATGCACTTACAGGGTGCCTGAACAGACATGCCTATGAGACAGATATCAATAAGCTTGATTTGAAAAAAGAGTGGATATATATATCACTTGATTTAAACAGCTTAAAGCACATAAACGATACATATGGACATGATGTGGGAGATGAGATGATTTGCGCAGCCGCAGCCTGCATGATGGCAAGCTTTGGTGAGTTTGGCAAGGTATACAGAATAGGCGGAGATGAGTTTGTTGTGATAGTCACTCAAAAGCCGGATGAGCTTGATACTATGACAAAGCATTTCGACAGCAGTGTAGCCGAATGGAGAGGAAAAATCGTCAATTCCATGACCATCTCATACGGATGTGTAAGAAGTCTGGAGGAAGACTGGGAGCTTGTACACGATATTGAGAAGGAAGCAGACAGGAGAATGTATGCAAGCAAGGCACGCTATTACAGTGACAGTGGCATAGACAGGAGAAAGTAAATTAAAAATAAAGATTCCATCATTCCGGATATGGTATTGATGGAATCTTTTAAGTGGGAAAATAAATAATTAGTGGAACAGCTCTACAATAAATACCGCCACACAGGAAGCCACGGCGACGGTTGTAAGCCCCTTGCCCTTTAATGCAAATATCACTGCCGCGATAAGTCCTGCTGCTGCACCAACCCACCAGTTAGTAGCATAAAACACTGCCGGAATAGTCATGGCGGTTAAAACTGCATACGGAATATAGTATAGAAAAGATCGCACGAAGCTGTTGTTGATCTTTTCTTTTATTGCGATAAAAGGAATAACGCGGATCAGATATGTGGAGCCCGCGAGTATGAGTAAATATATAAAAAATACACTGTTTTTCATTATGTAAAATCTCCTTATACGCTTATTATCAAATATTTAATAAATCATTCCTTATCAGTATCATCTGCAACCGGAAACAGCAGCGAACCGATAACTGCAGCCACAATGGCTACAACAGTGATGGTGATACCGCTTGAAATCCTTGACAAAAACGGTACGTAGTAAAACATGCAGCTAAGCACGAGTGCAAGCAGCACAACAAACACGACCGCACGCGATTTCTTCATCTCAGGAACCACGATAGCCACAAACATGCCATAAATAGCAAGACTCAGCGCACTCATAAGCCTATCCGGCAGAATGCTTCCCAGTATAGCACCTATCAGCGTACCGACAGCCCAGCCGATGTATGGAAGAGTTGAAAGTCCTGCAAAAAAGCTTCTGCTCACAGAATCCTCCTGGCTTGCCACGGCAAAAATTTCATCAGTCATCATAAAGCCGAGTATCCATCTTGAAATTCCGCTAAATCTGGAATCAGCCTTCTGACCAACCGAAATCGACATAAAGGAATATCTTATATTAATAGTAATCTGCGAAATAAGCATCTGGAAATACTGTCCCGGATGCATCATAATTCCGATGCCTGCAAACTGTCCGGCAGATGTGACAGTGGTCATCGAAATGAGCACAGCCTGCCACCAGGATAGTCCATATGACACCGCCATAATTCCAAAAGTAAATGAAACTGACAGATATCCCAGCGCAATCGGGATTCCCGCTGTCAGTCCTCGTTTATAGTTTTTCATTCTAAATTCTCCTTAGCATATTACAACAACATGTTATTCTAGCACAAATTTCATGAAAATGCACTTTCAAATTGTTTGTACCACTTTACAATCTTGCAGTTGCGCATCATGTAACTGCATAAAGACCGGTAATAATAATTGTAATTTGCCCATCAATCCGCTATACTGTAGCTAAGTACAGCGGATTGATGGATTTCGTGGAGGTTCATATGGTAAGCACTTACCTAGGTTTTGGAAAATACATTTGTATTGTAGTGAGGTGAAATTCATTCAAGGCTAATCTAACAGGAGGAGTAGATTTTGTATGCTGAATATATTTTATGGAGATATGAAAGAAGCAGTATATAATACGGCAGCGTATTTTAAATATGATTATGAAGATAACTGGATTACAGATCCATTTGTGAAGAAAATGATAAAGGATGTGGATCAGTCGATTGTTTTGGACAGTGGAGTAATCGACAGCCCAGTGTTAGGAAAAATACCGCCTACGGGGTTATCAGGTGGTGTTAAAACATTGATTTTGGTGAAGTTTGAAAAAAATAAAATTTTCAATGCATCGACCTGTGGAGATAATTGTGCAAAATGGTTATTAAAAATTGCAGAAACAGAAGACAGAACAATAAACTTACGTCATTTGATGAAATTTGAAGTTGAACCGTTTGACATCCGAATCCTTAACACGAATGAAATTGTACATACCATGGAAGAACTGGTATCAATTGCAGGTGAATTTGTTTGATGGCAGGAGGATACGATGAAAGGAAAACATAAAGTTATTGTATCAACAAAACGTTTAAAGTATGAATTTGAACTTCGGAGAATCTGACGATTATCCAGGGAGACAGTGCAACTGGAAAAACTACACTTGTAGATATGATTCGTGATTTCGTGAATAATCCAACCGGCACACCTGTAGAGGTGATATGTGATAAAAAATGTCATGTGGTTGAAGGAAGTTTATGGAAAGAGCAGTTGTCAGGCATATCAGACTGTATTGTATTTATTGATGAGGGAAATGAATTCATAACGACAGTAGATTTTGCTGATAAAATTCAAAAAACAGATAATTATTATGTAATTGTTACTAGGGAAGCTTTACCAGCATTGCCATATAGCGTAGAAGAAATCTATGGAATTCGTACATCTGGAAGATATGGGACATTGAAACAAAGTTATCATGAATTCTATCGGATATATGGAACAGATACATATGAAGATAAAGTGAGTCCGGAAATTATTATTACGGAAGACAGCAATTCAGGATATCAATTTTTTGAACATGTATGTATAGAAAATGGTTTGAAATGTGAATCTATGAATGGAAAATCAAATGTCTTTCATTATCTGAACAAACATAAAGGTGAAAAAATACTTGTCATTGCAGATGGGGCGGCATTTGGTTCCGAGATTGACAGGGTGTTGCAGGTTATCCATGGCAGAAAAAATGTGGCCTTATATTTGCCTGAATCATTTGAATGGATGATTATGGATGCCGATATTTTAAAGAATAATACAGTAAGAAGCATATTGAGTAATCCATCAGAGTATGTAGAGAGCAAGCTTTATTTCAGTTGGGAAAGGTTTTTTACAGCTATTCTGATTGAACAAACAAAAGACACCTATTTGGCATATGCAAAACGTAAATTAAATCCGGCATATTTAAGTGGAGCAATTAAAGAGTCGATTTTAAGAAAAATGAACATAATTGATCTGAATAAGAAAGATGAATAAATATTAAGAAAAAATAGAGGAATGGTTAAATGAAGGTTGTAGTAGCAATTGATTCATTTAAAGGAAGCATGACAAGCATGCAGGCCGGGATGGCCTGTAAAGAAGGCATATTGGCGGCAATACCGAAAGCAGATGTGGTGGTCAGACCACTTGCAGATGGTGGCGAGGGAACTGTAACCGCTTTGGTAGAGGGCATGAATGGCACATATGAACATGTTGATGTAACAGGACCGATGGGACAAAAGGTGCACGCGACATATGGAGTACTTGAGGATGATACGGCTGTTATGGAAATGGCAGAAGCATCAGGAATCACACTTGTTGAAGGTAAACCTGATCCATGGAAAGCGACCTCATTGGGTGTGGGAGAGATGATATTGGATGCCGTGCACAAGGCTGTCGGAATTTCATAATCGGAATAGGCGGAAGCGCAACCACTGAGGGCGGCATAGGAATGCTGATGGCGCTCGGCTATGAGTTTTATGATGAGGATGACAATATTCTTCCACCGGTATTTGGCTCGCTTGCAAGGGTAAGAAAGATCAAGGCTGATAAGGTCCCTTCAGAATTGAAGCAGTGTCATTTCAAAATAGCATGTGATGTTACTAATCCACTGTGCACAGAGCAGGGCTGCGTATACATTTTTGGAAAGCAAAAGGGCGTACAGGAGCATGAAAAGGCACAGATGGATAAAATGATGAGACAGTATGCAGACTGTGTTGAGGAGTATGCGGGAAAAAGATTTAGCGAGACACCGGGAGCAGGCGCTGCGGGAGGTCTTGGCTTTGCGTTTCTTTTTGGACTTGAGAACGTGGAGCTTAAATCCGGCATAGATATAGTGCTAAACGCAATACAGCTTGACAAGGAACTGAAAAATGCCGATATCGTAGTGACCGGAGAGGGCAGGCTTGATGGACAGAGCGCCATGGGAAAGGTGCCTGTCGGAGTGGCAAAAGCAGGCAGAAAAAACGGCTGTAAAGTAATCGCACTAGCAGGGAGTGTCACTGACGATGCAGTGGCATGTAATAAAGAAGGCATAGATGCGTTTTTCCCTATTATAAGAGGGGCAACAACGCTTAATGAGGCTATGGATATCAAAAATGCTCAAAAAAATATGAAAAACACTGCAGAACAAGTTTTCAGGCTTATTGACATCAGCTCGCTTATGGAATAATATATGTTAGTAAAATTGTGCGTGGTGCAGGGGCCGGATGAGATATAAAAGCCCCGTATATCATAGAATATTTAAATAAAAAAGGAGAAAAGCAATGGCTAAGGAGAAAAAATTAGTAGAGGCCATCACTTCCATGGAGGAAGATTTCACACAATGGTATACAGACGTTGTGAAGAAAGCAGAGTTGATGGATTATTCATCTGTAAAGGGATGTATGATCTTTAAGCCCAATGGTTATGCCATCTGGGAGAATATACAGAAAAATCTCGATGCAATGTTTAAAGAGACAGGTGTAGAGAATGTATACATGCCAATGTTCATTCCGGAGAGCCTGCTCCAGAAAGAAAAGGATCATGTTGAGGGCTTTGCACCTGAGGTTGCATGGGTCACACAGGGCGGACTTGAGACACTTCAGGAGAGACTTGCAGTAAGACCTACATCAGAGACACTTTTCTGCGAGCTTTTCAGCAAAACAGTACAGTCACACAGAGACCTTCCAAAGGTATATAACCAGTGGTGCTCAGTAGTGCGTTGGGAGAAGACAACACGTCCATTCCTCCGCTCATCAGAGTTCTTATGGCAGGAGGGACATACTGTTCATGCAACAGCCGAGGAGGCAGAGGCACGTACAGTACAGATGTTAAACATCTATGCGGATTTCTGTGAGAAGTACCTTGCAATCCCTATGGTAAAGGGAAGAAAGACAGACAAGGAGAAGTTCGCCGGAGCAGAGGCTACATATACAATAGAGGCTCTCATGCATGACGGAAAAGCACTCCAGTCAGGAACCTCACACAACTTTGGTGACGGCTTCCCTAAGGCCTTCGGCATCCAGTACACAGACAAGGACAATAAATTACAGTACTGTCATGAGACATCATGGGGCGTTTCAACACGTCTTATCGGAGCTATTATCATGGTTCACGGAGATGACTCAGGACTCGTGCTTCCACCAAAGATTGCACCAACACAGGTTATGGTCATTCCAATCCAGCAGCAGAAGGACGGCGTCCTTGACAAGGCATATGACCTAAAGGACAAGCTCTCAAAGGATTTCCGCGTGAAAATCGATGCAACCGACAAGACACCTGGCTGGAAGTTCGCAGCACAGGAGGTTCAGGGAATCTCAACACGTATCGAGATTGGACCAAAGGATATCGAGAAAAACCAGTGCGTTATCGTCCGCCGAGACACAAGAGAGAAAATCGTTGTCTCACTCGATGAGGTAAATGAGAAGCTCGCAGAGGTACTTGAGACAATGCAGAATGACATGCTCGAGAAGGCAAAGGCATTCCTTGCAAGCCATATAAACGATGCGCACGACTACAATGAGTTCAAGGCAATCGCAGAGACAAAGCCGGGCTTTATCCGTGCTATGTGGTGTGGAGACGAGGCCTGCGAGAACAAAATCAAAGAGGACACAACAGTTACAAGCCGTTGTATGCCATTTGGTGACCAGGAGCAGATTTCCGACGTATGCGTATGCTGTGGAAAGCCGGCGCATAAGCTCGTATACTGGGGCAAGGCATATTAAAAGGAGAATCCAACGATGCGCATAGATTTACCGCAGAATGTCAACTTCATAATAGACACGCTCTACGAGCATGGCTTTGAGGCATATGCGGTAGGTGGATGCGTGCGTGACAGTCTCCTTGGCAGGACACCGCAGGACTGGGATATCACCACATCTGCAAAGCCTGCGCAGGTCAAAGCGATATTTGACCATACGATAGACACAGGTATCCAGCATGGCACAGTCACGGTCATGTTGGAGCATGTGGGCTATGAGGTCACCACCTACAGGATAGACGGAGAGTACGAGGATGCACGCCATCCAAAGGAGGTCACCTTTACCTCTAATCTGAAGCTTGACCTGGAGAGGCGCGACTTTACAATCAATGCCATGGCATATAATCACAGGGCAGGGCTTGTCGATGAATTTGACGGCATAGGAGATTTAAAAGCACATGTGATCAGATGTGTGGGTTGTGCGCACGACAGGTTCAGTGAGGATGCACTCAGGATGTTTCGTGCGGTGCGATTTGCAGCCCAGCTTGGCTTTGATATAGAGCACAGACTAAAGCAGCCATAAAAGAGCTTGCCCCTGCCATGTCAAAGGTCAGCGCAGAGCGAATCCAGGTGGAGCTTGTGAAGCTTCTGACATCAGACCATCCGCAGATGATGAGAGATTTGTATGAGCTTGGACTCACAGCGGTATTCATGCCGGAGTTTGATGTGATGATGCAGACACCTCAGCACAATAAGCACCATATGTACAGTGTAGGCGAGCATACGCTTCATACCTTGGAGCATGTGCGAGCGGACAAAATCCTAAGGCTTACCATGCTGCTTCATGATGTGGCAAAGCCTGTGTGCATTACGACAGACGAGGAAGGCCAGAATCATTTCAAGAAGCATCCGGTTGTGGGAGCTGATATGACCAGAAAGATACTCAGGCGCCTTAAGTTTGATAACAGGACTACAGACTGTTGCTGTAAGCTCGTAAAAGAGCATGATGACCGTCCGGCCATCACAGAGCGCAATGTAAGGCGTGCAATGAGCCGCATAGGAACAGAGCTTTTTCCGCTGTTGTTTGAGGTGAAAAGAGCCGATACACTCGGACAGAGCATGTATAAGCGCGCAGAAAAGCTTGAATACATCGCAGAATATGAGCGTGTATACAGGAAAATCCTTGCAGACCACCAGTGTGTATCAAAAAAGGAAATGAAAATAAATGGCAGCGACCTGATTAAAATGGGAGTAGAGCCGGGACCGAAGCTTGGCGATATCCTGGACAGGCTTTATGAGCAGGTGCTTGATGACCCATCGCTCAATGAAGCACAAAAACTTAAAGAGCTTGCGAATAAAATAATAACCTCTCTCATATGATTAAAAAGCATCTGAATAGTTATGGTGCATTAATCATATGAGGGGGGATTTTTTTGTATAATCAGCCGGAAGTGGCTTTGGAAAAATATGAGCTTACAGTAAGCAGGATAATAAAGGGCAGAGGAGCGTATATATGTGACACAGGCATCGGGCAGAAGCTGCTCGTGCCGTACAGAGGGCATGAGCAAAGGGCATGCACTGCGGGATACGCTGGCATTTATCCAGAGAAACGGTATGGATGTGGAGCAGATATCACAGACAAAGGAGCAGTGTATCATATCGCGAGATAACTGTGAGGACGCATACATATTGAAGGATTACAGAGCAGGCAGAGAGTGCAGCACGGACAGCATAGATGATATGCGTGGCGGCAGCAGGGCATTAGCGCAGCTGCACAATATATTGGAAAAGTATCCTCTGCCTTCGGATATTGAGGTAGAAAGCCTGCATGGAAAAGCTCAGCGAAAATGTGCGCAGATAGTAAAGCTTAAAAACTACATACTGCGTCGCAGCAAGACAAATGCTTTTGAGCATCTGTTTTATGAATGCTATGAGAGATTCTTAGAGCAGGGGAAGAAATCGGCGGAAATATTGTGTGAGCTGGAAAATAGTAAAACGTTGGTTCCGACATACTGTCACGGAGCCTTCAACCAGCACAATGTCGTGTATACACAGTCCGGAAGATGGCTCCCTGTCAATTTCGAGACCATGCATCCGGATATCCGGAAACTGATCTTGCGGAGTACATGCGCAAGATGCTCGAAAAAATCACTGGGATACAGCGGTTGCAGATACAATTCTTGACAGCTATTGCAGCGTAAGAAGTCTTGATGATACATCAATGAGACTGCTTCAAGCACTGCTTTTGTTTCCTGAAAAATTTTGTAAGCTCTGCAATCACTATAGCAACTCGCGCAAGTCATGGGTATGCGACCGTGATGTGGATAAGCTTGCACAGCTCATACAGCTAAGCGGGGAGCGCGAGGAGTATCTGCATGTCATAGTGTAAACAGTAATGCATATATATAGTGAATTTAATTGAAAAGTAAATGACTATACGATATATTATTATTGTGGAAAGTCTGTTAAGAAAAGTTCAGACATACATCACTGAAAACGACAGTAAATCATCTGACAGCTCGGGAAATAGTCTGATAAATAAAGATATATCAGATTATCTTTCAACATTAACCTCTTTATTAAGTTCAAAGTAAGGTTTTAAGAATGGTAAAAGTACATAAAAGCCTAGGAAATAGCGCATTTTCCTTGACAAACCCCATAAAAACAAGTATATATATT
>ENA-OQHA01000043-OQHA01000043.1-human-gut-metagenome-genome-assembly--contig:-NODE-43-length-63914-cov-8.781915_pt1 | contig 63914 bp, 78 predicted proteins | sample MGYA00242558_ERZ504707 | MGnify/ENA primary metagenome ERZ504707 (study PRJEB26092, sample SAMD00036197) | human gut metagenome | host: Homo sapiens | study: EMG produced TPA metagenomics assembly of... | reverse complement strand
TTTTGCTGTGCAGTAAGAAAAAAGTCTATTAAATTTCTTTCGGAATTTGATAAACTATAAGATAAGATTATCGATTAGAAACAGTGGAACATTTCATTATCAGACAGAAAATGCTGGTGTGTCTGCGCTCAGAAAGGAAAGATGAAATATGACTTCAGCGATTAGTATAGGAAAGCAGGATTTTGCTTCCCTTCGAGAAAATCATTATTTTTATGTTGATAAAACCGATTTTATCAGACAATGGTGGGAAAGTGGAGATGACATTACGCTGATCACACGTCCGAGAAGATTTGGCAAAACATTGAATATGAGCATGCTGAATTGTTTCTTTTCCAGACAGTATGCAGAAAAAGGTACCATCTTTGAAGGGCTTTCCATCTGGAAACAGGAAAAATACCGCAGACTGCAGGGAACTTATCCGGTGATTTTTCTGAGCTTTGCGGACGTAAAACAGAATAACTATCAAGATGCAGTGCAGAAGATAAAAAATATTATTGTAGATGCTTATCGCCAACATCGGTATTTGGAGCAGGAAGAATGCTTTACGCAAAATGAGAAACAGCAGATGCTGGAAATTACAGAAAAAATGAGTGATGTGACAGCACAGGATGCATTAAAAAATCTTTCCAGCTATTTGAATCTTTTATATGGAAAAAAAGTTTTGATCTTTCTGGATGAATATGACACGCCCATGCAGGAAGCCTATATTCATGGATACTGGGATGAATTTGCCGGATTTATGAGAAGCCTTTTCAATGCGACGTTCAAAACAAATCCATATCTGGACCGCGCTGTGATGACTGGAATTACCCGCATTTCCAAAGAATCTGTCTTTTCAGACCTCAATAATCTGACGGTTATTACAACAACATCGGATGCCTATGCAGACTGTTTTGGTTTTACAGAAGAAGAGGTATTTCAATCATTAGATCAATTTGGAATGCCGGAAAAGAAAGATCTGGTAAAGCAATGGTATGACGGATTTTGCTTTGGCACGCATCGTGATATTTACAATCCGTGGTCTATTACAAATTATTTGAAAGAGAAAAAACTGCGGCCCTACTGGGCAGCTACAAGTTCCAATGGATTGATCAGCAAACTCCTGCAGTCGGCATCGGTAAATATGAAGGAAGAATTGGAAAAACTGATCAACAGACAACAAATTGTAGTTAATTTTGATGAGCAGATTATATTTGGACAATTAGAACAGGATGAAAGTGCGGTATGGAGTCTGTTGGTGGCAAGCGGTTATCTGAAAGTGGAGGAGATTGAATACAGAGGACTGACGCTGGAGCCGTGGTATTCTCTTTCCATCACAAATCTGGAGACTGTGAGCATGTTTTCGAATATGTTCAAAAGCTGGTTTGCAGCGGCATCTGCCAATTATAATGAATTTATCAAAGCATTGCTGAATGGGGATGTAAAAGCGATGAACCTCTATATGAATGATATTGCACTTGCTACATTTAGTAATTTTGATGCTGGAAAACATGCGTCCGAGCGGAGCCAGCCAGAGCGGTTTTATCATGGATTTGTACTTGGGCTGCTGGTGGAAGTGCGAGATCTTTATGAGGTGCGTTCCAATCGGGAAAGTGGGTATGGAAGATACGATGTGATTCTAATTCCCAGAAATTTGGATCGAGATGCTATGATTCTGGAATTTAAAGTAAAAGAAACGGAAGAAAAAACGCTGCAGGAAACGGTACAAAAAGCACTGGCGCAGATTGAAATAAAGAAATACGACGCGGAACTGAAAGAACGGGGAATCCCAAAAGAAAGAATCCGGCATTATGGATTTGCGTTTGAAGGGAAAAAGGTATTAATTGGGTAATAGAAAACGCTGTCAATGCTTCTCTGGAAGGGGAAGCGGGACAGCGTTTTTCTGTTAATTGTGATTAGAGTACCATTTGAAGCAGCATCACCAAAAGCGGCATCGTCACAATAGAAGCCAGCGTGGTAACAACATTGATGGCACTGGCATAGCGTGAATCGTTTCCGTATACCTGACACATCTGTGTAACTGTAGAGGCAGATGGCGTGATGACGGCGAGAAAAACAATCAGAATCAGCGTCGGTCCGTCTGCAGAAAGATCGGCAAGATGGCTGATTTTCAGAAGAACAAGCGCCATCAGCGGAACGGCGATCAGGCGGAGAAAGGTCACGAAGTAAATCCGTTTATTCGCAAAAATCTGCCGGAAGTCCATGCCGGCAAAAAGCATACCCGTAACAATCATACTGGCAGGGCCAACCATGCTTCCGACAGAATGAAGCGTATTGTTGACCAGCGCAGGAAGCCGGATGCCCGTGAAAAAAAGAAGAATTCCGACGAAAATAGAAATAATATTGAGGTTCAGAACAATCTTCTTCCAGTCATAGGAAGCCTCACGGCTGATCACCTTTTTGCAGTGCGTCCAGAAAAAGACAAGCTGTACGCTCATATAAACACAGCTGTAAAGCACCCATTCCGCTCCTAAAACAGCCGTCACAAGCGGCACAATCAGATTGCCGGAATTGGAGTAGTAAACAGAAGTTATCTCAACCGCATCCAAATGAAACACCCGTCCAAGAGCTGAAACCGCAAAAAGAAGCACAACCTGCATCAGAAGCGAAGCCGCAAACGCAACCAGCAGCCCCCGCACCGTTTCCGGCGTGTAATCGACCTGAAACGCATTCAGAATCACGCAGGGAATGATCAGGTACAGCACAATTTTCGACAGAACTTTGCTGTCCTCATCCTTTAAAAGTCCGGCTTTTACGATTAAAAAGCCCATAAAAATCATAAGAAAAAGCTGCGCGATCTGTTGCGCAAGAAGAATACTGATCGTCATAAAAATCTCCCCATATGTGTGTCTTATAGAAAATATTATAAGGTGGAGGAGAGGGGATTTCAATTTCTTTTTGAGAGATTTGGGTCGAAATAATGGTGAAAATATAAGAAAAATGGCTGTTGACCAAAAGAAAGTGCTGTCATATAATATATTCGACAAGAGAGCCGTTGGTCAGTGTACACCTGACCGCCGGATAAAGCTTCTAACTAAAAATAGCGCCTAACTTTACCAGAGCAGGGGCGCTATTTTGATTTGACAAAATTACACGATTGCAATATAATATACTTAACAAGACAGCCGGAAGGTGAGCGCAATCACCCGATCTGGCGAAAATATTAAATAGCTATAAGAAGTGGCCATCCATGCTTACCAGAGAGCAGGATGGCCATTTCTTAATTTCTATAATAAAGGAAGGCTGAATTATAGTCAAGAAATTTTTGCGATTTTAAAACAAAGTAATAAAAAGTGTGATATAATAACCTCATAATGAAAAGTAAAATTCCGCCTATTTTTCAACATTGTAGGCGGCAATTTCACACCTGCCAGTTAGTGAATCCTAATAAAAGTAAGATGGAGGTACCCGCCCATGATGGAATACACCAGCAAATATTGGAACATGCTGACTCCTTTAATAAAGAAAAGTCTGCTAAAACGCTACGGAAAAGAGGAGACCGCAGAGCTTCTCCGCAAGACCAACCAGATCTACCGCGACATGCTTCGCCGCGCCGATGATATCGGAAAGGACAACCCGATGGCGTCGAATCTCTATGAAGGCCTCATTTTTCTTGCGCTCTGGGATGCGTCGGACAGACAGATTTCTGTGGATGAACTGCGTACAATCTCAGAGGAGATGATGGCCTTCCCGCTTCTGAAAGCCATGGGCCTGATGATTAATGCGAATAAGAAGAGCGGCATGGCGCGGATTGCGAAGATGATGCATAAGGATGCCGCCTGGCTGGAAGCACATCCGCAGTATAAGGCGTATTCGTGGGATTTTCATTTTGATGAGACGAAGCATCAGGACGGTTTTTATTACCACTTCACCCAATGTCCCCTGAACACCTTCGCCCGAAAAGAGGGCTATCTGGAAGTGCTGCCGATTATGTGCGACATTGATTACAAGACAGCAGCCCTGATGCACGCGAAGCTCTACCGTGACCATACGCTGGCAGGCGGCGGTGAGGTCTGTGATTACTGGTTCGTGGGGGACAAGGTGGAAAATCCGAAATAAAACAAGACCGGACCGGAACCGGTGAAATGGATCGAAGAATATAAAACGCAGAAGGGAGATCACCCAGAATGAGCAATGAAAAAATAAAACCAAAACTGAACGGAACCGCCGAGACGATGCTGCAGTGCTTCTACGCCCGCGCCATGCACAGCAGAAATCCGAAAAACAAGTTCCGCGACACCAAAGCAGAAGAGCTGATTGACCGCATCGACTATGATTCAGCAATGCGAAAAAGGACACAGCAATGAGCGGCGGAATCGTAGCGCGGAGTGTTGTGTTTGATGAGCTGGTCAGCGACTTTATCCGAAAGAACCGGATTGTACCGTCGTCAACATCGCCTGTGGTCTGGACACACGGTTTTACCGCATGGATAATGGAAAATCACCTGGTATAATCTCGATCTGCCGGAGACGATTGAGGTGCGCGATTCGATCTATCAGGAATCCGGCCGCGTTTCCACGATTGCGTGTTCCGTGCTCGATCCGGCATGGGCCGATCAGGTAAAAGTGCGGGGCAAAATGCTTTTCATTATCGAAGGTCTGACCATGTACATGAAAGCGGATGAGGTCAGAATGATGCTCGCCATCATCCGCGATCATTTCGACAATGCCTACGTCTGCATGGAAACGCTGTGCCCGTACTTTGTAAAGAAAGAAAACATCGAAAAATCTATTCAGGCGACGGGCGCGACGTTTACCTGGGGTGCGAACAGCTTTGCAGACCTGGGCGACATTGCCGCCGGTTTCCGAAAAGTAAAAGACGACAACATCGCCCGCGGTATGGAAACACTGAATCCCATCTACAAGCTGGTGATGTGGATGCCGATCGTCCACAAATTCGCAGAGAAAATTCTGGTGTTTGAGAAAGCGTAAGAAAAAACGAAAAAAATAGAAAGAAACAGGCAGCCCGGCAGCGGAAAAGCTCAAAAAGCTTCCGTGCAGGGAACCTGTTTTTTGTTTGTGCAGGAAATTAACAAATCATTCATCCGGCCACACAAAGTGTGCGTTTCCCGCTTCAAGGCCGTCAATCAGAATATTCTGCCCCGTGCAGAACCGGTTCGTCACGGTCATAAAATACGCCCAGTCCGCCGTTTCCTCGACGGTCATCCACCGTTTCAGCGGCGTCAGATCCATGATCTGATCCCAGAGCTTTTGGTCTTCTGTGACAGGCAGATTCAACTCGGTCAGTACGCCGCCGAAATCAAGGCTGTTGCACGTTCCACCATACGGTGCAATGCGGAGTGCCACGTTTTTCGTGTAGGCGAGCACACCGCCCTTGCTTGCCGTGTATTCCGGAAACTCAGCTCCGGTATGGCCGCTGGCCGAGCCGATCATAAGGACGGCGCGGATGGTGTCATGAATGCCATACGCCTCTGTGATTGCGATGGTTCCCTTTAAATTGATATCAATATCATTCTCGTTCTGCACACCGGCGTTGTTGATGACAATATCGAAAGGCGCAAGCGCCGGATACTGTTCCCTGTCGCGGATATCAAGGCAGAAATGAGTATACGAATCCTGGCTGATTGAAGCCTCCTTCCGGTCAAATCCGGTAACGTCAAAGCCTTCTTTTAAAAATTTCTCCGCAATCGCCTTCCCGATTCCGGAACTGGTTCCTGTAATAAGTACACGCATACGATAACCTCCCGATGAAATATTACCCTCATTATACCGCAAACACAGCATGCGATCCAGAAGAAACGAAAAAGAATGCAGGAAAAGAAAATGTTACGGGAAAAATCACTGCATAAAACAAAAGAGTCTCCCAAACTGCAACAAATAATTGACAGATTTTAGGAGAAGGAGTAGAGTTTTTGAAAGGGGGATTATCCCTGCAAAGAGTGAAAACAAAAGAGGTGCAAATATGCTGAAAGTAGACAATCTTACCTTTGAAGTAAACGAAGAGGGAAGAAAACGCTGCCTCGTCAACCACATCAGTTTTGAGGTAAAGGACGGGGAAATGCTGGTGATTACCGGACCAAACGGTGGCGGAAAATCAACGCTGGCCAAAGTGCTTGCAGGAATTGAGGACGCCAATGGCGGAGAAATCTTCCTGGATGAGGAAAATATTACCGGTTATGATATTGACCACCGTGCAAACGCCGGCATCGGCTATGCATTCCAGCAGCCGCCGCGTTTTAAAGGAATGACGGTGAAAAAAATGCTGTCGCTGGCAGCCGGAAAAGAACTGACGGAAGCCGAGAGCTGTAAACTCCTCTCCGCCGTCGGACTCTGCTCTGCCGATTACCTGAACCGCCAGATGGACGGTACGCTCTCGGGAGGAGAGATGAAGCGTCTGGAGATCGCAACGGTGCTTGCAAAACCGCATAAGGTCAGCATTTTCGATGAGCCGGAGGCCGGCATTGACCTGTGGAGCTTTTCCATGCTGATCAGGCGGTTTGAAGAAATCCACAAAGAGAAAAAAGAATGTCTGATTCTCATTTCCCATCAGGAACGCATTATCCAGATGGCAGACAAGATCATGGTGATCGAGGACGGCCAGGTGAAAGAATACGGTACAAAGGAAGACGTACTGCCGACCCTGTTCCAGCAGAAAACAGGCCGGATGTGCGGCCAGGAAGGAGGCACATGCTGATGGTACAGGTAGATGAGACAACCCAGGGCGTATTAAATCAGATCAGCGAGGGATTTGAGCAGAAAGGGGCATACAATCTCCGCCAGAACGGCATTCCGCTCTGCCACGGTGACAGTGAACATATCAAAATCCGCAAAAAAGAGGATAAGCCGGGCATTGATATTTTGATCGACGGCGAGACGAAGGGCGAAAAAGTATTTATCCCGGTTGTCGTCAGCGTTTCCGGTATGACGGATCTTGTTTACAATGATTTCTACGTTGCGGATGGCGCCGATGTTACGATTGTAGCGGGCTGCGGTATCCACAACGGCGGCTGCAACGACAGCCGGCACGACGGTATCCATACGTTCCATGTAGGAAAAAATGCCAACGTGCGCTACGAGGAAAAGCATTACGGAGAGGGAAACGGAACGGGACAGCGGATTCTGAACCCGGTGACAAATATTGAAATCGGAGAAAATTCCGTTTTTACGCTGGATACCGTACAGATTAAGGGCGTTGACTCAACAATTCGTACGACGAATGTGTGATGGATGCAAACTCCAAACTGTTCGTGCTCGAACGTCTGATGACAGACGGTGACCAGAAGGCAGAGTCGGATATTGAAGTATGTATGAACGGAAGCGGTTCTTCCGCACAGATTATTTCACGTTCTGTCGGAAAGGGCAATTCCTCCCAGGTCTTCCATCCCAAGGCAGTCGGCAAAAACAAATGCCACGCCATATCCAGTGCGATTCTATCATCATGGATCACGCACAGGTCGGATCTATTCCGGAGATCCAGGCAAAACATGTGGATGCGGCAATCATCCACGAGGCGGCGATCGGACGGATCAATGATGAGCAGCTATTGAAACTCAGAACGCTCGGCATGACGGAAGCGGAGGCGGAAAACGTCATTATTGAAAACTTCCTGAGCTGAAGAAAAAAAGGAAACAAGAGAACAAAAAAGAGGCATTTCCAGTCTGCATAGATGGAGATGCCTCTTTTTGTGCATTTTTCACAAAAGCAGGTAGTAAATTTTACTAAAATAAAAAGTAAAATATTTTGACTTTTAACATATGATAAATTTGTACTGTTGAAAAAAGGAAAGATACAAGATAGAGAAATGGGGAAAGCGAAAATGGGTATTGTGATCAATCATTCCGAAAATATTTTCCTGCCGCAGATGATCATTACGAAGCCGGAGATGGAAGAAAAGGTGGAAGCGTTTGTGAAAAACGGCGGAACCGTAATCGTGACGTACCGACACGCCGTGAAAGATGCGGACAACAACGTTCCGTTCGGCGAGACACTGCCGGTGCACTACAATGCGCTTGCGGGTCTGACCGTAGAAGAGACGGAGAGCCTGCAGGACTATGATGCATTCCCGGTTGTGGGAAGCGGCGTGTTCGAGGGCGTGGAAGGCACAGGCGGAATTTTCCGTGATATGATTCAGGTGCAGGATGCGGAAGTGCTGTTCCATTACGCGGATGCGTTCTATCTGGAATTCGCAGCCGTGATGAGAAAACAGACCGGCAGGGGAACTTTGTATTACGTGAGCTGCGGTCTGGAAGAGAAGATCACGAAGCTTCTGATGGAGCAGGTGATGCGGGACTGGCATTTCCAGATGGTGCCGTCCGAAGAGGGCCTTGAGATCGTGACGAGAGGAAACGAGAAGCAGAAGGTGACGATGTACATCAACCACAATGCAAAGGAAGTGACGTATGGGGATATGACACTGGCACCGTTTGCATGCAAGATTTTAGAAGCATAATATAAAAGAGTAAACGAGAGAAAAGGCGCGGCCGCCCGGAGCAAAAAACAGCTTCGGGCGGGCCGTGCCTTTTGCGTGCTGACAAAAAAGATGCAAAAAGCGGAATTCTGTGTTGACAAGTGTCCGAAAAAAACTTGTAAATAAGACGCGAGTGTGCAAAAATAGACATAAAACAGATGCGGAGGCATCCTGAAAAAAAGAGGAGAACAACATGGAAAAACAGAAAAAGATAGCACTGATTAACGATCTGACAGGCTTTGGCCGGTGCTCGACGGCTGTGATGGCGCCGATCGTGTCGGCGCTGAGGATTCAGGCGGTGGCAGTTCCGACCGCAATTCTCTCAGCACACACGCAGTTTCCGACGTATTACTTTGATGATTATACTGACCGGATGAAGGATTACATTCAGACCTATAAGGATCTGAAGCTCGATTTCGATGCGATCTCGACCGGCTTCTTAGGATCGGAACAGCAGGTGGATATCGTGCTTGATTTTATCCGCCATTTTAAGACGGACCGCAACTTTGTCATCGTCGATCCGGTCATGGGGGACTATGGGAAGCTGTATCGGACGTACACGAAAGAGATGTGCGAAAAGATGAAAGAACTGGTTCACTACGCGGATATCATCACGCCGAACCTGACAGAGCTCTGCACACTGATCGATGCGCCGTATCCGGAGAACGGGGCTTCGATTGAGGAGCTGAAAGAGATGTGCGGAAAACTGGCGGAGCGGGGACCGAAACACATCGTGGTGACGGGCATCCACTTTAACCAGACACAGATTGCCAACTTATCTATAACAAAGGCGAGGATTTCCAGATCGTCATGGTAGACCGCATCGGCGGCGACCGGAGCGGTACGGGAGATGTCATTGCGGCAATTATCGCAGGCATGTATCTGAACGGCCGCAGCCTGTACGAGTCGGTGAAAAAGGCGGCGGATTACGTATCGAAATGCATCCGCTACTGCGAAGAAAACGAAGTGCCGAGCTACTGGGGACTCTGCTTTGAAATGTTTATGAAGGACTTAACGGAGGAAGCGTAATGTATTTATATACTGTAACCGGAGCCGTCGGCGAGGAAGGGTATCTCGACCTTGCAAAGAGCGGCGATCTTACCGGAAAAAATGTCTATGTCAACATGACAAACAAATGCCCGTGCAGCTGTGTGTTCTGTCTGCGCCAGACGAAACAGCAGCAGGAGGGAAATACACTGTGGTTAAAAGAGGGCGAGCCATCCGTTGAGACGATGCTGGAGCTGTTCGCACAGTACGATCTGAACGTGATCAATGAACTGGTCTTCTGCGGCTTCGGAGAACCGCTTGAGCGGCTTGAGGATGTCTGCCGGGTGATCGATTCCTTAAAAGAAACGTATCCGAACCTGAAAGTGCGTCTGAATACGATCGGTCTTGCCAACCTGATCCATGGAAGAGATGTCACCCCGGAATTAAAGGGAAGATTCGATACCGTCTCGATTTCCTTAAACGCGCCGGATGAAAAGGAATTTCTGGAGCTCACGCGGTCGAAATTCGGCATCCAGTCGTACGAGGCGATCAAGGAGTTTGCGGTTCTTTCCAAACAGTATGTGCCGAATGTTGTGATGACGGTTGTCGAGAAAGTCATGCCAGAGGAGAAAATTCAGAAGTGCCAGGAGATCTGCGATACCTTAGGAGTTACTTTACGTGTCCGCCCGTTTGAAAATTGAGAGGCCCGCAATCTTTCGCTTGTATTTGAACGACATAACGCCTATAATGGGAAGGAAAAACAAAAGAGAGGGAGAGACGTATGAACGAGTCTAATGGAGTCCTCCGCGATGCGAGAAAGCTCGGCATTCCTAAAATGCTGATTCTCGGATTGCAGCACATGTTTGCCATGTTCGGTGCAACCATTCTGGTGCCGATTCTGGTAAACAGCTACTTTGTAGACGCATGCGGCGAGGGGCCGTCCCGCGGTCTTACCGTATCCGTCACACTGTTCTGCGCCGGCTTTGGAACCCTGCTGTTCCATCTGTGCGCGAAATTTAAAGTACCGGCATTTCTTGGTTCTTCGTTTGCATTCTTAAGCGGTTTCGCCGCTGTTGCAAACCTGAATACCGGAAAATATGCCAGCATGAGTGTCAACGACAAGGCAGCCTATGCCTGCGGAGGTATTGTGGTAGCAGGTCTTCTGTACCTGATTTTTGCCTTGATCATCCGCATGGTCGCGTCAAACGCGTGATGCGCTACCTGCCGCCGGTTGTCACAGGTCCGGTTATCATCTGCATTGGCCTCAGCCTTGCTGGTTCCGCCATTAATAATGCTTCGACGAACTGGTTCCTGGCACTGGTTGCGCTGGCAGTCATCATCATTTTCAACATCTGGGGAAAAGGAATGTTCAAAATCATTCCGATTCTGATGGGCGTTGTGATTGCCTACGCTGTGGCAGTTGTCCTGAATGCACTCGGCATCAAAAATCCGGACGGATCCGTGATCATCAACTTTGTGCCGGTTGCACAGGCAGGCATCGTCGGACTTCCGCCGCTGCAGCTCTGCAAATTCGATCTGACCAGCATTATGATCATGGCACCGATCGCGATCGCGACCATGATGGAGCATGTCGGCGATATGTCGGCGATCTCTGCAACCGTAGGAGAGAACTTCCTTTCTGATCCGGGCCTGCACAGAACCCTGCTCGGCGATGGTCTTGCAACCGCAATGGCAGGTTTCATCGGCGGACCGGCCAACACGACGTACGGCGAGAACACCGGCGTTCTGGAATTGAGCCGCGTACATGACCCGAGAGTCATCCGTATTGCCGCAGTCTTTGCGATTATCGTCAGCTTCATTCCGAAGGTATCGGCACTCATCAGCACCATGCCGTCCTCTATCATCGGAGGCGTCAGCTTCATGCTGTACGGTATGATTTCTGCCATCGGTGTGCGCAACGTGGTAGAGAATAAAGTAGACCTGACCAAATCGAGAAACCTGATCATCGCGGGCGTCATCTTTGTCTGCGGACTGGGCTTCAGCAACGGTCTCTCCTTTACGATCGGCGGAACGACCGTCACCCTGACTGCACTTGCCATTGCAGCCATCGCAGGAATCCTGCTGAACATGATTCTGCCGGGCAATGATTACGAATTCGGCGTAAACGAGTCCGGGGACGAGAACAGAGGAATCCACGCATAAAGAAAAATGAAAAAGAAAATCCGTTTTTTCTGCATCTGTATTCTGCACAAAGGAATGTGCAGAAACAGAGGGGAAAAAGCGGATTTTCTTTGCATTTCGGTACGGGCAAGTGCATACTGGAGAGTAAGAAGATGTAAGGCTGGTAAAAAAATGACACACGAAAGATCGAAAAATGGGATGATGGGACAGGTCGTCGGATCCTTATATTATCTGGATCCAACGGTGATTCCGCGGCTGAAAAGTCTGCGAAGCGGTGACGATCCGGTGTTTTCGTTTGGTGTTTTATTTTACGCGTTCAAACGCAATCCGCGGAGAGTGGTTCAGCACGTAGATGATGCCGCGCCGTTCAAATCCGTTTTTCTGGATCAGATGCTGCATGATTTGATTGTCCGCATGCGTATCGACGCGCAGGTGCGGGATCTGTGCCCAGCAGTAATCGACGATCTGGGAGAAAAATCCGTGGATTGTTCCGTCTGAGGCAACCTGGTGGATCGTGCCATACGGCGCATCGGAGAGCCAGGAGCCGTCGTCGATCTGCAGATACGTCGGATCCTCACCGATGATGAAGCAAACGCGCCGTGCAGCGTGCCGTTTTCTTCCAGGACAAAAAGCTGTTTGTCACGGATTCTGTTGTGAATCAGCTCCTCCGGCGGAAAATGGTTTCCCCACTGATTCGGATTTCCGGTTTCCTGCATAAAAGAGCGGGCGTACGCATAGATTGACATGATCGAAGTAAAATCCTCCGGGACGGCAAGTCGTATCATGATAAAAATTCTCCTTTTAGTTCAAAATAAGCAGTTTTATTGTAGCACAGCGGACGATGAAGCACAAGAAAGAGAAAACAGGATTTGACTTTTTGAAAAATCCCATGTACAATGCAGTTAGTTATAACTAACTAAAGCAACCAAAACCACAACAAAACGATTTCTGCCGGTCCTGGATGGGCCGGTTCCGTATCAAATTGTCAGAAAGGAAAGAATATGAAACAAAATCGAAAACGAAAAGAGACGGCGGGCATGAATTTTCTCCGCTATCTCGGCCCGGGACTTCTTGTCACGGTCGGTTTTATCGACCCGGGAAACTGGGCATCCAACATTGCCGCCGGATCGGGTTACGGCTACGAGCTTCTGTGGATGGTCACCTTGTCCACGATCATGCTGATTTTTCTGCAGCACAATGCGGCGCATCTCGGCATTGCCACGGGAAAGTGCCTCTCGGAGGCGGCGAGCTCTATCTGCCTGCATGGCTGAAAAACACGATTCTTGCGACGGCGATGATGGCAGCAGTGGCGACCGCAATGGCGGAGATCCTAGGCGGTGCGATTGCGCTCCAGATGCTGTTCGGCATTCCGATCAAGCTCGGCAGCATGATGATTCTCGTGCTGGTTCTGATCTGCGAGTTTACAAGTGCTTACAAACGGATTGAAAAACTGATCATTGTGTTTGTCTCGCTGATCGCTTTTCATTCCTCTTTGAGGTCTGGATCGCCGATATCGACTGGGCGCAGGCGGCTGTCGGCTGGGTAAAACCGTCGTTTCCAGAGCACTCAATGCCGGTCATCTTAAGCGTCCTCGGTGCGGTCGTCATGCCGCACAACCTGTTTCTCCACTCGGAAATTATTCAGAGCCGCCAGTGGAATCTTGAGGATGATGAGGTGATTGCGCGCCAGTTAAAGTATGAGTTCAAAGACACCCTGTTTTCCATGATCATCGGATGGGCCATCAACAGTGCAATGATCCTGATGGCGGCCGCAACGTTTTTCCAGCCGCAGAATGCAAAGCAGGTGGATGATCTCGCAACGGCGGGAAAGATGCTGACACCGCTCATTGGAAATGCCGCATCGGTGATTTTTGCAGCAGCGCTTCTGCTCGCCGGAATTTCATCGAGCATCACCGCGGGAATGGCGGGCGGAACGATTTTTCGGGGATTTTTAACAAGCCGTATGAGATCAAGAGTAAGGAGACACGCTGGGGAATCCTTCTTACCATGATCCCGGCCGCAGCGGTCATTCTTCTGATTGATTCCCCGTTCCAGGGCCTTCTTTATTCACAGATGTTCCTTGGAATGCAGCTCCCGATTACGGTATTTACGCAGATTTATCTGACGTCCTCGAAAAAAGTCATGGGAAAATACGCGAACAGTCTGCGGCTGAAAATTGCCCTGTTTGCGATTGCGGTGATTGTGACACTGCTGAATATCGCGCTGTTGTTTGTGCAGTAAAAAGAATGAGAAATAAAAAAAGGAAGTCCGCTGCGCTGATCCCTGAAAAAGAGACCGGCGCAGCGGACTTCTTCTATTATAATATGCTCTCCATGCAGGCATCGACAAAGTCCTGCAGAAGCGGAGAGAGTTTCCGCCCCTTTTTCCAGATCACGGCGATCTGCGTTTCCAGGTCGCTTTCTGCGAGCGGCTGGATGCGGAGTCCCTGGCAGAGAGAGCTCATGGACTGCGGGAAAATGGCAGTGGCAAGGCCTTCCTTTGCCCAGAGCATCGCGCCGCGGGGATCGTCGCAGACGCAGAAAAGATCGGGCTCCATGCCGCGCGAGTGGAACGCATCCATGATGAGCGCCTCATACCGGCGGTAGATGATGAGCGGAATATTCAAAAGATCCGAGAGCTTTAGCGATCCGTTCTTCTCGGGAAGCATATCTTTTGAAGAAACGGCAATCATAGGTTCAGAGCTTAAAATTTTATAGTCGACATCGTCGAGCCGCAGCGGCGTGCGGGCGATGGAAATGTCGATGATGCCGTCCATCAGATAGCGGTACAGCGTGTAGGTGATGCCGTCGTGCACCTCGAAGTTGACATCGGGATTGCGGCGGGAAAAAGCGAGACGCACGGCATGATCGTCGCAACGGTGGTCGGTGTGATGCCGAGGCGCAGAACCCGCTTTTTGCCGACCTTTGCGACCTCAAGCTCCGTCGATTTCACGTACTCGAGCAGGTTGGCGGAGCGGTCGTACAGCAGTTTTCCGGCTTCGGTCAGGCGGACGCTGGCGGGTGCGTTCAAATAAAGTGACATTCAGTTCGGCTTCCAGCTGCTTTAACTGATAACTGAGCGGCGGCTGGGACATATTAAGGCGGCGGGCGGCCTCGTGAATGCTTTCGGTTTCGGCGATGACGCGGAAATATTCAAGCTGGCGCAGTTCCATAAGAGACTTCCTTTCGTGAAATTATCTATGATATTAAAATTGTATCACTAAGCTATAAAAACAATACTATTCGTATTAATCATATGAGATTATACTGTCAATGTCAAGAAACAAAGAAATGGAGAGTGAAAAAGAAGATGAAAAGTCTTGGAGTCTACTTGAAGCACTACAAAAAAGAGAGCATCATCGCTCCTTTGTTCAAGCTTCTGGAAGTCGTATTCGACCTTCTGGTGCCGATGGTTGTTGCTCAGATCATCGATGTGGGTATCGCAGGCAATAACCGTCCGTACATCGTCGGCCGTTTTGGAATCCTCGTTCTGATGGCGGCAGTCGGACTTTGCTGCAGCTTCACCGCGCAGTATTTCGCGGCAAAAGCGAGCGTCGGCTGTGCAACTGAGCTTCGCCAGGCGGTCTTTGACCACATCCAGGCTCTGTCCTTTACGGAGCTGGATACCATTGGAACCGATACGCTGATCACCCGTCTGATCAACGATATCAACCAGGTGCAGAACGGAATCAACATGGGTCTGCGTCTGCTGCTGCGGAGTCCGTTTATCGTATTCGGTTCCGTTGTGATGGCATTTACCGTTAACGTAAAATGTGCCATCGTATTCCTGGTTACTATTCCGATCCTGTTCGTTGCCGTATTCGGCATTATGCTGGTCAGCATCCCGCTGTTCAAAAAGGTACAGGCGGCACTCGACCGCGTCACCGGAATGACAAGAGAAAATCTGAACGGTGTCCGTGTCATCCGTGCGTTCTGCCGTGAGGAGCAGTCTGTTGCCGATTTCGAAAAGAGCAACGATGAGCTGACTTGTCTGAACGAGTTTGTCGGAAAAATTTCCGCACTGTTAAATCCGCTGACCTATGTCCTCATCAACATCGCAGCCGTTGTCCTGATCTGGCAGGCAGGCTTCAGGTCAACATCGGCAGTATGCAGCAGGGACAGGTTGTCGCACTTTACAACTACATGCTGCAGATCATCGTGGAGCTGATCAAACTGGCATCACTCATCATCACCTTAAACAAATCCGTTGCCTGTGCAGAGCGTGTCTCCGGCGTACTGGCGGTTCCGACAACCATGAACTACCCGGCAAAAGGCGGCGCTGCAAAGAAAGTAACTGGCGATGCAGCTGTTACATTTAAAAATGTCAGCTTCACCTATGCAGGAGCGGTGCAGAGAGCTTATCGGATATCAGTTTTACCGCAAAACGCGGCCAGACCATCGGAATCATCGGCGGTACCGGAAGCGGAAAATCGACGCTGGTCAGCCTGATTTCCCGTTTCTATGATGCGACTAGCGGTGACGTCATGGTAGACGGCGAGAATGTAAAGAATTACACGAAAGAAGAGCTCTGCAATAAAGTCGGTGTTGTTCAGCAGAGAGCAGTGCTCTTTAAAGGCAGCATCCGCGACAATATGAAGTGGGGCAAAGAGGACGCCACCGATGCAGAAATCTGGGAGGCGCTCACCACAGCTCAGGCGAAAGAAGTCGTAGAAGGCAAACAGGATCAGCTCGATTTTATGCTGGAGCAGAACGGAAAGAACCTCTCCGGCGGACAGAAACAGCGTCTTTCTATTGCGCGTGCGCTGGTAAAAAAACCGGAAATCCTGATTCTGGACGACAGCTCGAGTGCGCTTGACTTTGCAACGGATGCAAAACTCCGCAAAGCCGTCCACAATCTCGAAGGAAACACGACAACCTTCCTCGTATCCCAGCGAATCGCCGGCATCCGTCAGGCAGACCAGATCCTCGTTCTTGGAAATGGTACGCTCGAAGGAAACGGCACACACGACGAGCTGATGAAACCTGCGAGGTTTACCGCGAGATTTACTTCTCCCAGTTCCCGGAAGAGCGTGCAGCTTATAACAACGAAAGCGGGGTGATCGCATGAAAAAGACAGAAAACAAGTCCGGAAAAAGCGGCATGCAGGTCATGAAAAAGCTGATGGCGTTTATCGGAAATTATAAAATTTTCTTAGGCCTTAGTATTGTCCTGGCTGCGGTTACCGTTATTTTACAGCTTTATATTCCGATCCTGTTCGGCGATGCGATCGATGAGGTCGTTGCAGCCACCAGGTCAATTTCCCGGAGATGTGGTTCTATCTGAAACGAATCGTATTCTTTACCCTCGTTTCCGCACTTTCCGCATGGATCATGAACCTGATCAACAACCGTATGACGTACCGCATCGTGCGCGACCTTCGTTCCCAGGCGATCCGTCATATCCAGGTGCTGCCGCTGTCCTATCTGGATCAGCACAGCTCCGGAGACATCGTAAGCCGTGTTATCGCAGATACCGATATCTTATCGGACGGTCTTCTGCTTGGCTTTACGCAGCTGTTCTCCGGCATCGTAACCATTATTGTGACACTGTTTTTCATGTTCTCGAAGAACGTATGGATCACCCTTCTTGTGATCTGCCTGACACCTCTCAGCTTCTTCGTGGCAAAATTTATTTCCGGCCGCTCGTTCAAAATGTTCCAGAAACAGAGTGAGACGAGAGGAAAACAGACCGCACTCATCGATGAGATGATCGGAAACCAGAAAGTAGTCAAAGCGTTCGGCTATGAGGAAAAAGCTTCCGAGCGTTTTGCAGAGATCAACAAAGATCTGCAGAAATACAGCCAGCAGGCCGTGTTCTACAGTTCCTTAACGAACCCGTCTACCCGTTTTGTCAACAACGTGATCTATGCCGGTGTTGCCCTTGTGGGAGCTTTCATGATCCCGGGCGGTGCGCTGACTGTCGGCGGACTTTCCGTTCTGCTGTCGTACGCAAACCAGTATATGAAACCGTTCAATGATATCAGTTCCGTTATCACCGAGATGCAGAACGCGCTTGCCTGCGCAGGCCGTATCTTTGCTCTTCTGGAAGAGAAAGAGGAGAGTGCAGACCCGGCCGGAATGATCGATACCGTGACGGGAAATGTGACGATCGATGATGTAGCATTTAGTTATGACAAAGAGAAAAAACTGATCGAGAACTTTAATCTTGACGTACAGCCGGGCATGCGTGTTGCCATTGTCGGCCCGACCGGATGCGGAAAGACGACGTTTATCAACCTGCTGATGCGCTTCTATGATGTCGATGCCGGAAAGATCTGCATCGACGGAAAGCCGATCGACGAACTGTCCCGCCATGCGCTCCGCAGCTGCTTTGGTATGGTGCTGCAGGATACCTGGATCAAACAGGGAACCGTGCGCGACAACATCAGCTTCGGAAAGCCGGATGCGACGGAAGAGGAGATTGTCAATGCGGCCAAAGAGGCACACAGCTGGGAGTTTATCAAGCGTCTGCCGAAGGGGCTTGACACGGTTCTCAGCGAAGACAGCATCAGCCAGGGGCAGAAACAGCTTCTCTGTATCACCCGTGTCATGCTCTGCCTGCCGCCGATGCTGATCCTCGACGAGGCGACCTCCAGCATCGATACCCGTACCGAACTGCAGGTTCAGGAGGCGTTTGACAAGCTGATGCAGGGCAGAACGAGTTTCGTCGTTGCCCACCGTCTGTCCACGATCCGCAACGCTTCGCTGATCCTCGTCATGAAAGACGGAAAGATCATCGAGCAGGGATGCCATGAGGAGCTTCTTGCGAAGAAAGGCTTCTACTACAATCTGTACAATAGCCAGTTCCAGGCGTCATAAAAGATATTTGGAAAAGAGAACAGCAGATCTGTGCCGCGCATGCGATTTTGAGACGTGCGCGCGCAGATCTGCTGATTTTTTATATATTTTTGCAATATTCCGAAAAAAATACGGCATGGGGTATTGACGAATCCTATCACAGGTGCTATAGTTTTACAAAAATAAAAAAAGACGTAGAAGTTTTTAGAAAATGTGCGGAGAGCCTTTGGAAATTTAATTTTCGAAAGGTGCACGACCGAAGAAGTAAAACTTTCAGGTGCTGGTTCTCTTCTTAAAACAAGAATGGACGGGAGACGGCGAGGACTAAAAACGGAGTGGTCTCTGGAGAAGCTCTTGAAAAGAGTGCCGAAGGTGCAATGCAGCGATGCAGAATCTCTCAGGCAAAAGGACAGAGTCAAAAAAGATACAGAAGAAAAACAGCCGCGGAACAAAAAAAGCGGTGCGCAGAAACGAAAAAATTCCGGAAGTGCGGTTTTTTGCTGTATTTTTCAATCAGAGCCATGTTCTGCAGGAAAAATTCCGCAGGAGATGGTATTTTTTTTCTCAAAACGGTGCGGATGTGTGATCCACATCGTTCAGACCATACGTCGAATGGAAAGGGAGAAAAGAAAATGGATGCATTGAATCAGGCAATTGCGCAGATTAGTGATGTGCTCTGGAACAGCGTACTGCTGTTTCTGCTGGTAGGTACGGGAGTTTATTTCTCTGTTCGGACCCGCTTTGTACAGGTAAGAAGTTTAAGACCGCGTGGAACCGCGTCTTCGGCGGTTTCTCGTTAAAGGGTAAGAAGGCCGGAAAAGACGGCATGACTTCCTTCCAGGCACTTGCAACAGCGATCGCCGCACAGGTCGGAACCGGAAACATCGCAGGATGTGCGACCGCACTCGTATCCGGCGGCCCGGGAGCCATCTTCTGGATGTGGCTTGCTGCGTTCTTCGGCATGGCAACGATCTACGGCGAGGCGTATCTCGCGCAGATCTCCAAACGCCGCGATGAGAACGGAGAAGTTATCGGAGGACCGGTTTACTACATTACCCACGCATTCAAGGGAACGTTTGGAAAAGCACTGGCAGGCTTCTTTGCCGTAGCCGTTATTCTGGCGCTTGGCTTTATGGGAAATATGGTACAGTCGAACTCCATCAGTGATGCGTTCTACACCGCATTTTCCGTACCGAAATGGGTGATGGGTGTGATTGTAGCCGTTCTCGCCGCATTCATTTTCATCGGAGGTATCTCCCGTATCGCATCCTTCACCGAAAAAGTTGTTCCGGTGATGGCAGCACTGTATCTCGTCGGAGCCCTTGTTGTTATTCTGATCAACATCCAGCATGTGCCGTCAGCGATTGCTTCGATCTTTATCTGTGCATTCCGTCCGGACGCCGTATTTGGTGCAGCAGCCGGTATTACCGTGCGGAAAGCCATGCGTTACGGTGTTGCCCGAGGCCTCTTCTCTAATGAAGCCGGTATGGGTTCCACCCCGCATGCCCATGCGATTGCCGATGTCGAGAACCCGGAGGATCAGGGTGAAGTAGCGATGATTGGTGTCTTTATTGATACCTTCGTTGTCCTGACCATGACCGCTCTCGTTATTCTTTCTTCCGGCGTTCTGGAAGAGATGATGAGTACCGGTGTTAAAGGAACCCCGGTCGCACAGGCGGCATTCCGAACCGGCCTCAAAGGCTTCGGACCGGCGTTCGTAGCGATCTGTCTTCTGTTCTTTGCATTCTCGACCATCGTCGGATGGTACTTCTTCGCAAGACAGAACGTACAGTATCTGTTCGGAAAGAAAGCAGTCGTTCCGTTCTCGCTGATCGTCGTTGTGTTCGTTTTCCTCGGCTCTCTGCTGAAAGTAGATCTCGTATGGAACCTGTCAGACCTCTTTAACGGCCTGATGGTAATTCCAAACCTCATGGCGTTGATCGTCCTCGCAGGAACCGTAACAAAAGCGGCAAAAGGTGAAAAAGTAGAATTCTAATCATATATACAGAACGGGAAAAAGGAGGAAAGTCTGCTGATGCAGACTTTCCTCCTTTTTGCAATTATTCAGAGCCACATCTCGATTCCGCTGCGCTGCATCTCGATGTGGCTTCTCGCCATATAAAATTTCAAGAAGAACTGTTCGTTCATGCGAGCATGACTCACAGTTCTTCTTGAATTTTGCATGGCTCTGAATAATTGCAAAAAGAAAGACCGGCAGGGGAGCTACCGATCTTTCAAGGGGAGTATAAATAATTAATAAGGGGTTATTAATTGTAAAAAAATTTATGAAGGGTAAATTCTTTTACAAAATTGATTATAATACAGATAACGGGAAAAAGCAACATCGAAATTCAAAAGTTGGAAAAAATTACCACAATTTGGAAGGCAGTGGTCCGAAAGCAGGAAAAACACTGTATTTTTGGGCTTGCATTCCCCACTTTGGAACAGATACCGTGGAAAAACAGGGTTCTGGATGCATAATCTGCGCGGAAAAAGCGATACTAAAGGATGTCGCAGGACAAAAAACATTCAGGAGGAAACGAGATTATGACCAGAAACAGCAAAAATGAATACAGCAAAAACGAGTACAGCAAGAACGGATACGAGAAAAGCGAATACAGCAAAAACCAGAAGAACAGCAGAGACTGCAATCATGTGAAAGACCGTGAGATGTCATCCTACGGTCAGCAGAACCGGGAGCAGGACGAGAAGGATGAGTATGAAAAATACTAAGTAAACCTTGGGATTCCGGCAGAAAAAAGCCGGCGGAGGGTCCCATACGGACTCTGCCGCCGGTTTCTGCATACATATAAAACAGGAGAGAAAGTCAGATCCGGAGAGGGGGACCAGGATATGGCAGGCATGACACTGCTGGCGGCAGACCAGCTGGACTGGTACGTGGGAAAACCGTGGGCGATGATCATCGATGTGCGGAACCGGCGGGAATACGAAAAAGGGCATGTGAAAGGAGCGGTGAATCTTCCATATGACCATCTGCTCGAACGGGTCTGTCTGCCGCGGGACAAAATTCTTGTGATCTGCTGTGAGCGGGGTGCCGCGAGATGGCGGAGGGAAAGCGGCTGGCGGAGAACGGATACGAGGTCAAAACGGTCATCGGCGGAATGCATGCATACCGCGGACGATATCTGGTGGCGGGAGAAGAACTGTAAGGGGGCGGCAATCCAACATTTCTTCTTGTCAAGCGGGAAAAGATACGGTAAGATGAAACAGAAAACAATACAAAACCAAACCACAAAACGAAAGAGAGATCACGATATGAAATACATGTTTGCATCTGATATTCACGGTTCTGCCTATTACTGCAGAAAAATGCTGGAAGCCTTCGAGGCAGAGGGCGCAAGCCGCCTGTTTCTGTTAGGCGACCTTCTCTATCACGGCCCGAGAAACGATCTTCCAAAAGAATACGCACCGAAACAGGTCATCGCCATGCTGAATGAGAAAAAACAGTACCTCACCAACGTGCGCGGAAACTGCGACGCAGAAGTAGATCAGATGGTACTGGAGTTCCCGGTGCTGGCAGATTACGGCATCCTGATCGAGGGAGGCCATACCTTCTATATGAGCCATGGCCACATCTACAATGAGCAGAATCTGCCGCCGCTGATGGATGGAGACATCTTCCTGTACGGCCATACCCACGTCCTGCGTGCCGAGAAAAAAGGCGCACATACCTTCCTGAACCCGGGTTCTGTATCTCTGCCGAAAGAGGGCAATATCCCGACCTATGCAATCCTCGAGGACGGCGTGTTTACGATCAAAGGCTTTGACGGCACTGTCGTAAAACAGCTCACATTATAAGAGGGGACGGGAGAGTATGGAATTATATGAACTGATCGCCCCGTGCCATTTCGGCCTGGAGGCGGTAATGAAACGTGAAATCCTCGACCTCGGCTACGAAATCGAGCGCGTGGAGGATGGAAAAGTAACGTTTCTTGCAGATGCAGAGGGAATCGCCTACGCCAACCTGTTCCTTCGCACGACCGAGCGTATCCTGCTCAAAGTAGGACAGGTCCACGCCGAGACGTACGATGAACTCTTTGAAGCGACAAAAGCGCTCCCGTGGGAGAAATTTATCCCGAAAAACGGAAAGTTCTGGGTAACGAAGGCAAACTCCATCAAGAGTAAGCTCTTCAGCCCGTCCGATATCCAGTCGATCATGAAAAAAGCGATTGTCGAGCGATTGAAACAGGTCTACCACATGGAGTGGTTCCCGGAGGACGGTGCACAGTACCCGATCCGTGTTTCGATTTTAAAAGACGAGGTTACGATCGGACTCGATACCTCCGGCGTTTCCCTTCATAAGAGAGGCTACCGCAAGCTGACCGCGAAAGCGCCGATCACCGAGACCCTTGCCGCAGCACTTATCATGCTGACTCCGTGGAAGGGTGACCGGATTCTTGTCGATCCGTTCTGCGGAAGCGGTACGTTCCCGATCGAGGCGGCCATGATGGCGGCCGATATTGCACCGGGTCTCAACCGTTCTTTCCTTGCGGAGCAGTGGACGCACCTCGTGCCGAAAAAATGCTGGATGGATGCGGCGGAGGATGCACGCTACCGGATCCGGAACGATATTGAGACAGATATTCAGGGCTTTGATATCGACGGAGATGTCATCAAGAGTGCCAGAGAGAACGCAAAGCTGGCCGGTGTGGATCACCTGATCCATTTCCAGCAGCGTCCGGTTGCCGAGCTGTCGCACCCGAAAAAATACGGTTTTCTGATTACCAACCCGCCGTACGGTGAGCGCCTGGAGGACAAAAAAGATCTTCCGGCCCTGTATCAGACATTAGGAGAGCGGTACCGCGCTCTCGATTCCTGGTCGATGTATCTGATCACGAGCTACGAGGATGCCGAGCGGTATCTCGGCAAAAAGGCGGATAAAAACCGTAAAATTTACAATGGAATGCTGAAAACCTACTTTTACCAGTACGCGGGACCGAAGCCGCCGCGCCGGGAAAAAGAACAGAAATAATACAAATGGAGGAGCAATGCCGAATGATTTTTGGCGTTGCTCCTTTTTGATAACAAAAATTAAAAGAAAAATTTTAGAAAGGTTTAATATTTCCTTGAAATCACTGCACTACTGTGCTAAACTGTCCTCATGCGAAATTTTTTCATCAAGCGGAGGAAACCATGAACGGACAGGAGATCAGAGACAGGCTGCTGCATTCCTACGAGAGGAGCTACGATATCGTAAAGCCGTCCGAAGTAAACGGCCATACATACGATGCCTGTGCAAGCTACCACGAGAGCGGCGCAAAATACGTGCTCTCAAAGAAAGCAGAGCTGTGGAGGATCAGCTGTCATGAGCATGCGTATTTTAAAGCGGTGGAAGAACTGAACGACCAGGACGTCGAAACATTTCTGACGGACCTGACAGAATGGATAGAGCCAAAGGTGGTTCGCGAGGGGAAGGAAGTACCGGATACCGACCACATGTACACGCTGGTCACCGGTATTTTTTTTGCGGACAAACCGGTTGCGGACAGCGTAAAGAAGAAAATCCGAAAATATAAGTATTATAAAAATTACCGGTTTTCTTTGAGAGGCTACTGTCAGGTGCGGCTGCTCGTCTTTGATACGGCAGAACAGAAAGTGTTTGGAAACCGGGCGGCTTGGGAATTGGTAAAGGGATATGCTAAGATGTTCCGGTCTTAGTTATCTATAAATTTATTCTACCAAAAAGAGGGAGGAAAAAACAAATGAATAGTATTCTTGTACTGGTTGTCGGAATCGGCATTCTGATCGCCGGATACGTATTCTACGGAAAATGGCTTGCCGAGCAGTGGGGCGTTGATCCGAAACGGAAAACCCCTGCATTCACCGAGGAGGACGGTGTGGACTACGTTCCTGCCAAAGCTCCTGTCTTAATGGGACATCACTTCTCATCCATCGCAGGCGCAGGTCCGATCAACGGACCGATTCAGGCCGCTGTCTTTGGATGGGTTCCGGTTCTTTTATGGGTACTCATCGGCGGTATCTTCTTTGGAGGCGTTCATGATTACGGCGCACTGTTTGCATCCCTGCGCCACAAAGGACAGTCCATCGGCGAGGTTATCGCAGACACCATGGGAAGTAAAGCGAAAAAACTCTTTATCGTCTTCGCTTACCTGACCCTGATTCTCGTTGTTGCAGCCTTCGGTTCCATCGTTGCCAATACCTTCAAGGCAGCCTACACCGAGAGCGGCGCTGTCGATGTGGCAGCAAGTTCTGCAAATGCAACAACCGCTATGATTTCCATTCTGTTCATCGTACTCGCCGTTGTGTTCGGTTTCATGGTATACAGAAGAAATGTATCTCTTGGCGTTTCCACCATCGCAGGCGTTGCAGCTATCGTTGTCTGCGTTGTTGTTGGATTAAACTTCCATCCGATCTATCTCTCCGAGACAGCATGGATGGTAATCGTTGGTATCTATATCACCGTAGCTTCTGTTGCACCGGTCTGGATTCTGCTTCAGCCGCGTGACTACTTAAGCTCCTTCCTTCTGTACTTCATGATGATCGTAGCCGCTGTCGGTGTCATCGGAAGTGCTCTGATGGGCCATGCATCCCTGGATATCCCGGCATTCACCGGATTCAAAGATACGCTGGCTCCGACCGGAAGTTCTCTTGGATTTATGTTCCCGGCCCTGTTCGTAACCATCGCCTGCGGAGCAATTTCCGGATTCCATTCACTCGTTGGTTCAGGAACTACATCGAAACAGCTTGACAATGAGAAAAATGCCCGCCCGATCGCATACGGCGGTATGCTGATTGAGTGTGCGCTTGCGATTGTATCTCTGTGTGCAGTCGGCTACATCTGGTCCAGATACGCAGACGGAACCACCGTTGTTCCGACCGCTGTATTTGCAACCGGTATCTCCGAGATGGTAGCAACCATTCCGGGACTTGGCGGATCGACCCACGTACTGTACTCTCTGCTGGTTCTGACTGTATCGGTATTCTGCCTGACTTCTCTGGATACCGCAACCCGTCTGGCAAGATACATGTTCCAGGAGTTCTGGCTTGAGCCGGGACAGACTTACAAAGAGGCAACCGGCTACAAAGCCGTTCTGACCAATCCGGTTGTATCAACCGTTATCACCGTAGTACTCGGCATCGGCCTTGGCCTGACCGGTTATTCCAAAATCTGGCCGCTGTTCGGTGCATCCAACCAGCTGCTGGCAGCCATCGGACTTCTTGCTGTTGCCACCTGGCTCGGAAAAGTCGGCAAAAACAACAAAATGTTCCTGTTCCCGATGGTATTCATGCTGATCGTAACCATCACATCCCTTGTACAGACCCTGATCGCAAACTTCAAGGGCCTTGGCGCAGGCGTTGGCATCGGCTGGTGCGTAGCACGTATCGTGCTGGCAGGCCTGCTTGTCATCCTGGCGCTGATCCTGGCTTTCGATGGATCAAGACTCTGGCAAATCAGAAAAAAGCAAAATAATGTGTGATTACAAAAAAGGCTCCCGGATAAAACGGGGGTCTTTTTTTGTGACAGGGTTCTTGTGTTTGCGTCACACATACGGTATAATGATCGCAAGTTATTTCAGCGTGAAAGAAGGAAAACGGTTATGAAAAAAATTGTATTTGCAACAGGAAATGCCGGCAAAATGAAAGAAATCCGTGAAATCCTTGCGGATCTGCCGGTGGAAATTTATTCGATGAAAGAAGCCGGCATTTCGGTCGAGATCGATGAGAACGGCAAAACCTTTGAGGAGAATGCAAAAATCAAAGCACAGACCGTTGCCGGATGCACAGACGGCGACATGATCGTGCTGGCGGATGACTCCGGTCTGGAAGTGGATGCCTTAAACGGCGAGCCTGGTGTCTATTCGGCAAGATATATGGGAGAGGATACGTCCTACCGCATCAAAAATCAGAGCCTCGTTGACCGCCTGGAGGGCGTGCCGGTGGAAAAAAGAACGGCACGATTCGTCTGTGTGATTGCAGCCGCCTTCCCGGATGGAACAGTCTGTACCACCAAAGGAACGATTGAGGGAAAAATCGGTTACGAGGAACGCGGGGAGAACGGTTTTGGCTATGACCCGATTTTCTATCTACCGGATATGAGCCGCACGACCGCAGAACTTTCTCCGGAAGAGAAAAACGCAGTCAGCCACAGAGGAAAAGCACTGGCGGCGATGAAAGAACAGATTGCATCATATTTGAAATAAGAAGAGGGAAGAGAATGAGTATGAAATTTCTGATAGTGAGCGATACCCATGGACGGATGTATAACCTTGAGGAGGCCATGAACGTGAGGAGTTCGACGGCATGATCCACTGCGGTGACGTGGAAGGGATGGATGACCTGATCAAATCCAAGGTAAACGGCCCGTGCTATATGGTCATGGGAAATAATGACTGGTTTTCAAACCTCCCGGCGGAGATTCAGGTGAACATTGATGATTACCGTGCCTTTATCACACACGGTCATAACTACGGCGTATCGCTCGGCCTGGAGGGAATCTATGCGGAGGCGCTTTCCAGGGGTGTGGATATCGTACTGTTCGGCCATACGCACCGGCCGGTCGCAGAAAAGCGTGGAAATCTCTGGATTGTCAATCCGGGCAGCCTCACGTATCCGCGTCAGATGGGAAGAAAACCAAGCTATGCCATGCTGACGATCAACGAAGAGCATGAGCTTTCGGTGGAAATCAAGTATCTGGATTAAAAAACGGGTCGAAAAAGGGCGGAAAACAGCCCAAAATCGAATGAATTATCGCAACTAACATGACTATTCCAAAGAAAACAGGGTAGTACCGGAGCAGGTTCTGACTAATCCTTAAAAAGTTTGTCAAAAAAATACAATTTAGGTGTTGACAGATGAGAAAAGATATGATAAGATCTTTTTGTTGTCCGGTGAGAACAAAACAACACAAAAAACATTTTGAAAAAAATGAAAAAAAGTGTTGACAAACCGAAAACAATGTAATATAATAAATCTTGCGTCGAGCGCGAAAGGGTTAAACGCAAATCGGGAAACCTTGTTTACGGGGTGTGGCTCAGCTTGGCTAGAGCGCTGGTTTGGGACCAGGAGGTCGCAGGTTCGAATCCTGTCACCCCGATGTCGTGCGGGTGTAGTTCAATGGTAGAACACCAGCCTTCCAAGCTGGATACGTGGGTTCGATTCCCATCACCCGCTTGCTGCTACAATTTTGTAGAAGCTGTGTGCTTGTAGCTCAGTTGGATAGAGCAACGGCCTTCTAAGCCGTGGGTCGGGGGTTCGAATCCCTCCAAGCACGCTTCACTAAAATTAAATAGTGAAAAAGACTGTAAGTCGTAATTATGGTGGGTATAGCGCAGTTGGTTAGCGCGCCAGATTGTGGCTCTGGAGGCCAAGGGTTCGAATCCCTTTATCCACCCTGCCAGCAAGGCGAAACATTGGCTATCGCCAAGCGGTAAGGCACAGCACTTTGACTGCTGCATTCGCTGGTTCGAATCCAGCTAGCCCAGTTGGATGCAAAAGTATACGGAGCATTAGCTCAGTCGGTAGAGCACTTGACTTTTAATCAAGTTGTCCGGGGTTCGAATCCCGATGCTTCACTATGTGGAACCCTTTCGAGGGTTCTTTTTTTGTTCTGCATATCCCAAATTGGTCCACCGGACCAATTTTGATTATGTTTATCTTAAGGTTACGGCGAAAATCTTGCAAAAGAGCAGGAAATGTACTATGCTTTGAAAGAATAAAAGAGAACGGAGGAATCTGTTTATGGCACAAAAAAGAAAAACAAAGACGAAGACGCCAGTTTCAGCAGAAAGTGATTTTAAGTGTTCTGCTTGTTATCATTATCGGATTGATTGGCGTGCTTGGATATCAGATGCAGAAGAACGAAAAAAACAGACGGATGGAAACGCAAGTGCATCCTCTTCGGTTTCGTCATCCTCTCTTGCTGGGGACAGTTCAGAGCCGATATCGGATTCCAGCCAGGAGGAGGAGATTACACCGACGCCTGAGCCGGTACAGCAGATTTCGTCAGATGGTCTGAACAGTCAGCATGCCCTGCTGGTGCGGGAAAGCGATCTGGCTGAGATGATGAATCTGGGCGGAGATGAGAGAATTTATCCGGCGTCGATGACAAAGATTATGACAGCGCTGCTTACCATTGAAAATCTTCCGGATCTGAACGAGACGATTACGGTTCCGGAGGACATCTTCGAGGAACTGACGGCACAGGATGCGTCGGTAGCGGGATTTAATCCGTACGAACAGCCAACGGTTCGTGATCTTCTCTATGGTGTGCTGCTGCCATCCGGCGCAGATGCCTGTGAGACATTGGCGAGAGCAGTCGGCGGATCGGAAGAAGGTTTTGTGGCCATGATGAACCAGAAAGCAGAAGAACTGGGACTTACCAATACGCATTTTGAGAACTGCACGGGACTGCATAACGACAACCATTATTCTACCTGCCGTGATATTGCGGTGCTGATGAGTGAGTGTCTGAAGAGTGATACGTTTCGCGAGATCGTGACGAGGGAGGTTTACACAACGGAGGCTACCGCATCACACCCGGAGGGAATTACGCTGTATGATACGATGCTCCACCGGTTTACCAGCTATGAGATGAGTACGACACTGGAGAACGGGGCAGTCATTGAAGGCGGAAAGACCGGATTTACCGATGAGGCGGGTCAGTGCCTGGTCAGCTTTGCAGAATACGGGGGAGAAGAGTACATACTCGTTACGGCAGAGGCGATGACGGATTCGGGATCTGCGGTGGACAGCATTGCGGATGCGAGTACGGTGTATGGAAGACTGCAATAAAAAGATTACAACAAAAAAAAAGAGCTGGAACTGGGAATTTTCCCGTCTCCAGCTCTTTTTTAACCAAATGAAGGAAGTCTCCTATTACCATTGCGAATATCCGCCTGACACGACAAAAATAAAGTGTGGATAATGATGGGGATGTTTTGCACGAAGTGCGCAGAAACGGCAGATGTTTTCCACAAAATGAAAAAGCACGGAGGAGAAATTGTGGATAACAGAAAGGAAAAATCCGGTTTTTGTGTATAGATCGCGCCGGATGGGAAATACTGCTTACTGTAGGAAAAGCAGGAGGAGAGCGAGAGATTGAGAAACGCCTCTGAAATGCTTAAAAAGATATCAGCAGAGGTGGTAAGAACATGAAAAGAGACAAGTTGAGAATCGGCGTGATCACAGCGGCACTGGCAATGATGATTGCAGGCGGAGTGCTGACCTGGCAGCAGGATGCGAGAAACGGTAAGGCAGATCAGGCGAAACAGGGAGAGACGGCACAGCTTACAGAGGACGAAAGCACCGGAACTACAGAACAGCAGACGGAGGAGACGGCGGGAGATGCAGACGGAACGCGTGCCGTACAGGATCAGGCAGATGATGTGGAAAACAGTCTGGAACAGGTGCCGGAAATGGAAGCGGCGTGTGAAGAAGAGGCGGTGGGAAATCCAGAAGCAGATGCAGAGACGGCTCAGAATACACCGGAAGAATCAGATGGGAATACAGAAAGACAGGACGCGCAGGCGGTAAACGGAACAGCGGCGGATCAGAACGGAGAAACAGGATCAGGAGAAACAGCGGCGAATGAAGAAACGAGTGCAGCATCCGGAACTGTGGATTCTGCAGAAAATCAGGAAACGGCAGTTGAGACAGCAGGGGCTGCACAGGATCTGATGTTCAGCGAAGCGACAATCATGGAACTGCCGGTTACTGGAACAGTTCTGATTCCGTATAACATGGAAAATACCGTTTATTTCCCGACACTGGATCTTTACCAGTGCAATCCAGGCGTTGTTTTCTCGGCGGCAGAAGGAACTCCGGTTCTGGCGGCAGCGGACGGAGAAGTTGTGAGTGTGGAAAATGATGCAAGAACCGGCCTCACCGTCACCATGAATCTTGGAAATGGATACGAAGCCATCTACGGACAGCTCACAGACGTTTCCCTCGAGGCAGGCCAGAAAGTTCAGAAAGCAGCACGGATCGGAGCAGTTGCAGCACCGACGAAATATTATGTAAAAGAGGGAAGCAATCTTTTCTTTGAGATGAAAAAAGATGGAAAAGCCATTGATCCTATGGTATATCTCCCGGCAATTTCGGAATAAAAAAGAGGACCTGCACGAAATGGGATGCGGGAAAGTATTATAAAGTGTAGGATTCGCAATCGAATCTTTTTTACAGGTTTTGAATACAAAAAAGGCGGCGCAGACCGCGGATGGTAAAATACCGTTTTTCGATTGCTTTTTATAAAAAAGGCTGGCTGAAAACAGTCAGCTTTACATATAACAAACAGGATTGTTTTGATATAGAAAAAAGGCGGAATAAAAGGAAAGTAACCGGTTACAGAAAATGTGAAAGTTTGTCATTTTAGGGGTTTCGTTTTTGGCTGTTATCGGTTAAAATAGACGTAGTGGACAGATCCTGAAAACAAGGAGGATTAGAAAAATATGGAGCTTTTATTTATGGACGGTGTTCAAAGAAGCAATCTGGGGTGGAACAAAGTTAAGAGACGTATTTGATTACGAAATTCCGAGCGATACAACCGGCGAGTGCTGGGCGATCAGCGGACATGCCAACGGAATGAGCCATGTGGCAGGCGGAAGATTTGATGGAAAAACATTAGGTGAGCTCTGGAAAGAGGAGCCGGAAATTTTCGGAAATTACCCGGGAAGCCAGGTTCCGCTGCTGATCAAGATCATTGATGCAAAAAATGATCTGAGCATCCAGGTTCATCCAGATGATGCTTATGCAGGAGAGCATGAGAATGGATCTCTTGGAAAGACCGAGTGCTGGTACGTGCTGAACTGCGAACCGGGTACAGAAATTGTTATCGGACACAATGCAAAAGACAAGGCAGAAGTGGAGAAAATGATCCGCAATCATGAGTGGAGCGATTTCATCCGCAAAGTGCCGGTACATAAGGGAGATTTCTTCCAGATCAATCCGGGATGCGTACATGCCATCAAAGGCGGCACACTGATTCTGGAGACACAGCAGAGCAGCGATATCACCTATCGTGTATACGATTATGACAGACTGCAGAACGGCAAACCGAGACAACTTCATGTAGAGCAGAGTATCGATGTTATCGAGGCTCCGTTTAAAACGGCAGATATCGATACCTTTACAGAGGAAATCCCGGGCGCGGTACATACCCATTTTGTAACATGCAAGTTCTACTCTGTAGATAAATACGACATCGACGGTGTATTCACCTTGGATGCGAAAAAATATTATACTAATGTAAGTGTAATCGCCGGAGAGGGTACTGTAAACGGTATTCCGGTTAAGAAAGGTACTCACTTTATTATACCGGCTAATTTTAATGGATGCAGATTTGAAGGAAAACTTTCTGTAATCTGCTCAAATCCAGAAGCATAAGAGAGGAGAAAAACACAATGAGACTTGGAGCATTAGAAGCAGGCGGAACAAAGATGGTCTGCGCAATTGGAAACGCAAATGGAGAAATTTATGAGAGAATTTCTATCCCGACCGAGACACCGGAAATTACCGTTCCGAAAATGATTGAGTATTTCAAAGAGAAGGACATTCAGGCACTGGGAATCGGTTGCTTTGGACCGATCGACCTGAACAGAAAATCCGAAACATATGGTTACATTACCACAACTCCCAAATTAGCATGGAAGAACTACAACATCGTAGGCGCTTTCGCAGATGCACTGGACATCCCGGTTGGATTTGATACCGATGTAAACGGTTCTGCACTGGGTGAGGCTACCTGGGGAATCACAAAAGGTCTGGACAACAGCATTTACATCACCATCGGAACGGGCGTTGGAATGGGAATTATTTCCAATGGCAAGCTGTTGCACGGCATGCTTCATCCGGAAGGCGGACACGTTCTGCTGACCAGACATCCGAAAGATACTTACGGCGGAAAATGCCCGTATCACAGCAACTGCCTGGAAGGCCTTGCTGCAGGTCCTGCCATTGAAGCACGCTGGGGCAAAAAAGGTATTGAGCTGGCAGACAAAAAAGAGGTATGGGAGCTTGAGGCTTACTATATCGGACAGGCACTTGTAGACTGCATCATGCTGCTCTCCCCGCAGAGAATCGTTTTGGGCGGAGGCGTTATGCATCAGGAGCATATGATGCCGCTCGTAAGAGAAGAAGTAAAGAAACAGCTGAACGGATATCTTGTAACAAAAGAACTTGAGGATCTCGACAGCTACATTGTACTTCCAAGCCTGAACGACAATCAGGGTATCATGGGTGCGCTGAAACTGGCTGTAGATGAGCTGGCAATGCAGTAAGGTGCAGGAACATCCGAAAAATTTCACTTACATCGTGGAATGCAGCGATGGAACACTTTACACCGGCTGGACCAACAATCTTGAGCACCGCGTTGAGACACACAATGTGGGAAAAGGTGCCAAATACACCAAAAGCCGGAGACCGGTAAAACTGGTGTATTTTGAAACGTATTCCTCCAAAGAAGAGGCGATGCGGCGGGAGTGGGAGATTAAACAGCTTTCGCGGACAGAGAAATGGAAGCTGATCAAGGCGAAATAAGAATCAAAAACAGACTTTTCGAACAGACACAACAATGTGTGGATGCGGAAAGTCTGTTTTTTGTGAAAATGTGTCGAACGATTCCGGAAGAAACCAGATATTTTGACTTGCAAAATAATTTCATCCTGTTATAATAAAAGAAACGGCAACAAGTAGTAATAAAAACTATGTGAGACGGTAATTGAAATAAAACAGCGTTTCTGACAGGAAAGGAGTGAGTAGAATGAAGTATATCAGAAAAAATGGAATCAAGGATCCTGGCAGTGCGATTACACATGGGATTGCGCTGATCCTGGCGGTGGTGGGAACGCTGCCATTGCTTTTGAAGGCGGCGCGGGAGCCGGATCATCTGCATGTGGTTGCGATGGCGGTGTTTATGCTGAGTATGATTTTGCTGTATCTGGCGAGCACCGTGTATCACACGTTTGATGTAAATGGGAAGGTAAACCGTCGACTGAAGAAGTTTGATCATATGATGATTTCCGTGCTGATTGCGGGAAGTTATACGCCGATCTGTCTGATTGCGCTGCATGGACGGACGGGAATTGTACTTTGTGCATTGGTGTGGGCAGCAGCAATTGGCGGAATTCTCGTCAAGGCATTCTGGATCAATTGTCCGAGGTGGTTTTCCTCAGTGTTGTATATCGCAATGGGATGGCTGTGTGTACTGGCATTTCATCCGCTGTTTCTGGCTCTTTCACGGCCGGCATTTGGATGGTTGCTGGCGGGCGGCATCATTTATACGGTCGGCGGGGTGATTTACTCCTTAAAAATGCCGATGTTTAATGCGAAGCATAAAAAGTTCGGAACACATGAAATTTTCCATCTGTTTGTGATGGGTGGCAGCTTCTGTCATTTTATTGTGATGTATTATTTTGTGGCGGCGATGCCGGTATAAAATAACAGTGGCGGCTGTACCGGAAAAGAAAAATCCGGTACAGCCGCTGCTTTATGTTTACGTGTCATGGGGGTAAAATCTGTGATGCTGCAAAACCCCTGGAAAATGCTGTTATAACAACGGGAACAGCCACTTTAGTTCAGCTTAATATTTTTAAACAGCGATCCCAGTGTCGTTGTCACTTCCTCTGTCTCCGGGAGTTCTATGGTTTCTTCCTGGATCTCCTCAGCTGCAACGTCATCGAGGGCTTTCATGGAGAGACTGAGTTTGCCGTCCTTGATGGCAATGACTTTTACTTTGACTTTATCGCCGACTGCCAGGACTGCGGATGGATGTTTGATTCGTTTGGCGCAAATCTGGGAGATGTGGACGAGGCCGGAGAGGCCGTTTCCGAGGTTGATGAATGCGCCGTATGGCTGCAGGCTTTCAACGGTTCCTTCGGTAACAAGGCCGACTTCTACGTTGGAAATTTTCTCTTTGCGCTCTTCGTCTGCTTTCTCGCGGAGAATTTCGCGGGCGGAGAGAATCAGACGGTCTTTTTCTTTGTCAAGGTCAAAAACCTGAACCTGAATGTCTTTGTTTAAGTATTCGTTCAGATCTTCCACATAGTTCAGGGAAAGCTTGGATGCCGGGATAAAGCCGCGGATTCCTTCGACGTAAGCGATAACACCGGCGTTTACGATTCCTTTGACTTTTACATCCAGTACGGTTTTCTCTTCTTTGTACTGTGCGAGTTTTTCCCATGCGAGGATATCGTTTGCCTCTGCGCGGGAGAGAAGAATGTTGCCGTGGCCGTCGTCTTTGCGGATCACGGTTGCGGTGATTTCGTCACCGACCTGAACAGCGTCTTTTAAGGAGAAGCCAGGCTCGTTGCTGAAGTCCTCGGCGCGGATGACACCCTCTGCGTAGTATTTCAGATCGAGAATCACCTCTTTTTCATCTACGGAGATGACGGTTCCGGTGAGCATGTCGCCTTCCTCAATTTTTTTGAAAGAAGCTTCCAGCTCTGCGGAGAAGTCATCCATGGTTAATTTTTCTTCTGACATAATGAAACACCCCTTTTTCGTAAGAATAACAGGAAAACGAGAGGAAAATTGTGGATTTATGAAAAATCGGGTTCAATTTTGCACGTTTTCTATCTGCGTTTATCTTAACATAAAAGATTTTCTTTGACCAGATGAAAAAAGGATGGTAATATGTGTGTAGTCGTTACCAAAATTACTGAGACGCGCACTTGCTGCGCGGCTGCAGGAGAAAGTGATTCAGGTGGCCGCCCGGAACTTCGCGGAGCGAATTTGCATGTGCAGGGCGGCGGTTACTGGTCACGAAGTGAGCAGTAACTGTAGTCGTTACAAAAAAAGAAGTAAAACTACCGGGACGAACTTACTGTATACCACAAACATACAGAAGGGAGGAGTACTATTATGAAATCAAATTCAAGAGTTTATGTAATTGGACATAAAAATCCGGATACGGATTCGATCTGTTCGGCGATTGCCTATGCGGATATCAAAAACAGAACGGATAAAACAAAAACCTACGTGGCACGCCGTGCCGGTCAGATCAACGAGGAGACCGAGTATGTGCTGAAACGCTTTGGGGTGCGTGCGCCGGGCTACCTGCCGAATGCGGGAACGCAGGTAAAGGAAATTGAGATTCACGAGGTACCGAGCGTGCCGGGTACGATTTCCGTGAAAAAAGCGTATTCCATGATGAAAAACAACAATGTAGTCACACTGCCGATTACTTCGCCGGACAATGATCTGCAGGGCGTGATCACGGTCAGTGATATCGCGGAATCCTACATGGATTCTTATGACAGCCATGTCATGTCACTGGCAAGGACGCAATACCGCAGTATCGCGGATACGTTGGACGGATCTGTCATTGTCGGAAATGAGCATGGATATTTTATCCGCGGAAAAGTCGTTGTCGGCGCATTCCATCCGGATACGATGGAGAACTACATCGAAAAAGATGACCTTGTCATTCTCGGAAACCGTGCGGAGGACCAGCTCTGTGCAATCGAGATGGATGCAAGCTGCATTATCGTCGGACTTGGCGCAAAGGTGACGAAAACGATTCAGAAATTTGCAGAGGAAAAATGCTGTGTGATCATCAGCAGTCCGCATGACACGTATACGATTGCGCGTCTGATTAACCAGAGTATTCCGGTCAAATATCTGATGCGCAGAAGCAATCTGATCACGTTCAACACCGAAGATTTCCTCGATGATATCAAAGAAGTTATGAAAAATCAGAGACACCGCGATTTCCCGATTCTGAACAAGAAAGGAAAATATGTGGGAACGATTTCCCGTCGGAACCTGATCGGAAATGCAGGAAAGAAACTGATTCTCGTCGATCACAATGAGGAATCACAGGCGGTCGATAACGTCAAAGAGGCGGAGATTCTCGAGATCATCGACCATCATCGTCTGGGATCACTTGAGACGATGGCGCCGGTTATGTTCCGCAATGAGCCGGTGGGCTGCACGGGAACGATTATGTATGAAATTTATAAGGAAAAAGAGCTGGAGATCGCGCCGAACATCGCAGGACTGCTCTGCGCAGCCATCATTTCCGATACGCTGATGTTCCGGTCGCCGACGTGTACGTTTCTTGACAAAGCGGCAGCAGAGGCACTGGCGGACATTGCAGGCATCAGCATTCCGAAGTTTGCATCCGAAATGTTCCGTGCAGGAAGCAACCTGAAAGATAAATCACCGGAAGAAATTTTCTACCAGGATTTCAAAAAATTCATCATGGGCGATGTTACGTTTGGTGTCGGCCAGATACATCCCTCGATGCGGGCGAGCTGGAATCCATCAAGGAACAGCTTCTGCCGCAGATGGAAAGCGAGTGCGGAAAACACGGCATCGAGATGGTATTCTTTATGCTGACCAATATTATAGAAGAATCTACAGAGCTTCTGTATTATGGAAGCGGGGCAAAGGAAGTCATCGAAAAAGCTTTTGAAGATCTTCCGGTCAACGAGGTCAGCTGCGAGCTGAAGGGTGTTGTATCGAGAAAGAAACAGCTGATTCCGGCATTTATGATGGCGCTGCAGAATCAGTAAAAACAGAAAAAATAAAAAAGCGTGGTTCCGGGCCTGAAAACAGATCCGGGGCACGCTTTTTTCGGTCATAAAAGGGTGAAAAAGAGGAAAGGAAAGAAATAAGAATGGGAAAACAGACATGGAAAGCGGGAAATATGCTGTATCCGCTGCCGGCGGTCATGGTGTCGGTGCGCGGAAAGAACGGGGAGGACAACATCATCACCGTTGCCTGGGCCGGCACGGTGTGTACGAATCCTCCGATGGTATCGATCTCGGTGCGGCCGGAACGCTACAGCTATCAGATGATCAAAGAGAGCGGTGCGTTCGTCATCAACCTGACGACGGAGGACCTCTGCTATGCGACCGACTACTGCGGCGTGCGCTCGGGAAGAGATGTGGATAAGTTCAAAGAGATGAAACTGACGAAAGTCGAGGCGGAGGAGATTTCCGCACCGATGATCGGGGAGTCGCCGGTTAATATCGAGTGTAAAGTGGAGCAGGTGCTCGAACTGGGCTCGCATCACATGTTTCTTGCAAAAGTTGTGGCTGTCCATGCGGATGAGGCATACATGGATGAGCGCGGCCGCTTCGATCTGAACCGCGCGAAACCGATTGTGTATTCCCACGGAGAGTACTTTGGAATCGGGAAAAAGCAGGGAACCTTTGGCTGGAGCGTGAAGAAAAAATCGAAAACACCTAATATAAAAACAAAAAACCGCCGCTAATCTTTATTTTCTAAAGAATCAGCACGCGAAATTTTATAGTACTTTCGGTAAAAATATACAAAATCGACAAAAATACTGGGTAAATATTAGAAAACGATACAAAATCATGATTTATTAGAAATTTTTTGCGTGAAATATTGCAAAAACCGGATATTTTATGCTATAATATCAACCAATCGTTGACCTTATAAAATTAAGTGATCCGGAGGACGGGAGAATCCACCGGAGACGCGAGAGAGTGCGGAAATGATTTTCTCCACGCTTTAAGGCTGATGAGAACCGCAGATGGATCTTTTAAAGAAATCTTTCTGCACTACATTAAGGGAGAAATTTCAAGGAGGAAACGAACATGTCATACGTAGATGAGGTTATTGAGTCCGTAGTTGCAAAAAACCCAGCTGAACCGGAATTCCATCAGGCAGTTAAAGAGGTTCTGGAATCTCTTCGCCCTGTTATTGAAGCAAACGAGGAAAAATACAGAAAAGTCGCTCTTCTGGAGAGAATGGTAGAGCCAGAGCGTCAGATCAAATTCCGTGTGCCGTGGGTAGACGATAAAGGACAGGCTCATGTAAACACCGGATATCGTGTACAGTTTAACAGTGCAATCGGACCTTACAAAGGAGGAATCCGTCTGCATCCTTCTGTAAATATTGGTATTATCAAATTCCTGGGATTCGAACAGGTATTCAAAAACTCACTGACCAGCCTTCCGATCGGCGGAGGTAAAGGTGGTTCTGACTTCGATCCGAAAGGAAAATCTGACAGAGAGATCATGCATTCTGCCAGAGCTTTATGACAGAGCTTTGCAAATATATCGGCGCAGACACCGACGTACCGGCTGGTGACATCGGAACAGGCGCAAGAGAGATCGGCTTCATGTTCGGACAGTACAAGAGAATCCGCGGCGTATACGAAGGCGTTCTGACTGGTAAAGGTTTAAGCTACGGCGGATCTTTAGCAAGAACAGAGGCTACCGGATACGGACTGCTGTACCTGACCCAGGAGCTGCTGAAACTGAACGGCATCGACATCGCAGGCAAGACCGCTTGTGTATCCGGTTCCGGAAACGTTGCAATCTATGCAATCGAGAAAGCTACTCAGCTTGGTGTGAAAGTTCTCACCTGCTCTGACTCCAACGGATGGGTTTACGATCCAGACGGAATCGATGTAGCTGCATTAAAAGAGATCAAAGAAGTAAATCGTGCCCGTCTGACCGAGTACAAGAAATATCGTCCAAACTCTGAGTACCACGAAGGACGCGGCGTATGGGTTGTAAAAGCAGACCTTGCTCTTCCTTGCGCAACTCAGAACGAGCTGCTGCTTGAGGATGCAAAAGCACTTGTTGAGAACGGATGCACTGCAGTATGCGAGGGCGCTAACATGCCTACTACTCTGGAAGCAACCAAATATCTGCAGGAGCACGGCGTAATCTTCGCACCTGGAAAAGCTGCAAATGCAGGTGGTGTTGCAACATCCGCACTCGAGATGTCCCAGAACTCCGAGCGTCTGTCCTGGACCTTCGATGAAGTTGATGCAAAACTGAAAAATATCATGATCAACATCACACACAACATGGTTGATGCTGCAAAACGTTACGGCCATGAGGGCGACTATGTTATGGGCGCTAACATCGCAGGCTTTGAGAAAGTAGCTGACGCTATGATGGCTCAGGGAATCTGCTAATCTGATTTTGAGAAATCCAAAGGGATCTCCGGTTAAGACCGAGGGTCCCTTTTTGCATAAAAGATAGAAGAAACACAGAAAAATAACGAAAATTACAGTGTACAAAAAACATTACATTTTGCAACGAGACTAGACAGAAGAAATAGACTTTCACGCGGTACCGTGTGAATAAAACGACAGAATATGCGAGTAAGTTGTATTATTATGCATAAATGCAATATACAGGTAAGATAAAAACCTAAGAAAAACGTAAGAAAAAAGATATTTTATGTTCAGAAATAGAGCGTATAGTAAACAAAAATAATGCAAAAATAATGAAAAGCAGAAGTTGACAAGAGCTTGCGCGAGAAATATAATTATTTATGTATTGATAAAGAACTTGTTTGCATTAATATGTAATGAATTTGCATACAGGGAAGAGGAAGAGAAGATGACATTAAAAGATTGCTACATGCAGATGGGAGCAGATTACGAGGAAACCGTTCAGCGGCTTCGCAGTGAATCTCTGATTCAGCGGATCATTTTAAAATTTCCTCAGGATCCGAGCTATCAGGAGCTTTGCCAGGCACTGGCGGACGGAAATATTGAGGTTGCATTCCGTGCAGCTCATACATTAAAAGGCGTGTGCCAGAATCTTGGTTTTAAAAATCTGTACGAGCCAAGCGCCGAGCTGACCGAGCGGTTAAGACCGCTGCAGGAGACCGAGACGGATGATCTGATGCAGAAGGTGACGGAAGAATATAACCGCACCGTAAAAGCGATTGAGGATTTCCAGAACGCTTAAATTGAAGGAAGAAAACAAGGAGACATTGATCTGTGAGATGAGGAACACAGACCGGTGTCTCCTTTTTATGGAATTCTGTACAAGATGCGGGTTGACGGGAAAAAAGAAACATGATAATCTTTTTACATAAAAGCACAGCTTATGAAGAAGACTTGTTTAAAAAGAAAAACTTATAAGTATCTATAAGAAAAAACAAGGACGCTTTGCCGGAAAAATTCCGGCTGTGCAGGGCATATTCCATACCGAAAGGCAAGGCAGCCCAAATCTACAAAAGCAGGAGAAAAGCAATGAAAAAAGAAAAAAGTTCAGCTATGGGAACCCCGTACACCTTTGAAGGACGGATTCCGCTGAAGCAGGCGATTCCGCTTGGATTGCAGCACATAATGGCGATGTTCGTAGGAAACCTTACCCCGCTTCTGATCATCATGGGAGCGTGCGGTCTGACGGCGGATGCGGGCTACGGTGCACTTCGTACGGCTCTTTTGCAGAATGCAATGACAGTAGCCGGTATTGTAACACTGGTACAGATGTTTTCGATTGGACCGATCGGCGGTAAAGTACCGATTGTTATGGGTACATCTTCTGGATTCCTCGGCGTATTCAAGAGCGTGACAGCCGTGCTGGGACAGGGCGCGCTGACGTACGGCGCTATCCTTGGTGCGACAATTGTCGGCGGTCTGTTTGAGGGCGTGCTTGGCGTCTGTTTAAAGCCGCTTCGTAAATTTTTCCCGTCGGTTGTTACCGGCTGCGTCGTTATGGCGATCGGTCTTTCGCTGATTCCGGTTGGAATCAATTATCTCTGCGGCGGTTCCGGAACGAACGATTACGGTTCCATGCAGAATCTGTTCCTTGGAATGGTTGTTCTGATTGTAACGCTCGCATTGAAGCACTTTACAAATCCGAAGGGAATTTTAAGTACTGCTTCGATTCTGATCGGTATTTTAGTCGGCTACGTAGTAGCCATTGTTATGACCATGGTTCTGCCGCATACCGGAACGGCGGTTCTTGAGGATGGAAGCACAGTTTCCTATACATATTCCTGGGTTGTCAATTTCCAGCAGGTAAAAGATGCGTCCTGGTTCGCACTCCCTGGTATTGCAGGCTTTGGAAAACTGGCTGAGGTAAAACCAGTCTTCCGTGTGGAGGCAATTCTCCCGGTAGCGATCATGTTCATCGTAACAACCGTTGAGACGGTCGGCGATATCTGCGCCTGCGTAGAGAGCGGTATGGACCGCGAGGCAACCGATTCTGAGCTTTCCGGCGGTATCATCTGCGACGGTCTCGGATCCAGCTTTGCAGCAGCACTCGGCGTTCTCCCGAATACTTCTTTTGCACAGAACGTCGGCATTATTTCGATGACAAAAATCGTAAACCGTATGGCACTTTCCTGCGGAGCCATTTTCCTGATCCTCTGCGGACTCTGCCCGAAGATTGCAGCATTTGTATCCATTATGCCGCAGTCCGTACTCGGCGGTGCAGCCGTTATGATGTTTGCGTCAATTCTGGTTTCCGGTATCCAGCTCATCACAAAAGAGCCGATTACGAGCCGTGAGATCACGATCGTTTCTGTTGCACTGGGTCTTGGCTACGGCCTTGGTTCCACAGCGGGAGCAACTTCTGAGCTTCCTTATTATATCCAGCTGATTTTCGGCGGCTCCGGTATTGTTCCGGCAGCTGTTGCGGCGATTGTACTGAATATTATTATTCCAAAAGAGAAGAAAAAAGCAGAATAAAGAACAAAAAAGAAAAAGAACCTCTTATGTTTCCGGAAAGAAGTATTCCCGGGGAGAGATAAGAGGTTCTTTTTTATTGTGCTGCCCGGCATTCGGAGGGAACTGCCGGTAGAAGGCTCTGCAGGTAAAATGTCTGAAAATACGAGGAATATACAAAATGACGGAAAAAGCACAAAAAATCCGTCAATAGATAAAAGAATAACGAAAAAGAAAAAGTCAAGATTGACTATAAATTTTAAAATAGTGTACAAAATCGACAATATGAATTAAAAAAACGAAATAAATTGTGAAAAATACATAAAAAATGCTTGTCAAAACGGGTGGAAGAGAGGTATAATCATTGCATAAAAAGTGTGACGAAAATGTGAAAGTTTTAGGCAAAACGTATGATTAAAAACAATGGATTCTTCGTAAGCCTGGACAAAAGCAACAACGGAGCACGCAAAAAGAACGTAAATCACAAGGAGGACACCAAATGAAAAAGAAAGTAATTTCTGCATTACTGGCAAGCACCATGATCGTAAGCCTGGTAGCATGTGGCAGCACTGGAGGAGACAGTTCTGACACAAACAGCAAGAGCAGCGGCACAACAGCATCAAGTACGGCAGGCGGCGATGAAGCAAAGGATACCTCATCGGACAGCGGCTCCGGCGATGCAGCAGGTTCTGGTGACTGGGTTGCAGCAGCTGATGAAGCAGATGATGCAGTACCGGGTGAAAATGACGATCGTGCGTTTGCAAAATTTGATCATGTCGTAGAAGTACATTATGGATATCAGATCGACCCGAAGGATACCACACTTCCGGACGGCGATTCCGTAGATAACAACCAGTACACCAGATACCTTCTGGATAACTACAACATCAAAGTTGTCTGCGACTGGACTGCAGGTAATGCATCTGACTTCCAGCAGAAAGTATCTCTGGCAATCGCATCTGCTTCCCTTCCGGATGCAGTCGTTGCACCAACCCGTAACTACCTGGTACAGGCAGCAAGAGCAGATCTTCTTGCAGACCTCTGGCCGGAGTTCAACCAGTACGCATCCAAACAGGTAAAAGAAATCATCGAGACTACCGAAGGACGTGCGATCAACAATGCAACCGTAGACGGAACCTTCTGTGCACTGCCAAACATATCGGTAGATACCGATGGTGTTTACCTGTACTTTATCCGTCAGGACTGGCTGGATCAGTTAGGACTGGAAGTTCCGAAGACCGTAGATGAACTCGGCGAAGTAGCTCAGAAATTTAAAGACGCAGGTCTCAGCCCGGATTATGCAATCGCAGGTATTGATAACGGCGGAAGAACCTACTCCAACTTCCTGAACTCCTCCAACAACGGATACGGTTCGATGCTGTATATCAGGCATTCAATGCAACACCGGGATATTTTCTGAAAGATGATTCCGGCGAACTGTACTGGGGAACTACAACAGATGAAATGAAAGAAGCCCTTACCACCTTACATGACTGGTATGAAAAAGGCTCATCAACCCGGAGGTTGGAACCACAACCAACGGCGACAATGCAAACAATGTTAAGAACGGAACCTGCGGTATCTTCATGGGACCATGGTGGAGCCTTGGATACGGAAACCCGGATTCCTTCCGTAACGATAACAATGCAAACTGGCAGGCATATCCGCTGTACACCAAAGACGGTGAGTGGAATATTCATATGAAAGACGTTGGAACCACTTATACTATGGTAAACAAAAACGCATCGGATGATGTGAAGAAAGCCATTGTTATCATGAACAACGTACTCGTTCGTGATGAGTCTACCTTCGATACTTCTGTAGCAATCGGCTGGTATCCGCTGCGTAACTGTATGGCAGCTACCGATGAGTGCGAGTATGAGTATGATGCACTGATGGGAATCATCAAAGGCGAAGCAAGCGCAGATGATTATCAGCAGGGCGGAAGCAAATTCAACGGTCTGTACAAGAACCTGGCAAACGATGCCGCAACTCTGAAAGACGTTATCTCTGAGGACTATGACGGATCCAGAGATCTGGCAGTAACCGATATGGATGTCAACACCAACAACGGACAGTTCAACAGATTCTATGCACTGCTGATTGGTGATCGTCCATACGCAACACTTGAGCCGGATCACAAGATCTATTCTGAACTGTACTACACCATCGACGGAATGGATACCTACTGGACGCAGATCTCTGACCTGGAAGACAAGAGTGTCCTTCAGTTCATCACTGGTGCGAAGAGCCTTGACGAGTGGGATCAGTTCTGCACTGACTGGCATGTACAGGGCGGCGATCAGATCCTTGAGCTGGTAAAAGACTACCTGGCTGAGTAATTTATGTAAATGTATGATGTGGAGGGTGGGGTACAGGAAAACCTGTACCCCACTACTTTAAAAGAATGACATCAAAGGAGGAGCTTGCCGTGAAGAAGAAAAAAGGCCGTCTCGGGCTGTCAAATTCCTTTCACTATACGTTAATGGTTCTGCCGGGTTATATCTGGCTGTTTATGTTTTCTATCGTTCCGATGGTTGGTATTGTAATGGCATTCCAGGATTACAATCCGAGCAAAGGATGGTTCGGCTCTCCGTGGGTAGGTTTGAAATGGTTTAAATACCTGACCGTTATCCCGGATGCAAAACGGGCACTTGTCAATACTCTGATTATTGCAATCGCAAAGGTTATTCTGAATATCATCATTCCGCTGGTGTTCGCACTGCTGCTGAATGAGGTAAAGAATATGAAGTTCAAAAAGACGGTTCAGACGATCGTATATCTGCCGCACTTCGTATCCTGGGTTATCCTTGCAAACATCATCACCAATATCCTTGGCGCAAACGGAATTTTCAACACGGTCCGCAGCGCAATGGGTGCAACGGATACCGTTCTTCCGATGACCATGCCTAGCATCTTCCGTCAGTTACTGATCGGAACCGATGTATGGAAAGAGTTCGGTTACAACGCAGTTATTTATCTTGCAGCGCTGACCGGCATCAGCCGAGCCTTTACGAGGCAGCCGCAATCGACGGCGCAAGCCGCTGGAAACGAGTATGGCACATCACCATCCCGGGTCTGGTTCCGACCATCGTCCTTCTGACCACACTGGCAATGGGCAACGTTCTGAATGCTGGTTTCGACCAGGTATTCAACATGTACAACCAGCTGGTTATTGAAACTGGTGATATCATCGATACATATGTATACCGTGTTGGTATTACAAACATGCAGTTCTCGCTGGCTACTGCAGCAGGTCTCTTCAAATCTGTTGTCAGCTTCGTGCTGGTTGTTACTTCTTATGTTTGTGCTTACAAGTTTGCTGCTTACAAGATTTTCTAAGGAGGGCAGAAATTATGATAGAAAGCAAGAGTTTTGGCAGCAAAGCGTTTAAAGTCATAAATGCCATCATCCTGATTCTCCTGGCATTCAGCTGTTTTTATCCGTTATGGTATACGTTCTGCGTATCTATTTCTTCAAAAGCAGCCGCTGAGGGCGGTCTTGTAACGATTTACCCGATCGGATCAAACGTAAAATCCTACAGCCTGATTATGGGTGATTCCGCATTCTGGAATTCCTTCTGGATTTCCATCAAGCGAGTTGTGATTGGAACCATATGGACCATGGTTGTCCTGATTATGATGTCCTATCCGCTGGCAAAGAGCAAAACAGAGTACAAACCGAGAAACGTCCTGATGTGGATCCTGGTATTCTGTATGCTGTTCAATGGTGGTACCATTCCGTGGTTCATCACCGTTAAAAATTATGGTATGATCGATACGATGGCAGCACTGGTTCTGGCTGGTTCTGTTCCGGTATTCAACGTACTCCTGATGATGAACTTCTTCCGCGGCATCCCGGGAGACCTCGAGGAGGCAGCCCGTGTAGACGGCGCCGGCCCGTGGCGTATCCTGTGCAGATTGTAGTTCCGTGTTCCAAACCGGTTATCGCAACCATCGTCCTGTTTACATCCGTTGGTTACTGGAACGAGTATTTCCAGGGCCTGGTATTAATGAACAAAGAGACGAACTATCCGTTACAGACCTACATCCGTCAGATCTCCGTTCAGATCCCGGTAGGCGTAACCCTGACTGCAGAGCAGTATCAGCAGTTAGCACAGAACTCCAACAAATCACTGGAGGCAGCAAAGGTATTTATCGCCCTTGTTCCTATGCTGATTGTATATCCGTTCCTGCAGAAATACTTCGTAACCGGTATTACACTGGGAGCAGTAAAAGAATAAGAGAAAACGCAGAAAAAGCGGCTTCTGAATCGAAACAGGAAGCCGCTTTTTTGCGCTTTTTTTCTTGCGTCCGGGGAGAAAACAGCGTAAGATAAAAAGGTATTGAGGTGAAAAACAAAATGTTTCTGGAGGGGATTTTATCATGAAAATACTTACATTCGGAGAACTGATGCTGCGTTTAAAAACACCGGAGCATCTGAAAATACTGCAGGCAGATACCTTTGAAGCCAGTTACGGCGGCGCGGAGGCGAACGTCGCAGTTTCTCTGGCAACACTCGGGAACGATGTTTCCTACGTGACAAAAGTGCCGGAGCACCAGGTCGGACAGGCGGCCATCAATGAAATCCGCCGGTTCGGTGTGGATACGACCCGTGTTCTGCGGGGCGGCGGCCGCGTCGGTATTTACTATTTTGAAAAGGGAACCAACATCCGACCGACGAGCGTGGTTTATGACCGCGCCTACAGCGCGATCGCGATGGCAGAAGCGGAGGAGTTTGACTGGGAAAAACTGCTCGAGGGCGTGGATCTCTTTTATTTCTCCGGTATCACGCCGGCCATCAGCTGCGAGATCGAAAAGACGCTGGAGAGCGCTCTTATGCTCTGCAAAGAGAAAAAAATTCAGGTGGTATGTGATCTCAACTACCGCGGAAAAATGTGGTCAGCAAAGGACGCACAGCGCGTCATGCGCCGTCTGATGTCTTACGTGGATGTCTGCATTGCAAATGATGAGGACTTTGAATCATCGCTTGGCATTCCGGCGTATGATGGAGATATGTCGCGCGGCATTGAACAGATCGAGTCTTACAAAGAGGGCATGCTGGAAATTCAGAAACAGTTCCCGAACTGTAAAGCAGTTGCGAGCGTGCTGCGCAATCTCTACACCGTGGAGGACGGCGACTGGATGGGAATTTACCTGAAAGACGGAAAATTCTATGAGAGCCCGGTTCACAAAGTACACAGCTTTGAGGCAGTCGGAGCCGGTGATGCGTTTGGTGCAGGACTGATTCACGCGATGGCGCATGATTTTGCGCCGCAGAGAACCATCGATTTTGCGATTTCCGCAAGCGTCTTAAAGCTGATGATTCAGCACGATGCCAACGTGGTCAGCGAAAAAGAGATTGAGCAGATCATGAAGCAGGGCGGAACAAATCTGCAGAGATAGAGGAAACAAAAAGATTCCGAGAGTACATACAGGACAGCAGGAGGAATAAAACTTGAAGAAACGGAATATTATATTAATAGGAATGCCGGGAGCCGGCAAAAGCAGCGTTGGCGTTATACTTGCAAAGGCTTTGGGGTATGAGTTTATTGATACGGATCTTGTGATTCAGCATCGGGAGAAACGTCTTCTGCGCGAGATTATTGCCGATGAGGGAAATGAAGGCTTTCTTGCGATTGAGAATGAGGTCAATGCGACTCTGGAAGCCGATGAAAGCGTCATTGCACCGGGCGGCAGCGCCATTTACGGAAAAGAGGCGATGGAGCATTTTAAAGAAATTGGAACCATCGTTTACCTGAAGCTGTCGTATGAGGATCTGGCGAAACGTCTCGGAAACCTGAAGGGACGCGGCGTCGTGCTGAAAGAGGGCCAGACGCTGAAGGATCTCTACGATGAGAGAAGTAAATTATATGAGCAGTATGCCGAGATTACAGTTGACGAGAGCGGAAGGGATATCCAGGGCACGATCCTGGCGCTCCGCGAGCAGATCGGCATGTAAAACAGAATTGGTGGAATATTCAGGGAAATTTTGAAAACATACGATTATATCATAATAAGGGAAATGTTCTGATAGTTAGAAATTACATATAACGTTTCTCTGAATATTCCTGACCGGAAACGATGGAAAAAGACGGAAATAGCACAGAATGTATTAAAATTGATTTACAAAGTATTAGATTTGAGTTAAGATAAGGGGAGACTGAAAAATAACTGCGGGGAGCAGTGCGTTTCAGCGTATCTGGAGTGTGTAAAAAAACAGGAAAAAGACTTTGATTCGTTAGATATTGGATAAAACACACTCGTTAAGTATGAGAAAGAAAATTTGAGGTGAATATATGGAACAGTATGTCATCAGAGGTGGAAATCCTCTTGTGGGCGAAGTGGAAATCGGGGGAGCAAAAAACGCGGCGCTTGCAATTCTTACGGCAGCAACGATGACCGATGAGACGGTCCTGATCGAAAACCTGCCGGATGTCAGTGATATTAATGTACTTCTGGAAGCAATCGCAGAGATCGGAGCCACCGTGGACCGCATCGACCGCCATACCGTGCGGATCAATGCAGCAACCATCGGAGATCTGAGCGTTGATTATGAATATATCAAAAAAATCCGTGCGTCTTATTATCTTTTAGGCGCGCTGCTTGGAAAATACAAAAGAGCGGAAGTTCCGCTTCCGGGCGGATGTAACATTGGAAGCCGTCCGATCGACCAGCATTTAAAGGGATTCCGCGCACTCGGTGCTGAGGTAAGCATCCGTCATGGCGCAATCGTGGCAAGTGCGGCAGATCTGCATGGAAGCCACATTTTCCTGGATATGGTTTCCGTTGGAGCCACCATCAACATCATGATGGCAGCTTCGATGGCAAGAGGAAATACAACGATTGAGAATGCAGCGAAAGAGCCGCACGTTGTCGATGTGGCGAACTTCCTGAACAGCATGGGAGCAAACATCAAAGGAGCAGGAACCGACGTGATCCGGATCAAGGGTGTCGATACCCTGCACGGAACCAGCTATGCGGTCGTACCGGATATGATCGAGGCAGGTACGTATATGTTTGCAGCAGCAGCCACAAAGGGCGATGTGCTGATTAAAAACGTGATTCCAAAGCATCTGGAAGCAACAACCGCAAAGCTCGAGGAGATTGGCTGCGACGTAGAAGAGTTTGACGATTCCATCCGTGTGAGCGCAAGCAAACGTCTGGGCAGAACACACGTAAAGACACAGCCGTATCCGGGCTATCCGACCGATATGCAGCCGCAGATCGCGGTTACACTGGCATTGGCAAACGGTACGAGTATTGTAACAGAGAGTATTTTTGAAAATCGTTTTAAATATGCGGATGAGCTGGCACGTATGGGCGCCTGTATTAAAGTAGAAGGCAACACGGCGATCATTGACGGCGTAGAAAAATTTACCGGAGCAGAGGTTTCCGCACCGGATCTTCGCGCCGGAGCAGCACTTGTTATTGCAGGTCTTGCAGCAGAGGGTGTTACCGTGGTGGATGATATTGTATACATTCTGCGCGGATACGAGGACTTCGACGGAAAGCTCCGTGGACTCGGCGCTGAAATTGAGCGTGTGAATAATGCAAAGGACATCCAGAAATTCCGGTTAAGAGCGTAAAAACAGTATAAAACAAATGTTGACAAAAAGGACGGTGCAATAAAAGGTACCGTTCTTTTATTTTACCTTATTGCGAAGAAATTGGCTTAAATTTTACTACTATTATTTTCAAAGCTGAGGCGGTCAGTATTGGTAAAAAAAGATATTTAAAAATATACAAATTTATGATATGTTGAATACGAAAACGTTACCGATTATACATTTTGACTAAAAATAATAAAAACCAGAGAGGGACAATATATGTCTAATAAAGCAGAAACACAATATAATCCACAATGTGGGGTGCGAAGAACAATTTTTTCAGATGAGTATGATTTTCTCACAAAAATTGAATCAGTGTGTGCCAAAGAAGATGGAATACATTTTTTGGTACGTACATGGAAAGACCGTATAGCCACAGTTCGTATTACATTTTTGACACCATCGGTATTCAGATTTGTGATGGTGCCGGAGATGACTGCAAAAAGCCACAGACAGACGGTAGTCGAAGATGTACCTGAATCGGAGTTTGAAACAAAAAATGCAGAATTTACAGAAAATGAAGATCTGTATATATATGAAACAAATCAGTTAAGTCTTCATTTTTCAAAAAACTACTGGGAAATGTCCATATATCAGAATGGAAAATTATTGACGAAAGAACAGGCTTTTGATACTAATGTCGATAACCGTTGGAAACAGCTTCCAACAGGATTTAGAGTAGATGCATCTGGAAAAGTATAGCCTCATTTGAACAGTTTGTATTATTCTCCGATGAGCAATTTTGGGGATTTGGAGAGAAGTTTACACATTTTAATAAACGTGGACAAAGAATAGAGTGTTGGCAAAAAGATGCATTGTCTACTAATACGGAAGATTCATATAAAAGTCATCCGTATTTTACAAGCAGCCGGGGATATTCAGTATTGTTAAATACATTTACGCGTTCATCATTTGATATGGGTGCTTCATCATGGATCAGTTATCAGATGGGCAGTGACGATCCTATTCTGGATTATATTTTCCTGGCAGAAGAAAGCAAAGACTATAAGAAGCTATTGCAGCAGTATTTGCAGATTACAGGGCAGATACCTATGATTCCAAAGTGGGCTTTTGTTTCTGGATGTCAAAATGCTCTTATATGAGCCGTAAAGAAGTCGAGGATGTTGTTGCTGATGCTGAAAAATTTGGAATAGGTATCGATGTAATTCATATCGACGGCTGGCAGAGGCAGGATATGTCTGGTGTATGGGAATGGGATACAGAACGTTTCCCTGAACCGGAAGAAATGATTAAAGAATTAAATAAAAAGAACATACATTTAAGCCTTTGGAATTATCCGTACTTGCAGGAAGATTCGCCGGCATTTAAGGAACTGGCAGAACGTGGATTTTTATAAAAAATAAAGAAGGGCATCCTGCAATGTTTAAAGCGACTGCAGATTCAGAGTTTTTGTGTGCCTGCTTTGATTTCACAAATCCGGAATTTCTGGCATGGTATGAGGAACGTGTGAAAAAATCGTCAGAATGGGTGTATCAGTGATAAAAACAGATTTCTCTGAAGCAGTACCTGAAGATGTTGTATTTTACAATGGCATGAGCGGGCGAGAAGGACATAATCTTCTGACGTATCTGTATGCAAAAAATATTTACACATGGATGAAAGAAATTTGCGACGAACGTGGGGAATTGCCAAAGCTTTGGGGACGCGAGTGGGTATGTGGGTTCTCATACGATTCCGGCAGCATGGGCAGGAGATTCTTCCAGTGATAAAGCAAGTCACAGTGCAATTCTTCAGCCGGACTTGGGATGGCTATGTCTGGCGTATCTTTCTGGGGTTATGATCTTGGCGGATTTTATAACACAGGTTATATCGGAAATGAGGAACGTCCGAATATAGAAGATTACCTTTCCTCTGTGCAGATGGGATTGTGGATGCCATTATCCAGAGCGCACGGTAAAACACCGCGGGAACCATGGCAGTATGGAGATATGGCATTAAAAGAAGTAAAAAATGGATTAACTTCAGACATCGACTTGTGCCATATCTTTATCACACAGCCTGCCAGACTCATCAGTCTGGTATTCCAATGATTCGTCCGCTTGTGATGGAATATCCGAAAGATCCAATCGCAAAGACACAGAATCTGTCTTATATGCTTGGTGATGCATTGCTTATTTCACCCGGATTTGACAGAGATGAATATGAACTGTATCTTCCGGAAGGCCGGTGGCAGGATATTGAAAGTAAAGAAGTATATGAGGGAATGACATTTGTTCATATAGAAAACAAAGCTTTTGCTGATGGTGGTACATCTCTTCGGGTTTTCCAGAAAGAAGGAACAAGTATACCATTGTTTGCTCAAAAAGAAGTATTGCATGTGCCTGCACAACTATGGAAACAGGAAGATCTTGAATTTATGACATTTCAGAAAAAAGATGTTGATTAGCTATTGTGCACAAAATAGATGCATAAAAATATGAAAAATGGGTAAAAATAAAAAGCTGAAATAATAAGAACTGACTTGACAAAAGAAATTTATCTGTGCTATATTCAACTACAGTTGTAGTGTGTAACTCGATTTTTGGAGGCATTAACTATACATAACAGGAATTGTTTATGTGGGTTAGTGTCTCTTTTTTGTACTCTGTTTCAGAAAAAAGGGTACAGACCGGCTAAAAAGATGCAAAACCGCAGAAACTCTTCTTGTAAAAAGTATAAACTACACAAGGAGTAAAAAAATGAAGGACAAAATTTTTAGTGTTCTGCAGCGAGTGGGAAGAAGCTTTATGCTCCCGATCGCAATCCTTCCGGTAGCCGGACTTTTGCTGGGAATCGGAAGTTCATTTACCAATGCAACCACGATTGAAACGTACGGGCTGACAAGCTTGCTCGGCAACGGCACAATTCTTCATGCACTGCTGGTGATCATGAACAAAGTAGGAAGTGCAGTGTTTGATAACCTGCCTCTGATTTTTGCGGTAGGTGTTGCAATTGGTATGGCAAAGAAGGAAAAAGAGGTTTCTGCCCTGTCAGCCGTTATTGCATATTTCGTTATGAATACAGCAATCAACGCAATGCTGACCATTACAGGTCAGATTCTGGAAAACGGAGAAATTGCAGAATCCGTTCTGGAAGGAACCATCACTTCTGTCTGCGGTATTCAGTCACTGCAGATGGGTGTGTTTGGCGGTATTATTGTCGGTCTTGGAGTCGCTGCACTTCATAATCGTTTTTACCGGATCCAGCTTCCGAATGCACTTTCTTTCTTTGGAGGTACTCGTTTTGTACCGATTATTTCTACGATCGTCTATATGTTTGTGGGAATTTTAATGTATTTTGTATGGCCGGTTGTACAGAACGGCATTTATGTGCTGGGTGGCCTGGTAACCGGCTCCGGTTATGTCGGAACGCTGATTTTCGGTCTGATTAAACGGGCACTGATTCCATTTGGTTTGCATCACGTATTCTATATGCCTTTCTGGCAGACAGCAGTCGGAGGTACCATGGAAGTGGCAGGACAGATGGTGCAGGGCGGACAGAATATTTTCTTCGCACAGCTTGCGGATTCTGCGAATGTCGCACATTTCAGTGCAGACGCAACGAGATATTTCTCCGGAGAATTTATTTTTATGATTTTCGGACTTCCGGGAGCAGCACTTGCCATGTACCATTGTGCGAAACCGGAGAAGAAAAAAGCAGCAGGCGGTTTGCTTCTTTCCGCAGCACTTGCGTGTATGGCAACCGGTATCACAGAACCGTTGGAATTCTCTTTCCTGTTTGTTGCACCGGCGTTGTTTGTCGTGCAGGTTATTCTTGCGGGAACAGCTTATATGATCGCACACATCCTGAATATCGCAGTAGGTCTTACCTTTTCCGGCGGACTTCTGGACTTCTTCCTGTTCGGTATTTTGCAGGGAAATGAAAAGACAAGCTGGATGAGGGTGATTCCGGTCGGCATTCTTTATTTCTTCCTGTACTATTTTATCTTCAAATTCATGATTAAAAAGTTTGATTTTAAGACACCGGGTCGTGAGGATGATGATGTAGAAACCAAGCTTTATACGAAAGCAGATGTAAATGCAAGAAAAGAGGCGCAAAACGATGGGGTGGCATCGGAAGATGCCATGAGTGAAGCGATCACAAAAGGTCTTGGCGGAAAGAAAAATATTTCGGATGTGGACTGCTGTGCAACAAGACTGCGTTGTACTGTTCATGATGCAGCGAGAGTCAGTGATGGTATTTTAAAGGCGACAGGGGCATCTGGCGTTGTGCATAAAGGAAATGGTGTACAGGTTATTTACGGACCGAATGTAACTGTGATAAAATCAAATTTAGAGGATTATCTGGAAAAAGCTCCGAATACGTATGCGGAAGCAGAAAATGCAGAAGCAGAAAATGCACCAGCCAAAAAGAGGCGGAGCCAGCGCAGGAAACAAAAGAACAGAAGGTTGTGGATACGATTACTGTCTGCAGTCCGATGAGCGGACTGGCTGCCGATCTTTCTACTGCGCCGGACGAAGCATTTGCGGAAAAGATGATGGGAGACGGCGCTGTTGTAACACCGGAAGATCCTTATGTGCGTGCTCCGGAGGACGGAGAAGTTGCGTTTGTTTTTGACACAAAACATGCAATTGGATTTGTAACCGATTCCGGGGTCAGCCTTCTGATTCATGTCGGAATTGATACAGTAAAACTGAACGGAGAGGGATTTGAGGCACTGGTAGAAAGCGGTCAGACCGTGAAAAAAGGTGATCCGATGCTGAAGCTGGATCTGGAATATCTGAAAACACATGCGCCATCGGTTACGTCACCGGTTCTTTGCACAGAGCTGGAGGAGAACCAGAGAATCCGTCTTTTGACAGACGGACCGGTAAAAGCAGGAGATCCTTTATTTGCGATTGAGATTCTCGCGTAAGCTGTGCCTTAAAAACGGGTGAGAAGAATGTACAGGATAGCAAAAACACTGAACCACAATTCATTTATTGGAGTGGAAGAAGAAAATAACCGGGAATATCTGGTCATGGGGAAAGGAATTGCGTTTGGGAAAAAAACGGGACAGCGTGTGCAGCCGGGAGACGATGCCCGCATTTATTCCCTGACGGAGATGACGGAGAGAGGAAATGCCAGAACCATTGTACAGGGCGTTTCTCCGCTCAGCCTGGAGCTGGCGAGTGCCGTGCTTGACGAGGCAGAAAAGGAATTTGGAAAAATTGACCGTTCCATCGTCTTTCCAATGGCAGATCACCTGGATTTTGCTGTCCGGCGGATTCAGAACGGTGAGCAGATCAGCAATCCGCTCACCGACGATATCCGCGTGATGTTTTACAAAGAGTATAAAGTTGCTTCCTGTATCGGGGAGCTTTTAAAAGAACGGCTTCAGATCGAGATTGATGAACATGAAATCGGCTATCTTGCACTTCACGTTCATTCGGCAATTGTGGAGGAAAATGTTTCACAGGCCATGGAAGTGGCAAGAGCAGTCCGGGAGAGCATTTCTTTGGTGGAGCATATCACCGGGCATACCATTGATGTGATGTCGTTGTCGTATAACCGTATGATGAACCATATCCGCTATATGGTTGCAAGAGCGGTCAGTGGGGAAAAACTGAAAGTAAATATGAATGACTACATGTCCGTAAAGTTTCCGGAAGCTTTCGGGCGGCGAAACGAATCTGTGAGGAGATGGAAAAGAGGCTGAAACTTCCGATGGAGGAGATCGAAATTGGATATCTCGCTATGCACATAGAACGGATTATGGACAGAGAAGAAGGAGAATAAAAGCATGAAATCATTTGAATATACCATTAAAGATGAACTGGGAATCCACGCAAGACCGGCAGGAATGCTGGTAAAGGAAGCAAAAAAATTTGCATCGGAATGCACCATCACAAAAGATGGAAAAACGAAAAAACTGACTCAGCTGATGATGCTAATGTCACTTGGTGTAAAGCAGGGAGATACCGTAACCGTTGCAGCAAACGGAGAGGACGAAGATGCAGCGATTGAGACGCTGAAAGCGTTTTTCGAAGCAAACCTGTAAAAAGTACGCTCGGAGGATAAAAAATGCAGTATTTTCAGGGGAAATCCGTATATAAAGGAATTGTTATGGGACCGGTTGCGGTTCTGAAGAAAAATGATTACCAGGTTAAAAGAGCCCGGATTGAAGATCCGGAAGCAGAAGTAAAACGTGTGAAAGAAGCCGTGGAGGTTTCGAAAAAACAGCTTGGCAGACTGTATGACAAGGCAGTCCGGGAAGTTGGAGAGGCAAGTGCGGCGATCTTTGAAGTCCATCAGATGATGCTGGAGGATGAGGACTATCTGGAATCAATGGAGAACATGATTCGGATAGAGCTGGTAAATGCAGAATATGCAGCGGCAGCAACCGGCGATAATTTTGCAGAGATGTTTGCAGCTATGGATGATGAATATATGAAGGCACGTTCCGCAGATGTAAAAGATATTTCCGAACGTCTGGTCCGCAATTTAAGCGGAGAGGGAGATAACGACCTGAGCTCTATGGAACCATCTGTTATAGTGGCAGACGATTTAAGTCCGAGTGAAACTGTACAGATGGACAAAGAAAAAATACTTGCGTTTGTGACTGTGCATGGATCTACCAATTCTCATACTGCGATTCTTGCGCGAATGATGAATATTCCGGCATTAATCGGCGTCCCGATGGATTTAAACAGTCTGAAAACAGGCATGATGGCCGTTGTAGACGGTTTTTCAGGTCAGGTTATCTTTGAGCCGGAGGAGGATGTGCAGAAGGAAACCGAAAAAAGAATGCAGGAAGAAGCAGAAAAACAGAAGCTTCTTGAGGAGTTGAAAGGAAAAGAAAATATTACACCGGATGGCCGTAAGATCAACATCTATGCAAATATCGGCAGTGTTGGTGACCTTGGCTATGTGATGGAAAATGACGCCGGCGGAATCGGACTTTTCCGAAGTGAATTCCTCTATCTTGGAAGAAACGATTTCCCAACGGAGGAAGAACAGTTTCAGGCATATAAACAGGCCGTGCAGACCATGGCAGGCAAAAAAGTGATTATCCGTACGCTGGATATCGGGGCAGATAAGCAGGTAGAATACTTTAATCTTGGAAAAGAAGAAAATCCGGCGCTTGGGTACCGTGCAATCCGGATTTGTCTGAAACAGCCGGAAATTTTTAAAGCGCAGCTTCGCGCATTGTTCCGCGCAGCCGTTTACGGAAACCTTTCTGTCATGTATCCGATGATCACATCAACAGAAGAGGTAGAAAAAATCTACGCAATTGTTGCAGAAGTAGAGGAAGAGCTGAAAAAACAGGAAGTGCAGTATAAAATTCCGGAGCAGGGCATTATGATCGAGACACCGGCTGCCGTGATGATCAGCGACCGTCTGGCGGAAATGGTGGATTTCTTCAGCATCGGAACGAACGACCTGACGCAGTATACCCTGGCGATTGACCGTCAGAATGAGCAGCTGGATGATTTTTACAACGCACACCATGAAGCAGTTCTTCGGATGATTCGCATGGTGGTGGAAAATGCACACAAATGCGGAAAATGGGCAGGAATCTGCGGGGAGCTCGGTGCAGACCTGACATTGACGGAGCAGTTTGTACGAATGGGAGTGGATGAGCTTTCTGTTGCTCCGTCCATGATTCTGAAGCTGCGGAAGATTGTCCGCGAGATGAAAGCAGAAGAGTAGAAAAAACGATACAGCAGATAAGAAAACTCTCTGTTTTGGAGAGTTTTCTTATCTGTTCACAAATAACAGAAGATACAGCCGAAAAATCAGAAAAAAAAGAAAGGATGTTTGGGACAACAGTAAGAAAATGTCTCAAATCCTTTTATTTCCTCTTGACGAATGGCGTATTTTGCGATAGTGTATCAGAGTAACAAAAAACAAAATCAAAAATTGAGTTGCTTTTCTCTTATTCAGAGTGGTGGAGATACATAGGATCTGTGAAACCACGGCAACCCCCGGCAGATTGGTCTGCATGAAGGTGCCAGCCTGAGCGAAATTTTCGAACAATAAGGGGATTTGAACATTACTATTCAGGTCCGCTAAAAATTGCGGATCTTTTTTTACGAAAAAATGTTCAGGGAAAGCCAAAGCCCACGAACGAAAAGCAAAAGAGAAGAGAAGAAAAAAAGGAGAAAAAGAATGGAAAAAAGACTGTTTACTTCTGAGTCTGTAACCGAAGGACATCCGGACAAAATCTGTGATGCCATTTCTGACGCGATTCTGGATGCGCTGCTTGAGCAGGATCCGATGAGCCGTGTAGCTTGCGAAACCTGTACTACAACAGGATACGTTATGGTAATGGGTGAGATTACATCCAACGCACACATTGATTTCCAGCAGGTTGTACGTGATACCGTTCGCGAAATCGGCTACGACCGTGCAAAATACGGATTTGACGCAGATACCTGTGCTGTTGTAACTGCAATTGACAAACAGTCCACCGATATCGCTATGGGTGTAGACAAAGCGCTCGAAGCAAAAGAGAACAATATGAGCGATGAGGAGATCGATGCCATTGGAGCAGGAGATCAGGGAATGATGTTCGGATTCGCAACCAACGAGACCGAAGAGTACATGCCATACCCGATCTACATGGCACACAAACTGGCTCGCCAGCTGACCAAAGTCCGCAAAGACGGTACTTTAAGTTACCTGCGTCCGGACGGAAAAACACAGGTAACCGTAGAGTACGATGAGAACGGCAAACCGTTCCGTCTTGATGCGGTTGTTCTTTCCACTCAGCATGATCCGGAAGTATCCCAGGAGCAGATTCATGAGGATATCAAAAAATACGTATTCGACGAAATCATTCCGGCAGACATGGTAGATGAGCACACCAAGTTCTTCATCAACCCGACCGGCCGTTTCGTAATCGGCGGACCTCACGGAGATTCCGGTCTGACCGGCCGTAAGATCATCGTAGACACCTACGGCGGATACGCTCGTCACGGCGGCGGAGCTTTCTCTGGAAAAGACTGCACAAAAGTAGACCGTTCTGCAGCTTATGCAGCACGTTACGTAGCAAAGAACATCGTAGCAGCAGGTCTTGCTGATAAATGCGAGGTTCAGCTTTCCTACGCAATCGGTGTCGCTCATCCGACCTCTATCATGATCGACAGCTACGGCACAGGAAAACTGTCCGACAACAAACTGACCGATATCGTTCGCGAGAACTTTGATCTTCGCCCGGCTGGAATCATCAAAATGCTGGATCTGCGCCGTCCGATCTACAAACAGACTTCCGCTTACGGCCACTTCGGAAGAAACGATCTGGATCTGCCGTGGGAGAAACTGGACAAGGTAGAAGACCTGAAAAAATACCTTTAAAACACGGTTGTTCGTACGAACCTTGTGTTTATAGAAAGTTTAGAAAGATTCATCTAAGTTAATGAAAAATCCTCAGGCGTTGTGCTATAATAAATTTAGACTGCGTACTGAGGATTTTTTCTGTCCTGCGGGCGCGGAAAATACGAAATATGTGTTGGAAAACAGGTGAATTTTATATGGAAAAAAGAAAAAAGCATGAAATTACGGACGAGAGTATCATTTCTTTTTCATCATCATACTGGTTCCGATTGTGATGTGCGCCTTAACGTTTTACTTTTTTGTAGGGTATAAGACGAAGAGCATTGGTGAAAAATATGGTCTCGCAAACGCAACGTATCGAACCATTTCGAACAATACGCTGCTTTTGAATGCGATGACAGCAGAAGAGTACGACGAGGTGGAGAAGACCGCAAAATCGGATACCTCGATGCTGGAAGAAACGGATTATCTCGCCATTCTGAATGCGAGACTGAAGAAAAAACAGTCGTTTATTGCGGTGTGTGAAAACGGAACCATCATTTACAACGGATCGGCAGAGCTGTCGTCGGAGGAACTGGAAAATGAGCTGCCGAAATACGGCGATCCAGGCGCCAATTCCCAAGGCGGTGTTTATTTCCGAAATGAAAAACAGTGGATGGTCAAACAGGTGGACTATGAGAACGTGGACGGAAAAGAATGCAGTGCGTTTATCGTAACCAAGACAGATCAGATTGCGCCGCAGATTACGGGTATGGCAAGAGAACTTGCTGTTGTGACGGTTCTGATTCTGGTGTTCACCAGCCTTGGCCTGAGCCTTTGGATTTACCGCGGTGTGATCGGCCCGCTCGGACAGCTGAAGAAGGCGACGCAGAACATCAAAGACGGAAATCTTGACTTTACCGTGGAGCCGTGTGGTGTGGCAGAGATCAATGATCTCTGCGAGGACTTCGAGGAGATGCGCATCCGGCTGAAAGAGACGGCGGAGGAAAAGGTTGAGTTCGACAAAGAGAATAAAGAGCTGATCAGCAACATTTCGCATGACCTGAAAACGCCGATTACCGCGGTCAAAGGATATGTGGAGGGCATCATGGACGGTGTGGCGAATACGCCGGAGAAGATGGACCGTTACATCCGCACGATTTACAATAAGGCAAATGAGATGGATCGTCTGATTAATGAGCTGACGTTTTATTCCAAGATTGACACGAACCGTATTCCGTATACGTTTTCAAAAATCCACATCGCAGATTACTTTGATGACTGCGTGGAGGAGCTGAATCTGGAACTTGACGCGCAGCATGTGGATCTGACATACTTTAATTACCTCGAGGACGACCCGGTCGTCATTGCGGATGCGGAGCAGATCAAGCGTGTCATCAATAATATTGTAAGCAATTCCATCAAATATATGGACAAGAGCCATAAGGTCATCAACATCCGTCTGCGCGATGTCGGAGATTTTGTGCAGGTGGAGATTGAGGATAACGGAAAGGGAATTGCGACGAAGGATCTGACGAAGATTTTCGATCGCTTTTATCGCACCGATGCGTCCCGCAACAGCACGAGGGGCGGCAGCGGAATTGGCCTTTCGATTGTGAAGAAAATTCTCGAAGACCACGGCGGAAAAGTGTGGGCCACCAGCAAAGAAGGGGTGGGCACCACGATGTACTTTGTATTAAGAAAATATCAGGAGGTACCTGTTTCATGAGTAAAATACTGATTGTTGAGGATGAGGAATCCATTGCAGATCTGGAGAAAGATTATCTGGAGCTTTCGGGCTTTGAGGTGGAGATTGAAAACCAGGGAGACACCGGTCTTGTACGGGCGATCAAGGAGGATTTTGATCTGCTGATCCTGGATCTGATGCTGCCGGAGGTGGATGGCTTTGAGATCTGCCGCGAAGTGCGTGAAAAGAAGGATATTCCGATTATCATGGTTTCTGCAAAGAAGGATGATATTGATAAAATCCGCGGACTGGGCCTTGGTGCGGATGACTATATGACAAAGCCGTTTTCCCCAAGTGAGCTGGTTGCGCGCGTGAAAGCACATCTGGCACGGTACGAACGTCTGGTCGGAAGCGGCAAGAAGGAAAATGATATCGTGGAGATCCGCGGCATCAAGATTGACAAGACGGCACGCCGCGTGTGGGTGAATGGCGAGGAGAAGCAGTTTACGACAAAAGAATTCGATTTGCTGACCTTCCTTGCGGAGAATCCGAACCGCGTCTTTACAAAAGAGGAGCTGTTCCGGGAGATCTGGGATATGGAGTCGATCGGAGATATTGCGACGGTTACGGTGCATATCAAGAAGATCCGTGAAAAGATTGAGTTTAATACGGCAAAGCCGCAGTATATCGAGACGATCTGGGGCGTTGGATATCGGTTTAAGGCATAAAGAATCTGTGTTTCGGGGAGAGATAAAATGGGAAAAATTTACTATCTGATGGGAAAAAGTGCGTCAGGGAAAGATCATATTTATGAGAATCTGATCCAGGAGACGGCGCTGGATTTAAAACCGTTTGTCCTGTATACAACACGGCCGATCCGGAGCGGGGAGCAGGACGGAAGAGAGTATTTCTTTGTGGATGAAAAACGGCTTTCGGAACTGCGGGAGGCCGGAAAGATTATCGAGGAGCGCATGTATTCGACGGTGCAGGGGCCGTGGTATTATTTTACGGCGGATGACGGGCAGATTGATCTTGCGAAGCATGATTATCTCGGAATCGGGACACTGGAATCGTATCTGAAATTAAAGGCATACTTCGGGGAGCAGGCGATGGTTCCGCTGTATGTCGAGGTGGACGACGGGCTGCGGCTTTCGCGGGCACTGGAACGGGAAAGAAAACAGACAGAGCCGAAATACGCGGAGATGTGCCGGAGATTCCTGGCGGACTGTGAGGATTTTACGGAGGAGAAAATTGCGGAAGCTGGAATTGTCCGCAGATTTTCCAATAATTCTACGCCGGAAGACTGTTTTTCCGAAATTCAGAATTTTGTGGAACAACAGAAAAAGTTGTGATATACTTAATGCAGTATTAGTAAGAAATACAAAAGAACTCCAGGGGGTGATTTTATGCAGGGTTTTCAGAAGGTTGTAGGACATCAGGAAATCATAACGCATTTACAGAATGCCATTTCGATGAATAAAGTATCTCATGCTTATCTTTTTGGCGGAGAGAGTGGATCGGGAAAGAAAATGATGGCTTCACTGTTTGCGATGACGCTTCAGTGCGAGAAGCACGGGGTCGAGCCCTGTATGGAATGCCCGTCCTGTAAAAAGGCACAGAGCCAGAATCATCCGGATATCATTTATGTGAAGCATGAAAAGCCGAACACCATCAGCATCGATGAAATCCGCGAGCAGCTCATTAACGATGTGATGATCAAGCCGTACAGCAGTCCGTACAAGATTTATATCATCGACGAGGCGCAGAAGCTGACACTTCAGGCGCAGAACGCGCTGCTGAAGACGATCGAGGAGCCGCCGGCCTACGCAGTTGTCATGCTTCTGGCAGACAACCCGGATGCGCTGCTTCCGACGATTTCGTCACGCTGCGTGCAGTTAAATTTAAAACCAGTGGGAGACCAGCTTGTGAAAGATTATCTGATGAACGAAATGCATGTGCCGGATTACCAGGCAGAGGTTGATGCGTCCTGGCGCAGGGAAATATCGGAAAAGCAGAGCGGATTGCCCGTTCTCCGGAATACGAGGAGACGCTGGAAAGTGCACTCCGCATGGCAAAGTACGCCGACAGTATGCCGCTGTATGAAATCGTGGAGACGATCAAAAAACTGACGGCCGAAAAAGACAATATTGATGATTATTTCGATATCTTTTCTTTATGGTTCCGCGATGTTCTGCTCTTTAAGGCGACAAAAGAGGTCGATTCCCTTGTGTTCAAGCAGGAGCTGAATGGAATCCGTGAGAGAGCAAATAAGAGCTCATACGAAGGCCTGGAGAAGATTATAGAGGCGATTCAGAAGGCGAGAGCCCGCCTGAACGCGAATGTTAATTTTGATTTAACCATGGAGCTTATGTTCCTGACAATGAAGGAAAACTGATAACATGATAACAATTATAGGAGTACGTTTTCGAAACGTAGGAAAAGTATATTATTTCTCGCCGAGAGAGCTGGACATCTGCGTGGGCGACCACGTTATCGTTGAGACGGCGCGCGGCGTAGAGTATGGTTTCGTTGTGCTGGGGCCAAAAGAAGTTGACGATTCCAAAGTGATCCAGCCGTTGAAAGAAGTCATCCGCATTGCAACGCCGAAGGATGATGCGCGGGAGGAGAGCAACCGCAAGAAAGAAAAAGAAGCGTTTGAAATCTGCCAGAAGAAGATCCGGGCGCACAACCTGGAGATGAAGCTGATCGATGCAGAGTATACGTTTGACAATAACAAGATGCTGTTTTACTTTACCGCCGACGGAAGAATTGATTTCCGTGAGCTGGTAAAGGATCTGGCGGCTGTCTTTAAGACGAGAATCGAGCTTCGCCAGATCGGTGTCCGCGATGAGACAAAGATCCTCGGCGGAATTGGCATCTGCGGCAGACCGCTTTGCTGCCATACGTATCTGTCCGAGTTTGCACCGGTTTCGATCAAGATGGCAAAAGAGCAGAACCTGTCCCTGAACCCGACGAAGATTTCGGGTGTCTGCGGACGACTGATGTGTTGCCTGAAAAACGAGCAGGAAACCTATGAATACCTGAACCGCAAGCTGCCGGGTGTCGGCGATATCGTAACGCTGCCGGACGGCATGAAAGGTGAGGTTTCCGGTGTGAATGTGCTTCGTCAGCTCGTAAAAGTGCTGGTGGATGTGAACGATGAGAAGGAAATGCGGGAGTGCCCGGTGGAAGAGCTCAAGTTCAAGCCGAAGCATAAGAAGGAAAAAGGCAAAGAGAAGAAAAAAGACAGAAACAGCTCCGGGGAGCAGGCTTCTTCGGAAGAGGCAAAATAGCCGGAATAAGATTGATTTGGAATGCATTTTGAAAAAAGTAAGCGCCGGGTAAAACTGACGCTTCTTTTTGTGTGATGCGGCGCTGGGCGGTCAGCAGGAGGAGGGATTTTCATTGGATAGAAAAGAAGAATTTTTGAAGCCGGGTGAGCGGCTCGATGATCTGCAGAACGGTTACTGGATGATACAGAATCCATCCTTTTCTGCTATGGCATTGACGCGGTGCTGCTGGCATCCTACGCGAAGGTGAAGCGCGGGGAGCGGGCGATGGATTTCTGGCACGGGATCGGGAATTGTGCCGATCTGCTGAAGGCGAAGACAAACGGCGAGCATTTTCCGGGCTGGAAA